>JGI24695J34938_10001525_pt1 | contig 19533 bp, 9 predicted proteins | sample TergutCo191P3_FD_34938 | JGI IMG/M metagenome (IMG submission 34938)
GGCGAATTTGTGCGGAGCACAAATTCGCAGGTATTGGCAGGCAGGGTAGGGAGAGTAGAGTAGGGAGGAGAGTAATGAGTATACCTTTATTAACGGTAGGGCAAATGGCTAAGGCGCCTTATATATTTTCGCGCCTTCTCCTTTCGATTTGGTCGGTTGAAGAGCTTTGCTATCTATTTAAGACTAACCCTTTTATTCTTGATAAATCCATTCTTGACCGCAGGCTGGTGACATGGCTTGAAGGGCAATGCGGTCTGCCTGACTTAGCGAAGAAGTTAAACGGTTTACTTAAGAAAAGCGAAAATACCGAAGAATTCGTCATGGCGATTATTGACTATACAGGCTATCTTAATGATGAGGAAGCCAAACGGGTTGCCGAAATCTTAAAGGGTAATATCGGCTTGTCGGATTATGAGAAAGAAATAAATAATGCCGATTTTTTACTGAAAAGCGGGAAATTTCAACGTGCCAAATATGAATATGACCGAATTATTCTAACTATCCCCTTAAGCGAAAGAGCCTTTTTGAGCCGCGTTTATCATAATCGCGGCATTGCTCTTGCCAAGTTATTTCATTTTGAGGAAGCTTCCGCCGGCTTTTTAAGTGCCTTTGAACTTAGCCAAAATCCCGAATCGGGACGCGCGTATTTAATCAGTATGCGCCTTTTCCTTGATGAGATAGACTATATCAGGCTTATTTCCGACCGCCCCGCATTTCATGATTTTTCTTTAGAGGTCGAACATATTTACAATCAGGCGGTGAGCGTTTATAATGAAACAGATGCAAAGCATACTTTGGACGAATTGATTTTGGATAAAGAGCTTGGAAATGGCAATTCTTATCACAGAGAGATTGACAGGATGATTAGAGAAGCAAAGCAAAGTTACCGCTTTGCGGTAGAATAGTGTGAAGCTAAGAATTATTAAAGCGTCACGCTGTTATTGGAGTTTCCGTAATGAATATTTTTCGCCGCATTTTTAGGCATTTTCGTAAAGAATATGAGTATCCCGAACAATTCGATGTTTGGGAAGAAGTCGTTTATAATCGGAATGATATTGATTTACGTGACCCCGAGCAGTTAAGCGACTATGTGACCAATTGTTTAGAGCAGATTAAAGAGGCTTCGGGCGAAATTGACAGCCTGAGTTCAGAATATAATATCGTTACTTCCCAGCTTAAAGATATGGAAGAAATCGAAGCCCTGCCCGCCGATGACCGGCGCGCACTATGCGAGGCGGCTACCCGCCTCACTAATATTAACACGGCGCGAAAAGGTTTCGAAAAAAAAGTTATTCCGATGAATGAAGCGGATTTTAACAAAATAGACGCCCTTTATGACCAGATTGAAGAAGGTGTCCGTAAGCTGAAAGAAGCGGAAATTTATAAGACGAAAATAAAACAGGATATGAAGCATTTAAGCGGTGAAAAAGAAGCTTATGTTTTCCGGAAATACGATTTACAACATTTTATTGAAGATTTGCGCTCGATGATCGTGATATGTTTAACGGCGGCTTTCCTTTGCGTGGCGATACTTTTGATTCTCCAGTTCGGCTTTGGGATGAATACCCAAATCGGCTACCTGCTCGCCGCAGGAGCGACGGCGGTGGCCATGACTTTTGTATACCTCAAACATACTAATGCGCTGCATGAACTTAAGCGAGTCGAGAAAAGCATTAATAAAATTATCCTTTTGCATAACAGCGTCAAAATTCGTTATATCAATAATACCAACCTTCTTGAATATCTCCATATCAAGTATAACGTCAAAAATGCCGCCGAACTTGAAAAAAAGTTTTTGCAATATCTGGCGGAAAAAAAGCGCCGCGAAGAATTTAAGCAAATGGAAAAAGATTTGGATGCCGCCGAACGTGATTTATTGCGTATTTTAAGATCGATAAAACTGACCGACCCCCATGTCTGGCTTCATCAGCCCGCGGCTATTTTAGATAAAAAAGAAATGGTTGAGGTTCGTCACAATTTGATTATCCGCCGCCAGACGCTGAGAAAGCGAATGGATTATAATAAAGAAGTCGTCGCGAAGAAAGCACAGGATGAAATTAAGGATTTGGTTGATCAATACCCTGATTTTTCCGCGAAGATTATGGGGATGATTGATAAGTATGAGGAAAAATATAGTTAACAGACTTAAGACAAGGACAGGAGAGCAGTATGAGTGGATTTTTCGGCGTCGCCGCGAAAGAAGATTGTGTCATAAACTTATTTTTTGGAACTGATTATCACTCCCATTTAGGGGCAAGACGAGCGGGGTTAGCCGTATACTCGCCCGATAAGGGTTTCGACCGCGCGATTCATAACATTGAAAATTCGCCCTTTCGCACGAAATTCGATAAGGATATCGGAACAATGGAAGGCACCATGGGGATTGGATGCATTTCCGATTTTGAACCCCAACCATTAATTATCCGTTCCCAACACGGTACATATGCCATCATGACAGTCGGAAAAATCAATAACACGGATTCGATTGTTGAACAAATTTTTAAAAACGGGCATTCTCATTTCCTCGAACTTAGCGGCGGCGGTATTAATGCGACCGAACTGGTTGCGGCAATTATCAATCAAAAAGAAAATTTCATTGACGGCATCCGCTATGCGCAAGAGATAATCGACGGTTCCATGACAATCGCGATTATGACGCAGAAGGGGATATTTGCCGCCAGAGACAAGATGGGACGAACCCCGATTTCCATCGGTCACAAAAAGGATTCCTATTGTCTTTCTTTTGAAAGCTTTGCTTATTTGAATTTAGGTTTTACCGCCGATCGGGAACTAGGGCCCGGTGAAATTGTTTTTGTAACCCCTGAAGGGGTTACGACCCTTAATGAACCCGGGCAGGAAATGAAAATATGCACTTTTTTGTGGGTTTACTACGGATATTCGTCCTCTTCGTATGAAGGTATCAGCGTTGAAGAAATGCGCTATCGCTGCGGGCATTCGCTGGCGCGGCGTGATAATGTGAAGGCGGATAATGTGGTGGGGGTCCCCGATTCAGGGGTCGCCCATGCGATTGGTTACTCCAATGCTTCGGGAATCCCCTTTTCCCGCCCGCTCATTAAATATACCCCGACATGGCCGCGCTCATTTTTACCGACCCTCCAAAAGCAACGCGATTTGATTGCGAAGATGAAAATGATTCCTGTGCGCGAGTTAATCCGTGATAAAAGCCTGTTGATTATTGATGATTCGATTGTCAGGGGGACACAGCTTCGCGAAACAACGGAGTTTTTAAAGCAAATGGGCGCCAAAGAAATTCATGTCCGCCCCGCTTGCCCGCCGCTTTTATTTACTTGCAAGTATCTTAATTTTTCCCGTTCCGGCAATGAACTTGAGTTGATAACCAGACGGATTATCAGCGATATCGAAAAAGGTAACACCAATATAGATTTATCTGTTTATGCTGACCCTGATAGTGAACAATATAAAAATATGGTTGACCGAATCAGTCAAAAATTGCAATTCGACTCTCTGTGCTATCATCGCCTTGATGATATGCTTGATGCCGTCGGGCTTGATGAAAGCAAATTGTGCAGTTATTGTTGGTCGGGTAAGGAATAGTTAACGGAATTTGAGGTTAGTATGAAAAGTTATTCTAAAATCAGCAAAAAGGCATGGGGGTTTATATGAAATTCTTAAAAGGTCTGGGATGGTTTTTTATGAGCACCTTGCCATTTGCCGCCGCATTTTTGCTGATGGTGGTTGTTGGCGTAATAGTGTTAATATTCGGGCTTGACGAGAACGGAATAATTTTTGGTTCTCATTTAGCCATGGCGGCGGCATTCGGGTTGTGGTATTATCTGGCTTGTGTACACCCGAATAAGCATCTTCCGAAAAAAGAGGGAAGGATTATCACCGCCCCTGTGGTCGGTTGGGCGATTGCGACGGGCATAATGTTGTGCTTATTTAATACGCAGTTGGTCAAAGTCGGTGAATATTTTGTCCCCCATATTGTCATGGAATTTTATGAGGCAATGGAAGAGGCAGGCTTCAACGATAATTTTTATGCGATTGGCGCCGCTGTTTTACTGGCGCCGCTGGGCGAAGAATTTTTATGCCGCGGCGTAATCCATCACTATGCGGCGAAAATATCTAAGCATTTCTGGGTCGGAAATATGATTCAGGCGCTATTGTTCGGAATTTTGCATATGCAGTTGGTACAAGGGACATATGCTTTCATAATCGGCTTGGTGTTTGGTTGGCTTCGCTATCGCTACGGAACGATTTTGGTTCCTATACTGGTTCATTTCGTGGTCAATTTTTCGACGGCATCCTGGCTCGGAATCCTTCTGAGCGGGGTTCCCGCGAAGATGATGTTGGATATTGGTTTACTCGCCTTAGCGATTGGCGGGACGGCTTGGATTTTGATCTTAATCGGGAAAAAAGAAGAAGAGCCTGTAACCACCTGTCATTCTGAACCGCAGGCGAAGAATCTCCGTTAGGCGATGATGAAAATTATGAAAGTAAACTATCAAACAAAATTAGAAGAAATATTATCCCTGCCCGATACAAAAGGTAAATCACTTTTACTGCATAGTTGCTGTGCTCCGTGCAGTAGCTATGTTTTGGAATATTTGCAAGAGTATTTCCGAATCACGGTTTTTTTCTATAATCCGAATATTACTGACAGCAAGGAATATAACCTTAGATTAAACGAGCAAAAGCGATTAATTCCGTTAATAAGCGGAAGTGAATATCCCATCGGGTTTCGTGACGGCGGCTACGATATAAACCAATTTCATGAGATGACCGGTAAATATCCCCAAAGCCTTGAAGGCGGTGAGCGCTGTTTAAGTTGCTATGAACTGCGCCTGAATGAAACCGCAAGGATAACCGCCGCCGAAAAATACGACTGCTTCGCCACAACCCTCACCATCAGCCCGCATAAAAATGCCGAGAAGATTAATGAAATCGGTGAACGTGTTGCGGCTTTGATTAAAGTTAATTACTTACCTGCGGATTTCAAGAAAAAAGGCGGGTATCAGCGGTCGCTTGAATTATCGAAGCAGTACTCGCTTTATCGGCAGAGTTTTTGCGGGTGCGAGATGTCGAAACCGTAAAATACCAATAACCCAATCACCCTACAGGAGTCCACTCATGACCAAATTCATCGACCAAATCTCAGCAGAACTAAAGAAAGCCTTCCAATCCCTAAACTATAACCCCGACCTTGGCAGAGCCACCATTTCCAACCGCCCCGACCTTTGCGAATTCCAATGTAACGGCGCAATGGCAGGCGCTAAAGAATATCGGAAAGCCCCATTAGTGATCGCGAATGAAGTAGCCGAAAAGCTGGAAAACAACAAGGTTTTTGCCAAGGTGGAAGTAGCCCCCCCGGGTTTCCTAAACTTAAAGGTAAGCCCCGCTTTTGTCCGTGATTACCTAATAGCGATGGCAAAAGAAGCGAAATTCGGCTTAGAACTACCGCAGAACCCTTTGAAATATGTCGTTGACTACGGCGGTCCGAATGTCGCGAAACCGCTTCATATCGGGCATCTGCGTTCCGCTATTATTGGTGAAAGTATTAAAAGGATTATCCGTTTCGCAGGGCATACCGCGATTGGTGATATTCATCTGGGCGACTGGGGTTTGCAGATGGGTTTGATTATAGTTGAGTTAAATGAACGAAAGCCCGGATTACCCTATTTTGATCATGAATATCACGGAGCATATCCGCAAGAGGCTCCCTTTACGATTGCCGAACTTGAAGAAATATACCCCGAAGCATCCGCTAAATCAAAGACAGATGCGCTATACCGTGAAAAAGCGCTGAAAGCTACGTATGACCTGCAAAAAGGCTTACTGGGATATCGCGCCATTTGGCAGCATATAATGCGGCTTTCGAAAGACGACCTGCGGAAAAATTATGATGACCTTAACGTTGAGTTCGACTTGTGGAAAGGCGAGTCCGATGTTCAGGACCTAATTCCCGGCATGATTGCGGAATTTAAAGAAGGCGGTTTTACCCGTTTAAGTGAAGGAGCATTGGTTATTGATGTCAAAGAAGAAACGGATAAGAAGGAAATGCCCCCTTGCTTGATTCTTAAGTCCGACGGTGCTTCATTGTATATTACGACTGACCTGGCGACCATTTTAGAGCGGGTTAATGAGATTGCGCCTGACGCCATGATTTATATGACTGATAAAAGGCAAAGTATGCACTTTGAACAACTATTCCGCAGCGCCCGAAAGACGGGCTTGGTGAGTTCGGAGATGGACTTGCGGTTTCTCGGTTTCGGGACGATGAACGGCAGTGACGGAAAACCTTTTAAGACCAGAGACGGCGGGGTAATGCGCCTTGAGCAACTGGTTGCGGATATCAATGACGAGATGTATCGGAAGATAGCCGCGAATCGGACTGTTTCGGAGGAAGAAGCAAGGGAAACGGCTCGCATCGTTGGTTTGGCGGCGCTTAAATATGGTGATTTGTCTAACCAGGCGGCGAAGGATTATATATTTGATATTGACCGCTTTACATCTTTTGAAGGCGATACAGGGCCATATATCTTGTATACGATTGTACGGATTAAATCCATTCTTAAGAAATATACGGACGGCGGCGGGATAATAAAAAAAGATGCTTTGCATGAAGCGGACAGCGATGAAGAAAAAGCCCTTATGCTGGTGGTTTCAGGCTTTAATTCTATGATTGAAGAAGCGTATCAAGAGATTGCCCCTCATCGGATTGCCGCCTATATCTATGATTTGGCGAATGCGCTGAATACTTTTTACCATCACACAAAGATATTGACTGAATCAGTCAATGAAAAACAGGAAGCTTATATAGCATTGCTTAACCTGACGAAAGAAATTCTGGAAACTTTAATTGATTTATTGGGGTTTAGCGCGCCGGAAAGAATGTAACCGCGGTTACTTCATTAGAAATCAATAAGACATTTAATGCGATTATTAAAGAATTTGTTGAAGGGTGTATATCTATGCCTACTATAGATAATCTTTGTAGGATAATAATGAGATAATAATTAAATCAAGGCTCTCAGGGAAACCCTGAAAGCCTTGATTTAGTAGCGAGAAAGGGATTTGAACCCATGACCCTACGGGTATGAACCGTATGCTCTAGCCAACTGAGCTATCTCGCCGTATAAACTTTTGCATATCCGCGAGAATGCGAAGCATTCTCTGATAACAAAGCTTTAGATTTTCTTAGGCGGCGTCCTTTGACGCCTTAGAAAATCTCTTTGTTATGGGACCTGCAGGGCTCGAACCTGCGACCCCCTGCTTGTAAGGCAGGTGCTCTCCCAGCTGAGCTAAGATCCCTTACGTCTAATCACTTAGCTAGTATACAATCATCAATTACTATTTGTCAAGCACCGATTGCAAATATTTTTAATCATGATATAATGTCGTTAGACATTATATCGGCGCGGCATTAGTGCGCATCTCCCGAAGGGCATGATTTCCTTCGGGAATCATGATAAAATGTCGTTAGACATTATATACGGAGGGCTATACACATGTACGACTTTACAGAAATAAAATCATTTGACCCCGACATAGCGGCAATGATTGAGAAAGAACAAAAACGCCAAAACGACCATATCGAACTGATAGCATCAGAAAACTGGGTAAGTAAAGCAGTGATGGCGACAATGGGATCTATCCTGACGAATAAATACGCCGAAGGCTATCCCGGAAAAAGATATTACGGCGGTTGTGACTGCGTAGACGAAATAGAAGCCTTGGCAATTGAACGCGCAAAGGAACTATTTGGTTGCGATTATGCCAATGTTCAGCCGCACTCAGGAGCCCAGGCTAATCTTGCCGTCCAATATGCGATCTGTGAACCGGGTGATACTATCATGGGTATGAATCTCGCTCATGGCGGACATCTGACACATGGCAGCCCCGTTAATATTTCAGGAAAATATTTTAATATCGTTCCTTACGGCGTCGATGATTCGGGCTTTATCGATTATGATGAACTGCATAGAATTGCCCGTGCATGTAATCCTAAAATGATTATTGCCGGTGCCTCAGCCTATGCCCGCGCAATTGATTTCAAGAAATTTCGCGAAGTTTCCGATGATGTAGGTGCGGTACTGATGGTCGATATGGCACATATCGCAGGATTAGTCGCGGCCGGCTTACATCAAAGCCCGATCCCCTATGCCGATGTAACCACCTCCACGACCCATAAAACCCTGCGCGGTCCAAGGGGCGGACTGATTCTGGCTAATGCCGCCGCCGCGGAAAAATATAACTTCAATAAAGCAATTTTCCCCGGTATTCAGGGCGGGCCGCTAATGCATGTAATCGCCGCCAAAGCCGTATGCTTTAAGGAAGCACTTAGCGAAGATTTCAAAACATATCAGCAAAACGTTATCGCCAATGCCGAAGCACTTTGCCAAAGCTTGATTTCGCGTGATATTAATATCATCTCAGGCGGTACCGATAATCACCTAATGCTAATTGACTTAACAACCTATGACCTGACGGGTAAGGCGGTTGAAAAATTACTTGACAGCGCGCATATTACCGCAAATAAAAATACGATTCCCAATGACCCGAAATCACCTTTTGTGACCAGCGGTATTCGCTTGGGGACTCCTGCGGTGACATCCCGCGGTCTGAATGCCGCCGATATGGACGCCGTCGCTTTAGCGGTGGCGACAGTGATAAAAAAAGGCGAAGACGGCATTGCGGAAGCCAAAACAATCGTAAAGAGTTTAACCGAAAAATATCCGCTTAATTAAAAGTAAATTAAAGTGCCGCCGCAAGGCGGTACTTTTTATGATCCTATATTTTACAAAATCGCGGCAAAAGATTGATAATTGACCTAAAAATAGATACAATATCAATTTAATAATAAATATATCCTGAATAAACAGTATATTTAACATCGGTCAATATAATAACTAATTAATAAAAATTATTTTAAAAAATTGTCAAGCATTTTTGATTTTTTCCAGTAAAAATTTCATTTTTACTGGAAAAAATCAAAAACCCGAAATTTTTTTGAAAAATTTGAAATTAATTGAGAGCTAGAAAATTAATGCATGAAAAATAAATCATGATATAATAATTAAGATTTAAATAGCCAATGAATCACTTGTTCGATGCTTTTGTCGTTTCAGATGTCTTTTCCATGAGTCTAAGCGCCATGGATGATTTGTTTTTGGGATATTAACCTCTCTGGGACTATCTTTTTTGTGATGTACTGTTTGCGCTCTTGAAATATGTTCATGCTCAGGAATAACCTCAAGTAAATAAATGGATTCTTTTTTATCAGCTGATGCTATCGAAAAAAATAATTTCTTATCAAACGATTCAATAACCAATCCTTTAGTTTTCCTACTAAGATAACAAGGCAAACCATTATGACCTATTGTACGATAAGATTGATTATGATAACGGATGGAATGACCGTTGTCTATTACACGTTCGCTAATAACCGCTAAAATTTTCATAATATCATTAGTTGGAGGTGCTTCTACAAACAAGCTCGGAAAAGATGCATAAGGAAGAGCAAATTTTTCATTAAATTTGTCAATATAATGATTTTTTAAGTAAGCATTAGCTTCATCAATGCTATTTATTCCTGCACGTCGGAAATCAATAGGAATCCGTTTCTGGAGAGTTCCCCACAACCTCTCTACCTTACCCTTAGCTTGAGGAATATGTGTTGTTATAATATCAATACCCAAGTGTTTACAAGCATATCCAAACTGCGTGAAGTGATCTTTTTCAACTTCATGATAATCGTAATCCGCTGTATTTGTATTCTTGCCTTCGTTCTTCTTTTTATATTCAAATACCGTCCTTCCATCAGTATAAAACAAAGCAGGGATGCCGTATTTAGTCAATACTTGATATGTAATATTGTAATATCCATTTAGTGTTTCTTGTTCATCGAAGTAAGCACTTGTTAAGGTACCAGTTGCATCATCCAAAGAGCAATGTAAAAAGCATTTTATATCGTTAAACCAAATGTGTTGACTTGCATCTAGCTGTAACATTTGACCAAAATATGCCGATTTTTCACGCTTAGGGTGTGTATTCTCAGCTTTTTCGATTTTCTCAGCGATTATAGGCATTTCTTTTTTTGATGCAAGTAAAGCCTTTTCGCGAAGTCTTTTAGCGACACAACGGCGCGTTTTTTTGGTAACAAACGGAGATGTAATATCATTTTCCAATAAGATATTACGGACAGTAGATTTACTAATACTAATTATATTATCTTCTTTTAATAATTCAGTGGCATGGGCATATGATGCATCGGGGTATTCCTTTGTATATGTATTAATAATCAAATCCTTTTTATCATCAGATAGCGCGTGAATAGGTTTGCGTCCGCGATTGCCATGAATAAACCATGCTTTGCCTTCACTTTTATACCCATTCACCATATTCTTAAGTGTTTTGCTACAGATGTCAAGCTTACTAATAATACAGGATTTTCTTGCGATTTCTCCGCCTTCTACGTAATCTCTGATTATTTCATACTCTAAATTTTCCCATGGTCGTAATTGTATATTCTCTTTAGTCATAATCAACCCCCTCATCTTAAACACAGTAACATAATGTATTTGAGAAATGAAGGATGAATATCAAATTCTACAAATAGGTTAAGCGATATTAAAAAAACAGAAAATATTTGTATAGGTTGCATAAATGAGATGTGAATAACATAGGAAAAATTATTATAAAAAGTGCTTAACTAAAGAAAAACGTCAAATCATTTTATTACTGACGGACGCTTTTCTTTATAAACATTATTTAATTACGGTCGTGCGGCAAAAACAAGTGTACTTTGATTATAATTTGGTAACTTGCGGTATGTAACACCGGTGTTTGTTGATTGCGCGTCTATAACCATTCCGTTCCCAACATATAAGACTACATGTGAGATATTTTTATAACGTCCATTATTTTCGCCGGAACGCTTGCTAAAAATGAGATCGCCAGGCTTAAGTTCATCTAACCCAGATAGCCTTTTACCTCTTATTTCTAAACCTTTGGCAATTTCCGCAGCTGTATTGGAGCCACCATGACTTATATTAACACCTATTTGCCTATAAGCGTAGAAAATAAAACTACTGCAATCAAAATGGGTACCGCTATCTCTTAAAGCTTGACTATAGGGCATACCAACACGTTCAGCTGCCCATCTAATTAAAATCTTCATATCTTCATTATGTATTCCCTGAATGATTATCTCTATTTGCTCATTAGTCAGTCTCCGGTGAATATGCCCGCCGATGAAAAGTGCATCGCCATCGTCAATAGGGTTTACCTTGCCTTTGGAGATAAGCCAGTCACGCATCGAGATGGATCGTAACCCCAGAGTGTTTTTTTCGGCTTGAGAAAGACTCTGAAACCATGCTTCAATCTCTTCCTCTATTTCAGATTTATTATCATCTTCAAAAGCTGAAAATACCCATTTAAAGCTCAAAAAATTCTTTACATCGTCGAAAAAAGTACTCATTGCTGATGATATAGTTATGACTATAACCATTATTAATATAAACGGAAATAATACCAAAGAACATCCAATAGAAGCAATGATTACGATTAAACCCTTTCGGGTTTCTTTATCGGTTGCAGCTGAGATAGCAGTTTGCTTACCGCCATAGCTTAATACACCTTTTACTATAGATGCTAAAGGGGCTGACATACGTTTTCCTCCATTTCATAATCGCTTGGCATAATGTCATTAGTCAAAGTAGTATTTTCGGATAAATCCGCATCAATAACACTGTTATTTTCAAACTCAATCGCACGATTTATTTCAGCAAGTCTTATTACCTTCTCTTGATACTCAGCTTCATGAGTAAAAGGTTTTTCTATTTCTTGTTTAGATACCATGAGATCTTTTCTTAATTTATCAAGTTTGTCTCTTTCGTTTTCCTTAAATTTCTCTAAATCCTTAAGCAAATTTTCAATTTTTATGATATTTCCGATTTGACTTGACCCCAATAAACAGCTATAGTTTAGGTTACCTTTCAAAATTATTGAATCAGTCTCAATAAAATTGCGTTTAATAGATATTGAAAAACCTTTATATGTACCGATGTTATCTGTAATATTACCGACCTTACATTTTTCTGCAATATCTAAAAGTTTACTACCGGCATCCAATCTTTCTGAGAAATCCTCACCCCCGACATTTATTAAAAAATCATTACCGGTTTCATCTCTTTTACAAATGTCATTATCTACACACAAAATACGCATTTCTGCATCTTTGATAAGTTTTGGTAAACTCACCATAATATTATCTTGCATACTATAAATATGGTTATCGTAAGCGTTCTTTAGGATTTTTAATCTTTGCAATTTATTTTCCAGTTCCATTTTTTCTCTAATCCATGGATTTCCAGTTGCAGCGGCTTTAATTTCCGCATAAGACAGAGCAGTGGCATCAATATCGTCACAAGATCTGGCAATAGATTTACTTGTCATGATCTGTGATATGAATTTTTGCTTATTCTCGACGATTGACCAATTATAAGCATCAAAAGTGCCTTTTGTAACATAGCGAAATATTGCAACCTCTTTATTTTGATTAAGTTGACGTATAGCTCGTCCTTCGCGTTGCTCGATATCGCTTGGGCGCCATGGGCAATCCACATGATGAAGAGCAGTAATATACTTTTGTACATTTACACCAGTACCGCATTTTTCCGTGGATCCTATTAAAATTTTAATTTTCCCTAAGTTCATCATTTCAAACAAACTTTCACGTTCTTTATCAGTTTTAGCATCATGTATAAAAGCTATTTCGTCATCAGGAATGCCTTTATCTATTAAAGATTCCTTAATAAATTCATAGACCGAAAAGTATTTATTAGAATTAGGGATACCAATGTCAGAAAAGATTAATTGAGAGCCAATTATACCTTTCTCAATCGCATTTATGTACTCGTCATATACATTTTTAACTACAAGCATAAGCTTCCCATTAGGATTAACAGGTGCGGAAAAGTCAAGTAATCTAGCGTCGGTACCTAGTTTTCTTGCATCGCCGGTTATCTTAAGGAAATTATCAACGTTACTATCAACATTTCCATTCCGTATTTTTTCTGCTCTACTAATAAAGCTATCCATTAAATTTTTGGTAAAGTCGTCTGCTTCACAAGTCACAATAATAGGTTTTCCGCTTCTAAGTTTCGGAACATCCAGATTGACCATATCGGATGTTTGAATGTCTGCAATCTCCTTGAAGGTTGTAACAAGCTCAGGTACATTCACAAATTTATTAAATCTTGTTTTTAGCTGAAAGCTGTTTCCTTCAACATTTAATTCTAAAGAAGTTGTTGTTTCTCCGAAATTTGTTGCCCATGCGTCAAAATAACCGACTCCCATTTTATCGAGAGTACTTTTCTGGAGATATTGTTGCATAACAAACATTTCACACATGGTATTGGTGATAGGCGTCCCTGTTGCGAATGTAATACCTTTATTATTATTTATTTCACTAAGATATTGACATTTTAGGTACATATCGAAAGAACGATTAGAACCATTGTTTGATATGCCGGAAACATTATTCATCTTACTAAATAGATTAAGTTTTTTAAAAGTATGCGCTTCATCAATCATCATACAGTCGATTCCTAATTCTTCAAAATTAAGTAAATCGTCTTTTGATGTCGCATTTAATAGCTTTTCTAACTGTGCTGATAGCCGTTTTTTTTGTATTTCCATTTGCTTAACACTGAATTGAGATCCGCTGTCGTATTTTAGTGATTCTATTGATTTAATTAAATCATTGATCTGATCATTTAGAAGACGCTCCTGCCTATCTTTTGAAATGGCTATTTTCTCAAATTGTGTATGCGACATAATAACACAGTCGTAGTCCCCTGTTGCGATACGCGAAACGAATTGCTTTCTTTTACTTTTTTCAAAATCGGCGCTTCTTGTAACAAGTATGTTAGCGGCAGGGTAAAGCCTTAGAAACTCACCCGCTATTTGTCCAACAATCGGCTTCGGTACGACAAGAACAGGTTTATTAACTAAGCCTAAGCGCTTTTGTTCCATACAGGCAGCAATCATCTCGTATGTTTTTCCGGCTCCGACACAGTGCGCAAGGAGAGTGTTACCACCGAAGATAATACGAGCCACAGCATTTTTTTGATGAGGTCTTAACTCTAATTCCGGATTCATCCCCGGAAATGTAAGAAAGCTTCCATCGTACTCTCTTAAACGAGTGGCATTAAAATTTTCGTTATAATAATCGACATATTTATTTCTTCGTTCCATATCACGGAAAAACCATGAATTAAATTTTTCTTTGATCACGTCTTGTTTTTCTCTGGCCAGCATGGTCTCTTTTTTATTGAGTATTGATTTTTCCTTACCATCCTCAATTACTCTATCATTTATAGTAACGCTTTTTAAGTTTAGTGTTGATTCAATTATTTCATAAGCGGACATCCGGCTTGTACCATAAACACTTTTAACAAGTTCTGCGTATTTATGATTTCCTTTGTTTTCAATCCGATATTGATTTGTATGCTCGCTATAATAAACTTGGATACTTTCTTTATTATTAGAACGGTAGTAAGCGTTATTTCGATATGCAATAGGAGTTTCAAGTAGCTCATATAAAAAATCGGTATAATCCTGATTATCGACCCAAGTAGTTCCAAGTCTTACCGAGATATCGCCTGCTTCTAACATTTCAGGTTGTACTTTAGTAAGAGCTTCTATATTTCTATCTATGCCTGATGTAACATAGCTATTTAATGAAGATATATCCGATTTTCCTAATGAATTTTTTAAGTGCATTATATCTTTGAGTTTTTTCCGTACATTTCCCGATAAATAACAGTCCGCGGTTTCCCATCCATCACAAAAATTATTATTTAAGTTAAGAACATCATAATTTTTATAAATGACTCCCTGAAGCTCTTCCGTTAGCGCCATTGCTTTAATCAATTCGGTGTCCATTGACTGATTTAACTTAAGATTTTTATAGAAATCAGTGTTACTATTTGGGCTATATATACTAAGCATGTACGGGATATTAATAATACCATGTTCGTTTAATGATATATTTAGAGCATCTATAGCAGTTTGGGCGCTTGAGATAATTGCTTTTGGTCTAATGGTTTGTTTTGAAAACATTTCTGCTTTTTTAATGTTTCCGTCTTCATCTTTTATTTCTAAGCTTGTTAAAAGTTCATAATCACTGTCTTCTTTAAAAGCATTCCTTGAGTTACGGCCGATAATGAAACCGTGCTTACTAATATAAAAATCATACTGCTCGTTAAGTCTATTTTGGATTAATTTAAGTTCATCTAAGGTACATCCATTTAGTTGCAGTGATATAATTTCCCGCATGGTTTTTCTTAATTCATGTAATAATTTTATGCGTGTTTCAACTATTTTTGAGAAATCATTTTTTAGATACATTTGGTCATTTTGCCGATAATAAATATTATTATCTTTAATTGTATAGGTGTAGTTCTTTACATTTAAATCAGCTGGAATCGCAATATCTTTCTTTTCCGCTATTTGATGTTTTTCCTCATACCTTATTATATTTGCGTTAAGCTTTATTGCCGCGTTATTTAAAGCATTATTAAGGTCAAAATCAGGTTCATCATTTCTTAAAGCAGTGTATTTACTATTGCCATACATTCCGCTCTCATAAACCATTTTACCAAGCATCATATCAGGATTAGCTATAAAGTATGAATTAACAGGAATATAATCATCTGTTAACCCAAGATGTAACCATTCAGGCTCTGTTATAATCGGACATAAACGTTTTTGTAAGAAAAGTATATCTGCTGTAGCTTCGGTTCCCGCGCTACCTAAAAAAGTATTGTTTGGTAATCTAATTGCACCGATAAGTTCAGCTCGTTCTGCCATATATTTACGAAAGGTCATATCTTTTTTATCAAGCGTCCCCTTGGTGGTGACTAAGGCGATAATACCTCCGGGCATGACTTGGTCAATACTTTTAGCAATAAAATAATCATGGATTTTTAAGTTTAAGGAGTTATATTTCGGGTCATGAACTTTATAGTCACCAAAGGGAATATTACCTATCACTGCGGTAAAGGAGTTATCAGCGAAATTGGTTTTTTCAAAACCGCATATATGGATATGGGTATTTTGATATAATTGTCGGGCAATGCGTCCGCTAATATTATCAAGTTCGACACCATGAAGCTCTATATCATAAGTTTCTTTTGGAAGGGTTCCGAAGAACTTTCCAATGCCAACGCTAGGCTCCAATATTTTATCGCCATTTTCTATACCAAATCTAAAAAGTGTTTCATTTATTTTTTCTGCAATGCTTATAGGAGTATAAAAGGCAGTATTAGTGCTTGCTCTTGCGTTCTCATAATCGCGATTCTCTTTAAGCAGTTCAAAAAGCTCACGGTATTCCTTTTCCCATAACTTGTTATTTTTGTCAAAGGCTTGCGATAAACCGCCCCATCCAATATATTTTGCTAAGGTGATTTGTTCTGAGGGTGATGCAAAGCGATGTTCACCTTCGATTTTCATAAGTAGCTTAATAGCTTCAATATTATTATTAAATCGTGATTTCGCACCTTCTTTCAGTTCATCAATTTTTGACAAGCGATAATTGATTTTCGGGGAAGCTAATATTTCAATTTCATTTCTTTCCGAATTTCCGCGATGCACAAAACTATCATATGAATCAGGCTCATCGGGGATAGCATACGCATCAAATTCATCGGCTTTTTTTGTAAAAGCAAGATCTGGTAAATACTCGCCGTCATCAATCAAATTTATTATTTCATTTACAGCATAAGCCCATGAGACAAACCCCTCTCTTAATATTTCATCATCCATCCATGTAATATTGATACTTCCGCTAAGAGAGGTATTAAAACTGTCAAAAAGTATGCTTTCATCATGATTTTTAATATTAACATGCCCATATTCGTCTTTAACTGAACTAATTAAATCGCTGATGAAATTTGAATTTTGATAGATATCATAAATCCGAAATTTCCCATCACTAGAACCTGTGCCATAAAGAAGTACATCTTTTAAGATATCATTAGGAACGATTAATTCCATCTTTTTATTTGCATGAATCGTTACATCAAAAATAGAAGGGGAAGCCGTGACAGCTTCCCCCTCTGAATGGGTATTTTTATCGCTTAAATCTAATGGTATTGATATATTACTTCGTCCCAAATTACTGCGTCGATATAAGTCTGCATTTCGTTTAGATTCATCTGTATCTGTACCAGATCGCCGTCCGTTTTGTTCCAATTCGGATTTTTTATCTTCCATGCCGTACTCATTGAGTCGTGTATTTGTGACGCTCTTTTGTTCGCCTTGTTTATCGTTTCCTGTAAATTCCCCGTTAATGCCAGTTCCTTGAAACGAAGATTTGCGTTCTCCCAAAGATAATCCAGAAGAATTGTTCCCCATTTGTACTGATTGAGCAGATCCATTTTGATAATTTTCAGGTAGTCGGATGCGTTGTTTGCTTCCTGCTTCGTTTCGCCCGACAGAAACGTTATAGCTTCTTCCTTCTGGTGATGATAAAGTTTCTTTAACTTCTCCTGTGTTCCGAAATAGCCCGATTCCTCGGCTTCTTTCTGAAATATCTCCCACGGCGTCATTAATATATTCCGGTAATACTCCAAATCTGTCATCAGTTAACTCCTCCTTTTTATTATTGTTGTCTATATTATGAGGCAAACATATGTTTTGGTCAAGCAAATTCTTTATTTTAGTAATATTTTTTGAAGAGAATGCGTCAAGATATGACTGCTTAACACAATCAGTTAAAAATTTAGTAGATGCATAATTATTAAAAAGCTTAATGTTATTATAAAAATCACTGCTTCCCTTAATTGATTTTACTGCTTTATCACTAATATTGGCGGCAATAGAATGTGTTAGTAACTCCGCATGAACACGATAAAAGATGTTAGTAAAATCTTTATCTGATTCAAATTGAAGATCACAATGTTTTAGAGCGTTACGGATATATTTCATATTAGGCATATTTTTCATAACAGACTTTGTTTTAGCAATTGCATATGTGCTTATCATAGATGATAAACCGCCTTCATCAATGTTTATAGTTTCATCAATGTCAGAGATAGCGTAATTTAGTAATGATGCTAAATCAAGGTCATGCGCTGACAAGGACGGATTATCAATTGCTTTTAATCTATTTCTGTTTGCATAAAAACTTATCAGGCTTTCATTAAAGTCATTATCGTAAGCATATCCGGCGATAAAATCTTTTAGATCATATTCGTTTTGGGTAAGAGCTTTGCTTAATTTTATAATGTCATTATTTGTCATATATTCTCCTGTATTCCTTTAAAACTAAAAAGTGTGAATTTAATACATAAATAAAATAGGGACTAAACCCTTTAAAAGATTTAGTCCCTGATTTAATGATTACTCATATGTTATTGTGGCTTTAACTATTTGCCCATCATTAAGTCCGCAGTTAATATGATACTCCATTAATCCTGTTTTTCCGCAGGTCGCTCTGGCATTAGAGTTAAGAGGACTATTTCCGCATGAGTAACCGATGCCGGTAAAATAACCATAATCACCATGACCGTTTGGACAATTAGATCCCCTATCAGCATCTGTACTCCATGTATGATTGCAGAATGCACATCGGTAATTGTATCTTGTTCCGCATCCTGAGTGCGTATGAGATTGCCATGCGCCACCTACAAAGCAGCCAGTTCTTGAATTTGCATTACCGATATGAGCATGTAAAACACCGCGTTTAAAGCATCCGCCAGCTGTACTAATAACTCCTGAGTTTATTAGATTGCCGCTATTATCAATATGAAAATGATATTCAAATTCAATTTTACCAGGCATATTTTCTATTTGCACAATTTGATCAATTGCTAATATAGCATTATAAATATCATTAAATGTAGCATCAACTGCGACCGTCTGCCCCTTAGTGAGTAATGCGGCCGCCAAAAACTTTTTGCCATCACTCACAGATTGAAAAACATCTTTTAAATTAGCGTTAATTGAATTTTCCAAAGCAATTTGCTTATTTTCAAGTAAAGTGGTTATACTGTTTAACTCACCGCTTATAAAATCTTTTAAGATGGTCAGAGATGAATTATTCGTTGATTGTAAGGTATCCAATTTACCTGATAATTGGCTTGACATCTGATTTATTAAGATATTTGTATCAGATTGACTGCCGCTTAGGTCGCCTATGTGCTTACTCAGATTAGATTCTAACTGTGCTATATTGCTATTTATAGCCGTTAGCGATGCCGCACTATCATCTAATAGCTTGTCGGATATTGTATTTAATGTGTTGAGCATTTGACCGTTATTTTCATTTGCATTATTTAATGTAATTGCGTGTAATTCAGATAAATTTAAGAGTAATGACATATTGTCATTATTAATTTTACTAAATAGACTTAAATAATTATTATTGGCTTCGTCATTATATTCACTCATATAATTAATCAAAGTGGAAAGAGACAAGGACGAGTCTTCTCCAAATGTCTTTTTCATTTGCTCAAGCATGTCAATCAAATCAGTATTAATATC
>JGI24695J34938_10001527_pt1 | contig 19529 bp, 16 predicted proteins | sample TergutCo191P3_FD_34938 | JGI IMG/M metagenome (IMG submission 34938)
AACTAATACAAATTGATTTACAAGCGGTCCGGGGCAGTAGACAAACCTCCCTTTTTTATCATCAAACTCTTCAGCCTGCCGCCAGACAGAAACGCCGAGAATATCAGCCGGTAAAAGATCAGGAGTGCATTGAATTCTCGCAAAACTTAAATTTAAGCTTGAAGCGAAGGCGCGCGCGAGGATTGTTTTTCCCGTGCCGGGAACATCTTCAAGCAGGACATGACCGCGGGCAAGCAATGCCGTTATCAGCATATTGACTACTCCGGTTTTGCCTAAAAAAACCGTTTCTATATTCTCTCTGATCCTTTTGGCAAATTCCGCGATTTGCGCAGTTTGTTTATTTTGAATTTCACTCATACTTTATTATACAGTATTAATAAAAATACCGATAATAAAATAATATGCCTTTTGGAGGAAAATATAATGGATCATCTTAAGGTTTTAAGGTTACAAACAAGGTTTGCAATCATTATAATTGTTAGTTTCTTTTTAATTACTTTTAGCTTATTCGCGAAAAGCGTGTTCGCGGGCTAAGCCGCAAGTAAAAATACCTGCCTTAAAATCATTTTTTTGAAGCTATAGATCACTTATTATTCTATCTCCATTTCTCAAGCGATTCTTTCATAAATTCATGAATATTAATCCCGAAAACATCATTTAACACTTTACCGTTTAATATTTCGTTAATGCATCCGTCAGCGGCTATTACGCCTTTGTTCATAACGATTGCGGCGTCTCCGAACTGACGCGCAAGATTTAGATCATGAAACACGCTGATTAATGTTTTATTATTCTCTTTTACCCATGTCTTTAAGCAGTTTAACAATTCAATCTGGTGTTTCAGATCGAGGTGATTCGCGGGTTCGTCAAGCAGAATCAATTCCGGAGTTTGAGCAAGCGTTCTTGCAAGAAAAACTCTTTGTAAATTCCCGCCGGAAAGTTCATCGATCATGCAGTCTTTAATATCCCATATATCAAGTTTTTTCATAATATCTTCAATTATATTTTTATCTCCGGCGGAAAGCGATTTCAGGATGCCCTGAGAATACGCATAACGTCCCATCGAAACAGTTTCATAAACAGTGTAAGGAAAGAATACCTGCGCATTCTGGCTGAGCAATGCGATTTTCTTGGCAAGTTCTTTGCGTGAAATTGCCGATATATCCTCATTGTTAAACGAAACAACGCCGCGGTATTCAATAATACGCGCTATTGATTTAAGTAAGGTGCTTTTACCGCAGCCGTTCGGTCCCAGAATGCAGAGACTCTCTCCTTGTTTGACGCTGAAGCTGATGCCGCGGATAACATCAATGCCGTTATAACCGGCGCATAAATCTTTAATTATCAGCATTTTAATTTTTTCCCCCGTGAGAGCCTTGCTTAAAATAAACCCACGCGAAGAAAGGCGCGCCGATTAACGCTGTAACCGCGCCTACGGGCAGTTCCGATGGTGAAATGATTGTCCTTGCCGCAAGATCCGCGCATACTAATAAAGAACCGCCGATAATAAACGACATGGGTATCAAATGTTTGTGGCGCGATCCGATAATCCTGCGCGCCGCGTGAGGCGCAATCAAATCTACAAATCCGATAACGCCGCTGAGAGAGACGGCTGCTCCCGTAAGCACGGCGCAGAGAGCGAGAAGGATTTTGCGTAACGCGCCGGTTTCCACTCCGGCAGATTTTGCCGCTTCGTCTCCGAAACTTAAAATGTCCATTTCCTTTGTAAAAAATAATATTCCTGCCGTTCCGATTATCAGAAACGGCAAAAGCAGCCATATATATGACCAGCCACGCATGGCGAAACTGCCCATCTGCCACATAGCAATACGGCGCAAATCGTCAGAAAATATTGCGCTTAACGTCGTGAGGAGCGCGTTTAAGAAGAGCGATAAAACCATTCCGCAGAGTATTATTGTGTTGTTCGACATTGATTTATCGATGCGCGAAGAAAAAGCCGTGGTAAAAAAAACAGCGGCAAGCCCGAAAACAAAACCTGTCAGCGGCAGAGAAAAGCCGCCCGGTAACGGAAACGTTATTCCGCTTATGATGATTATTCCGGCTCCAAGAGACGCGCCTGAAGATACTCCGAGAATGTAAGGTGAAGCGAGCGGATTTCGCAAAATTGACTGGCAGACAGCGCCGCTAACCGCGAGACTTCCTCCGGCAAGAAAGGCAAGCAGTACGCGCGGCAGGCGTAAGAGCCACACAATAGAAACATTTTTTGAATCGATATTTTCAGATAACGGTAATTTAAAAATTTTGTGAAGTGTAATTAATATGGTATCGCTAAAACTAATTGAGGAACTGCCAAGAGACGCCGCAGTAAAAATAATAATAAATGAGATGATTAAACTAATTATAACTCGTTTATTCATAAAATTTGTTAATAACCTCTTCTTATCCGTGTTAATCCGTTTAATCTGCGGTAATCCGTGGATTATATTCGCTCGGATACACCGCTTCATGCATCTGCTTCAACGCCAATACAACTCTCGCCGAAGGACGCGATGATGAATCATTATCAATTAAAAAAATTTGATTGTTTTTAACCGCGTTAATATGATTAAAACCCGGACGGCTTTTTATTTCTTTGATTGGATCTTCAATATAATTTACATTTGTAAGTATTACATCGGGATTGCGCTCAATAATTGTCTCCGCGCCTGGAATTACAAGCCAATCATCATTTTCAAAAATATTACGCGCTCCAATTAGTGTAATCATGTCGTTAATAAAACTGTCTTTCCCGAAAGTCATCATTTGAGGCGCGGCGGAAATTTCAAAGTATAACGTTTTTTTGTTTTCGATAATCGTAGTTTTTTGTATGATATCATCAATCTGCGTTTTCATCGAAGCGATAAGTTCTTCCCCCTCTTTTTCTGCTTGCAGCAATTCGGCGACAAACGCAATATCCTTGTAAATATCTTCGATACTTTTACTCATGGAAATATATACAACAGGGATTCCCATTTCACGTAACAATCTGAAAGGATCATCGCCGCTGCCTGTCGTGTTATGTCCGCTTGCGATAATTATATCCGGTTCAAGATTGATTATCACTTCCGCGTCAGGATAGAAAAAATCCAGAAGCGGCAAGTCGGGCGAAATCCTATCTATATTCGCTGAATGTTTATCAATAGCGGTAAGTTTACGCGCCTGTCCAAGATCGACAATTATTTCTGTGTTAGACGGCGCTGTTGAAATAACGCGGTTAATTTCGTTTTTAATAGTTACTGTTCTGCCCGAGCGATCGATTATTTCTTTGCCTTTGGACGGAGTACAGCCTGGTAATAATAAAATAAAAATAATTATTAACCACGAACCACACAAACACCACGAAGTTGCTGTTCGATATCTAAGTTCGAGTTCGTGTATGTTCGTATGGTTTGTGGTAAAAATTATTTCTTTATTCATTTTACCTCCAAATTGAGTCTCATGCCTAAAGTTAAAGAAATCCCCGGCATGGGATATTCCGCAAAAGAAACATAATTTGTGTTTAACGCATTGTTGATTTTCGCGAAGACAGCGATAAAATCATTTACTTTTTGATTATATATTATATTCATAATAAAATAAGGCTTTAGCTCTGAAATGTTCGCGGTATCGGCATAACGCATGATTTCAAAACGTCCTGATAAAATAAGAGATCCGGGAAGATTTTTCTTGATGGTTTTCCACGGCATTTCAAGAGAAAATCCTAATGTGTGAACAGGCATGTATGGAATTCGTTTGTTATCTGCAAATTCGAGATCGCCGCTTAATAGCCAGCTTAAATGAAGAAGCCATGAAAAATTAATTACCGGTTTTTCAAATGGTCCGAATTTATAAGGAATAGTAAACTCAAGTTTATTTTCTAAGCCTAAAAATGCGCCGATGCCGTAATTTTCCGGTCTCCATGTCCCGGAAGAATTATTCCAGTGTATGGAATTTTTTATCCATTGCCAGTAAAAAACCGAATTAATTTTTAAGAAGTTTTTTATCGAAATATCCGCACCGATATCAGCGCCCCAGCCGTCTTCATTTTTCAAATATGGATTTCCCATAAAACCTTCCTGCACCCAATAAAGATCGTTAAAATCGGGAAATTTAAAACTTCGGTAATAATTATTTTTAAAAATGACGATATCTTTTATTGACCATGAAAAACCGAATTTTGGGATTGGGACAACTTCTCTGCCGTCCATTATTCCTTTAATCGACGAGGTTAAAAGTAATTGTTTTAACGGGAGATATTCAGCGCTGAGATAGAGTCCTCCGCGATTACCGAGATGAATTCCCTGGGAGTCTTGCTGTCCCAGATTTGTAGAATCAAGATAAATAAAATTATAATCGCCGCCAAAACGCAATGTTATTTTTGAATTTGCCTGCCAGCTCCACCGGTTTATCAGTGAAATGTTATGTTCGTTATGGATTGACGGCTCACTCCCCTGATCATAAGTTAATTTTTTCCAGTTATATCCAAGACTTAATTCCATAGAAAAATCATCATGAAAAGCTCGCGGCATTTCTAATAATATATTTTCTTTTGTTGATATGTCTTTTTGTTTCGCGTGTTCGCCTGTAAAGCCTGATACCGGAATATTTTTATCGCCGTAATAAAAAGAACCTGTTGTTATGAGCTTAGAATCATTTTTAAATGTATTTATAAAGGAAATAGATGCTCCAGTGTCATAAATTTCGTTTCCTTCTTTGCGTCGGGCATAACCATATTCATCCTGATATAAAAAATTATTTCCCGCGCGGCTGCCGAAAATATCAAAACGCAGTGAATATTTTTCAACTCCGTATGCGCCGAATAAATTTAAATTTTGCGCGTCCGCTAAATCGCGCCACTGTGGTTTTCCAACGCCGCCGTATTGCATATTGTATTGTCCCGGCAGATATGAAGTATTTGAAAAGCCGCCGCCGAAATTCCAGCCGATGTTTTGTTTTTTTACTGTTACAATATTGATTACGCCTCCGATGGCGCCTGAAACATTGTATTTAGTGTCGGAACCGCCGTGGATAACTTCGATTTTTTCTATCGAAGACAAATCAACCGAATTAAAATCAAAATCTCCAGAAGCGGATGAGTTAACAGGAATTCCGTTAATCAGAATTGCCGTGCGTTTTGTGTTAAAACCGCGGATATTGATGTCAGCCTTATTGCCGTACGGACCATAGCGCGTAACGCCCAAACCAAGCGTTTCTTCCAAAAGTGAAGGAATATCACGCGCTTGAGTTTTTTCTATAGTTTCTCTGTCAATTATTTCTATATGCTGCGTTGTGTCTCTGCTTCCTACAATTGTGATTCCGCCGCTTTCATAAAATAAATCATCATCATCGGTATATACATTTTCTTCTTCCTCAGACGCTTCAAGAGAAAAAAGTAAAATAAAAAATAATAAAAATAAAATTAATTTGTTTTTCACTGCCGCACTCTGCTTTGATGCTGAACTACGCCCCAGTCAACAAAACTACCCATCTTAAGACGGGTAAATTTTGCGATTGCTTCTTCCAAAGTCGCTGTATCAGGGGCGCTTAAATCGGCAAGGTTAATTGAATTTGCCAACTGTACTGTATTGGTTTTTAAATTTCGATAATAGACAGCAAAAAATGAATTGCCGTTGTATCCGGCGTAACTTGGACGGTGTGAATTAAAATATTCGATAATTATAACGCCTGAATCCATGCTGTAATTTGATACAAAATGTATAGTTCCCTTAAAATCATACTCTAATTCTCCGCCTCCATAGCCGTATTGAATTGTGTTTTCTTCTATCAAGTATCTTTCCGCAGGCGTACTCAGTCCCGGCTGAATAAAAATCCATTCTCCGCGAAGAAGGGGAGGCAAAGCTCCTTGAATATTTTCATCGCTTCCGCCGATTTTTCCGTAAAGTTCACAGCAAGGAAGGAGCAAAGTTAAAAGCAACAACGCAGGAATTAAAAAACGTGATGCGAAATATTTTTTTCTTAAATAAACAATTAATAAAAAAGGAATCATCTATTTAACCTTTTGCACGACACGAAAACCGACGTAGGCATCTCTGTAATTTGTAATGTAACCCCAGCGATCCGCAGCACAGGACATCGTAATATTCGATCCGACTCCGCCGCCTGCCATCGGTATTTGATTGAAACGGCTGCTGTATAACTCTCCGTCTATTGGAGTGTCAGTGTCAGATACGATGCCGTAATTCATCCATCCCCATCCCCATTCCTGAACATTGCCCGAAAGATCATAGATACCAAGACGGTTTACGTTTTTTATTCCGACATCTTTGATCGTATAAGCGGAATTTCCGTGATGCCACGCGGTATCATCCGCGTTATTGCTTCCTGAAAATAAAAACATCCAGTCTGCTTTTCCTGGATCACCGCCGCGGGCTGCGTATTCTCTTTCAACTTCGGTTGGAAGCCTGTACCCGTTTTTATTTTTTTTCATAACCGCGCTGTCGCAGGCAGTTGAATTTGTATTTCGAGAATCACGAATTACGGTTTCATTGTGATAGTACACAGGTTCAAGAAATGACATTTCACTGTAAGCGTTACACCAAACTACCGCGTCACGCCAGTTAATATTACTGATTGGCAGATTTTTATTAGATTCGTTCGGCGTGTTTATTTTGTTTTGAAACGAATAACCGTTTGCTTCAGCCCAAACCTGAACAGTATGCCAAAGCTGCCTTGTTGTTTCGCATTTTGCAATAAAAAACGGTTCAATTATAGCTTTTCTTCCTTCTACAAACACGCCTTGCTTTACTAATGTTTTTCCTGCGTTCATGTAGATTGAATCTGCCGGTACTGTAATCTGCATGGAATAATTGTGGCTTCCAGTAACGGTTCCGCCTGAGACATACGCGAAATTTTCATGGATTATTGAAGGAGGAGCCTGAGGAGTTTCTGATACTCCTCCCTTAAAATCATTTTCATTTTTTACTTTAATCCAAATATAATACTTTGTTAAATTATCAAGACCGTTAATAACAGTTCCGGCGATGGGAAGAGAGATGGTAATCGTACCGTTCCATTTAGCCGAGTTTTCGGTTTTATTATCCGTTCCGTACCACACTTCATATTCAACTCCGGCATTTGCTGTCCAGCCGACAGAAAGCTCTCTGTCCCCCCGAATTGCAGATAACGCAAGTGTTTGAGTTGACGGTATTTCTTCCGGCGGCGTTTCGGGAGGCGTGATTACTTCTTCATGTTCATCGGGCGGCGGCGTACAGCCAGAAAATAAAAAGACGATAATTAGGAAAATTGAAAGGAGGAAAACGGAAATAATTTGCGCTATTGTTTTTTTATTCATCGTTTTCATCCTGTTTGTTTTATATTCAATTCTTATTTACTGTCTTTCAAATTCCAATAAATCATCGTCAAAGTTATAAGTTCCGTTAATATATTTGTTTTCTGCGGCGGCTATGGATGCTTCGCCTCCATCAAAACCCATCCAGTCACTGTCACCGATTGCCATGTCTGCGGAATCATCGCTATAATTTTTCCAGTACAAGACAGTGTATGTGCCAATAACATCATCATCTATACCGCTCATACTATCAATTAAAGCGCATTTGAATACGATATACCCCGTAGCGCCGTCATCTTTTACTTTTACAATTTCTCCTATGAATAAAGTCATGGTATAACTGCCCATATAATCCATCGCGACTATAACTTTATTATCTGTGATAGTAACGATCATTCCATAATCTTCTTCAGCCCATTCGCCCTGCATTTTATTTGTGAATGAATCTCCGCTGAATTTATAACAAGCGCTGTAAAAACTAAAATAACCATCTGCAACTGTCATTGTTGATTCAGCTTCTTCTTGAGTTGTTTTGCCTCCTGAGCCGGTTGTCATATCGAAATCAGGATCAGTATTTAAATTCGCTCCTGATACCGAGAAAGTTGATGATGTTAAATATTTATAATGAATAACATAGAATTTTCCCGTTGAATTTGTATAGGATGAATTTTCTGTATATTTAATTGTAATGTATCCTGCATCTGCGCCGTCTGCGTTATGCGCAACAATTGTTCCCGCGTAAGAGACAGAACCGCCGTAACCGGAAGTAAATGTAGCTGCGCTAATTATATATTCCTCGCCCCATATTGATTCCCATGTTCCCTTTAAGTTCTCTGGTATAATTACTGACGGAATATCATCGCCATCTCTGCTAAGACTGCTGTACATTCCAAAATACCCTGCGGAAACCGTCATAACCGTTTCCGCTTCCGCTTGAGTTGCTTTGCCGCCGGGACCAACGCCGTACTCGAAATCTGGGTCAGCTCCCAGCCATGCGCCCGCAAGCGTTACTTCCGATATTGATAAATCTTTATAATGAATAACATAGAACATATTTTCCGAATCAACATAACCGTAATTCTCTGTAAATTTTATTGTGATATATCCATCGCCGTCATTGTTGCTGCGGTGTCCGATAATAGTTCCGGCGTAAGTGTATTCAGAAGTAAAAGTTGTCTCATCAATAATATATTTTTCTATATATCCTCCGCCCCAATCATAAGTCCAAGTACCTTTCAAATTTTCAGGTATTGCGCTTGTTGTATAAGCTGCATCAGGATAGCCGACTACAACAACTTCCGCGGCAGCGCTTGTTATTGATGCGGTTTTGTTTCCATCAACATCGTTATTTGTATTTGTCACTACAACATAAAAATTGCGGGAGCCGTTTGTTGTGTAATTACTTTTATTAAGAGATAGAGTTTCGTCAGTGCCGCCCGCGACTGGTTGGCTGCCGCTTGTGCTTTTACTTGTGTTTGAATACCATTGGTATGTCAGTTTTCCGCCGTCTGTAACATTAGACGTTACTGAAAGATTAATGGGATTTGTGTTATTATGCACATTCCAAAAAACATCCACAGGCTGAACGCTGATACTCGGCTGCTGCGCATTAACAGTATCATCAGGCTCAGACTGACACCCGATAATAAAAAAAGAAAAAATAAAAAAGAATAATATACCACTAACCAACACAAACCAACACGAACCAGAGGGACTCTTCTTAAATAACTTCATAAGACTCTCCTTGCCGGAGAAAAGACATGTTTGACTATAGTCAGACAATCTGACTGCGGACAGACAAAAAGACCGTATCATATTTGTCACGGGGAATTTGTTTTTGACAAATTGAATCGACTTTTCACAGGCTTTTCCTCGAACCTTGAAAAAATATATGTGCGTTTCTATACAGAAACGTGTATACCAAAGTTTCCTGACTTATGGGCTGTTTTTTTGCAAGCCTTCCCGGCGTTAGCCAGTGGCTGTCATGGAATTTTAATTCCATGGAATTAAAATTCCTTAGCAAAATCTTCCCAATTACAGTTACGGGTTAGCGGGGGACTTGCACCCCACTTCCTTTGAAGTATACAAGAATAGTTTATCCTGTTATTAGCGGAATTGTCAATTGGTTGTTAATTAAATTCTTAAATAGTATTTTGAACTATCTCTCGTTCTTTTTAATCGCTTCCAAAAGACCGGAAAGATAACTTAATCCAATCGCTCTGTCGTAAAGTCCGTATCCGGGAACGGAAACTTCTCCCCAGATGCTTCTGCCGTGATCGGGGCGTAAGGGACCGTCAAACCCGATATCGTACAGAGCTTTCATAATAGCGTACATATCGAGCGAACCGTCATCAGAAAGATGCGCGGATTCTTCAAAGCAGCGCTGGCTGTTGTGTTTAACGTTCCTGATATGAGCGAAATGGATGCGTCCCTTTAAACTGCGGATAATATCGGGAATGTCATTGTCGGGATTTGTTCCAAGGCTTCCAGAGCAGAGTGTTATGCCGCTGTACGGGCTGTCTGATATTTTTGTAAAGCGTAAAAGATCATCCTTGTTTTTCATTATGCGCGGCAATCCGAATACAGACCATCCCGGATCATCGGGATGTATCGCCATTTTTATTCCATATTTTTCGCACGCGGGCATTATCGCTTTCAGGAAATATTTTAAATTTGCGAATAACGTTTCTTCATCAATATTTTGATACATTTCAAAAAGTTCTTTAATTCCTGCCATGCGTTCCGGTTCCCAGCCCGGAAGCAGATGATTATTGGCTTTCTTAAACATTACTTCGATCATATTATCAGCGTTTAACTGTTCAATAATTTGATGATCATAAGACATAACCGCTGCGCCGTCAGGACGCAGCTTCGCTAAATCAGAACGCGTCCAGTCAAAGACTGCCATAAAATTGTAACAAACAAGATTTATTCCCGCTTCGGAAATTATTTTAAGCGTATCAATATATCTTTCTATATACATATCACGTTCGCCGCTTCCTGTTTTTATCGCGTCATGAACATTTACGCTTTCAATGCCGGCGATGACAAGATTATTTTCTTCAACTTGTTTTTTGAGAGCTAGTAATTCCTCTTTTTTCCATTCTTCTCCCGGCTGCTTGCCGTACAAAGATGTAATAATTCCTTTTATACCCGGTACCTGACGAATCTTGTCCAGCGTTACGGGATCATATCCCGGTCCGAACCAGCGCATGGTTAATTTCATTGTCTATTCCTGTTATTCATTTGTTAGTTAATAAATTTTTTTAAACTGATACTCTTGCATCCGCGCCCAGGAATTCTCCGTTCGCGTCAAGAATTTTTCTTACTTCTTTCAGAAATTCCTCAGTCTGCTGCTCCGCTCTACCTGTAAATTGTTCTGCTTGCAGCAGATTGTTCAACTCTTCGCGGGTTACGCCGAAAGCCGTGTCTTCCGCGATTCGGTCGAGCAGATCGTTTTCCGCGCCGTTCATTTTTATTTGTTTTCCCGCTTCAACCGAATGAAGGCGTATTCTTTCATGCAGCGCCTGCCTGTCGCCGCTTGCCTGACCATCAGCTGCGGTCAGTCCTTTTTTTACGCAGTACATTAAAATATTTTCTGTCGCCATAAACGGAAGTTCTTCGTTTAAGTGTTTTTCTATTGTTTTTGGATATACGTTGATGCCGCCCGCGATATTGATCATAAGCATGAGGATCGCGTCAACGGCGAGGAACGCCTCAGGAATTGCGATGCGCCTGTTAGCCGAATCATCGAGAGTGCGCTCCAGCCATTGAGCGCTTGCGGTCAGCGCGGGATTGAGAGCGTTCACTGTCACATAACGCGCAAGGGAGGCGATGCGCTCGCTTCTCATCGGGTTGCGCTTGTACGCCATTGCGCTTGATCCGACCTGCCCCGATTCAAAAGGCTCGTCAACTTCTTTAAGATGCGACATCAGGCGGATGTCGTTTGAAAATTTGTAAGCGCTCTGCGCGATACCGGATAACACGGACAGCGTGTAATAATCAACTTTTCTGGAATAAGTCTGCCCGCTGACAGCGTACACTTTGTCAACCCCCATTTTTTCAGCGATCTTTTTTTCCAGCGTTTTTACTTTTTCATGGTTTCCGTCGAACAATGAAAGAAAACTCGCGCAGGTGCCTGTCGTGCCTTTGCAGCCGAGCAGCTTCAAATTGTTATGCGCAAATTCAAGCTGCTCCAAATCAAAAAGCAGATCCTGCATCCATAACGATGCGCGTTTGCCGACAGTCGCCGGCTGCGCCGCCTGAAAGTGAGTGTACGCAAGGCACGGCAGTGATTTATATTTATCCGCGAACTGATAAAGTTTATCAACGGCGGTTATAAGAAGGCGTTTAACGCGGAGCAGCGCAGCTCTCTGCACAAGGATGTCGGTATTGTCTCCGACATAACATGAAGTAGCTCCAAGGTGAATAATCGCCTTTGCTTTCGGGCACTGATCTCCGTAAGCCATGATATGCGCCATAACATCATGCCTGATTTCCGATTCATACTTTGCCGCAGTTTCATAATTGATGTCACACTCATGCGCTTTCATCTCTTCGATTTGATCACCGCTGATGTTAAGCCCCAGTTCTTTTTGGCTTTCCGCAAGCGCGATCCACAGTTTACGCCATGTTGAAAACTTAAAATCATCGGAAAAAATACGCTGCATTTCTTCGCCTGCGTATCTTTTGCATAACGGATTTTCGTATCGATCTGTAGATCTTCTGTCTTTAGTCATTTTTTCCCCGGACATTGTCGGACTTCGTCTTTATACATTCTGAAGTCTTTTTAATACTTCCCTGTAACCTTCAAGCACGTCTCCCAGATCGCGGCGGAAAACATCTTTATCAAGTTTTTTATTTGTAGCGGCATCCCAGAACCTGCATGAATCAGGCGATATTTCGTCACACAAAATAATTTTCCCGCTGTTTCCTCCTGAAGCGACTCTTCCAAACTCAAGCTTAAAATCAACAAGTTTAATTCCCATTTTTAAGAACAACGCGCATAAAAGCTCATTTATTTTTAATGCCTGCTGCCTCATCTGCGAAAGTTCATCCGCTGCCGCGATGCCGATAGCCGTAATCTGGCTGTCGTTTATCATCGGGTCTCCGAGTTGATCGCTCTTTAAACTGAATTCCGTAGTAATATTTTTTAGAGCGGTTCCTTCCGCAACGCCGTACTTTTTGGAAAAACTTCCGGCTGCAACATTTCTGACAATAACTTCAACCATGATAATCTCCGCTTTTTTTACAACCGCGGAAGTATCATCAATAATTTTTATAAGATGAGTCTCAATGCCGTTTTTCATAAGATACTCAAAAATCAAATTTGAGATCGCGGAATTTAATTTACCCTTACCGGCAAGCTCTTCTTTTTTTTCGCCGTTAAACGCGGTGGCGGTATCCTTGTATTGGATAATGTAACTATCGCTGTCCGGTCCTTCGAGCACGATTTTTGATTTGCCTTCGTATAAAACTTTTGACATATTTCCTCCTGAAAAATATTAACAGCAACAACTTTAGCATAATTGGAATAATAAGTCTATTAGAATAATACGGTAAAAAAAGCTAAAAGAGCTCACATATATCGCGTTTATAAAAATTTAATATTTATTCCCGAATAATCATTGTCGATTTTAAGCGAGTCAAGAATCTGAGAAATCTGCCCACGGTGATGAATATTGTGAGCGATATGCTGTTCCAGCATGAAACTGATTGGCGTTGACGGGGGCTTGCCCTTATACCAGCCAATTTTTACGGGAGCTTCTAAATCCTTGTTATCTAAAGCGGCAATAAAATCGATCAACGCTTTGTCGGCGATTTTGGAAAAGGACTCCGCCTGCTTCCATTGATCCTCGTTCAGCTTGCCTTTAAGTTCCTGAAGCTTCGCCAATGACCCAAGCGCTTTCTGCGCTTCGGTGTTGCCGGGAACCGCTTCCTTCATCAGAGAAAGAAAATAAGCTGTCGCGCCTGTATTATGCCTGAAAAGCTCTGAAAGACTTTTGTAATAACTTTTTCTGTCCTTTTCCCGATCATCATTGGACAATTTCCCCAGAATTCCGGCGATAGTTTTATTTGCCTCCTGATTATATTTTGCGAATGTTAAAAAAAACTGTTTCATAAATTTCTCCTTATTAATTGATTGATTATTTTGCATTTTAACATATTGTTCTTAAAATTGATAGGTGACAGTCACCTCTACTACCTGTAGTGGCGGTATTTGGTCTGGACGCTATATGTGGGGTGGGTGACTGACACCTATCAGCGACTATTGTTCCGCTCTACCAAATGTTTCCGCATTCTGTACATACTTGAGCCGGCACATGACGAACAACAATAACACCTTTAGATTATTTATGAGGCAATGCGATATGCGATATATTGACATGTATCTACATAACGTATATACTTATTATACGGAGGATATATGACATCTGCGGTTATAACTAAGTGGGGTAATAGTAATGCGCTGCGCATCCCGTCAAAAATATTAAAAAAAATGGGGCTTGATTGTAATGATAAAGTATATCTGGAAACAAGCGATGATAAAATTATCATAACAAAGTTCCCTGTGCCAAAAAAAGGAACATTGGAATATTTATTTAAAGATTACTCAGGCGAATCATTTAGAACCATATTGATCAATCCGGCAGAACCGGCGGGAAATGAAAAATGGTAGACGGTATTCCCATACAGGGAGATATAATAAAAATCAATTTAAATCCAAAAAAAGGACATGAGCAGTCCGGTTACAGACCCTATATTTGTCTTTCAAATAAAATTGTAAGTGATTATGCGAATATTGCGATTTTTGCTCCAATTTCTACTACAAAAAGAAAATATCCATTATATATTCCTCTTCAAAAAACCAAAACCACAGGCAGTGTTTTGCTGGATCAGATAGTTACTATTGACTACAATGCAAGGGAATTTAAATTTATAGAAACAATTCCTGCCGCGTTATTACAATATATACTATCTATTACAGTGATGATTTTTCAATCTAATGAAGAATAAAAATTACATATAGAGTCAAACCGCCTATTCTGCTATACTCAATTAATGAAACCTATCGAACTTCTTGCCCCTGCCGGTTCTCCCGAAGCGCTGGACGCGGCTGCCGGCGAAGGCGCGGACGCTGTTTATCTTGGATTAAAAGATTTTAACGCGCGTTTAAGAAGCGCCAATTTTACTTACGGACAATTTGAAGGAGCGCTGCGTTCTCTCCGCCGGATGGGTAAAAAAGTATATGTTACTGTTAATACTGTTTTTGAGCAGCGCGAAGCTGATCGTATGTACCAGATGCTCAAATACCTTGCCGCGCAGCAACCGGACGCGATCATCGTACAGGATTTCGGCGTGGTCGCGATGGCGCATTCTGAGTTTCCTTCGCTGCGGCTTCACGCGTCTACGCAGATGAATATCGCTTCTGCGAGAGGGGCAAACGCTCTTTCGCGTCACGGCATTTCACGCGTGGTTCTGGCGCGGGAACTTTCTCTCGAAGAGTTACGCGCAATCAAAACGGAAACAAATCTTGAACTCGAAGTATTTGTTCACGGGGCGTTATGCGTCAGCGTTTCAGGCATCTGTCTTTTTTCAAGTTTTCTCGGCGGTAAATCGGCTAACAGGGGAATGTGCACGCAGGCATGCCGCAGGCTGTATCACAGGTTAGACCGTTCCGAAGGCGAGAGCGGCTATTATTTCAGCCCTAACGATTTGCAGCTTCTGGAGCGTATTCCCGATTTAGCCGCGGCAGGAATTAACGCTCTCAAGATTGAAGGAAGAATGAAAAGCGCGTCTTACGTGGGGGCGGTAGTTTCCGCGTATCGATTAGTTGTAGACGCGGTAATGAACGGCGGCGAAGATGAAATACAGAGAAGCATTGAACAGGGGCGTGAAATTTTGCGTAACGATTTCGCGCGTCCGAAAACGCAGTACTTATTCATAGAACAGAAAACAGATAACAAAGAAAATATTATAGACTGGTTAGATCCAAAACAGAGCGGCGGAACAGGGATCAGTTTAGGATCAATTTTAAGAGTTAAGGGAGCAGGCGAAGAAAGATGCGCGTTAATTACGCCGCCGCGCGGCTTGATTCCATCTGCGAAAGATTCGGTGCGGATTCATCATAAAGATGATTCGGGGAGAGTTTCGCATAAATTGATTTTCGCCGAATCCGCAAGTGGACAGAAAGCTTCTTCAGGCAGCGGATTAGCCGCTGACAGTTATTGGATTTCCGTTCCAGATGAAGCGTCAATCAAACAAGGCGACCATGTTTACCTTATACAAACAAAAGAGATGCGAAAACGTTATGCACAAGTTATTACACAGGTTACAGGCGGCAAAGGGCCGGGCAGGGACAGAGCGCCGTATCTGCATATCGCTCAGCTAAAGCAGCGTGCGCAGCTAAAGCAGCGTGCGCAGCTAAAGCAGCATGCGCAGCTAAAACAGCAAACGCGGCATGAACCGGCATACAAAGAAGAAACAGGCGTGAAATCAAAAAAAAGCGAAGCCTTCCCCGAAGGACTGTATGTCGCGGTTTCACGTACTGATGATTTATACATTGTGCAGTCTTCACGTCCGCAGAGAGTTATACTTGCGCTTTCACGCAAAAATATTAAACATCTTTTAGCTGATAACAAACCTCTTCCGTTTAAACCGGCGGAAATTATTTTAGCGCTGGATCCTTGGTTTCCGCAGGAAACACGGTTTTCGCAGGAAACACGGTTTCCGCAGGAAACACGGCTTCCGCAGGAAATAAAACAATTGATTGAAAAAGGCTATTATCAATACATGGTAAATAATCCGGGGCATTTTTCACTGTTCAGAGGTTTTGATCAGGTGAGATTGATAGCAGGACCGTGGCTTTATATGTTTAACGCGTGGGCGCTTTCGTTTACCGCGTCTCTCGGAGCGGACGGGTTTGTATCGCCGCTGGAAAACAACCGTCAAAATCTTGAACGGACGCTGGGCTCAGAAAAAAAATTGCGAAAAAAATTCTTTATAACCGTATTCGCGTGGCCGCCGTTATTCAGCATAAGGGCAAACATTGATTCTGTTCTGGATTTTAATTCATTTGCAGATAACATGGGCGAAAACTTTACGTTGATTACGGGCAGTGAAGGCAGTAAAGCGTATCCTCAAAAATATTTTTCTATCATTGATAAAATTCCTTTCTTAAAAGAGGCAGGGTTCGGGCGTTTCATAATCGATCTTTGCGGACCTGTTCTGAAAAAATCAGATTACAAGGATTTAATGAGATCGGTTAAAGAAAACGCCCCCCTGCCTAACGCTTCCCGTTTTAACTGGAAAAACGGGTTTTATAGCGAAAAATAACAGCTAGAAAACGACCCGGTCGAGCTCCTTCCCTGTTATTGTCATGACAGGTTCGCTGTTTTCATCACCAATATCTTCTTCATCAAAAGATATTTCCATTGCGGGTTTTGCCTCCTTTTTTGATTCAGGGCGGAACTCCACATGTTCCGCGACAATGGTGACTTTAGTTCTCAGTTTGCCTTCGGGATCATTCCAGCGGCTCTGTTTTAATCTTCCGACAACGCGCATTCCGCGTCCCTTCCTGCCTTTCGCATAACACGCTTCGGCAAGCCTCGCCCATGTCTCAACATCAAAGTAAGAAACTTCTTTTTCAAAACCTTCCGCGTGGCTGTCAAGTTTATAATACCTGTTAGACGCAAGTTTCATTGTGCAAATCTGCGTTCCTTTGGACGTTGATTTAAGCTGCGGATCTCTTACTAAATTTCCTTCGATTAAAATTGAATTTAAGTTGTTCATTCTTTACTCCTTGAAAACTTCTGTTTCATAAACTTCCGCTTCATTTTCTTCACCGTAAGGAATTACAGGTTCGGCGGCTGTTATTTCGTCTGCGGGTTTTTCCTCCTTCTTAAAATCCGGACGAAATTCTACATGCTCTGCGACAATAGTTACACGGGAGTGCGATTTTCCGTCAGCTCCGTTCCAGCGATCCTCTTTCAAACGCCCGACAACCCGCACTCCCCGGCCCTTTCGGCCTTTGGTGTAACATGCTTCCGCAAGCTTCGCCCACGATTCCACGTCGAAAAAAGAAACCTCTTTCTCGAAATCAGGAGACTTATTGTCCTGTTTGTAATAACGATTCGACGCAAGCTTCATGCTGCATATTTGCGTCCCTTTGGTTGTGGATCGAAGGAGAGGGTCTCTGACCAGATTACCTTCGATTAAGATTGAATTGAGGTTGTTCATACATTCCTCCATAATAAGTTCCGGCAGCAGACTGCCGCCGGCCAAGAAATTTTTTATAGAAAAATTTCTTAGTTACTATATATGGCGCGCAGATGCGCCGTGCTTCCCCGAAAAAGAAAAAAAATGAAATTTTTTTTTGGGTGACTGACACCGCCGCTATATATAGCGTCTAAAAAATAACAGGCGCTATATCTGGCGTAGGTGACAGACACCAAGAAATACGATATTCTTAATTTAATCAGGAGGAAAATCATGCAGTACGGCTATTTCGATGACAATGCGCGGGAGTATGTTATAACGCGCCCCGACACACCTTATCCGTGGATCAATTATCTGGGCAGCGAAGAGTTCTTCGCGCTCTTTTCCAACACTTCAGGCGGCTATTGTTTTTACCGTGACGCGCGGATGCTGCGCCTGACGCGATACCGCTACAATAATGTGCCGGCAGACGCGGGCGGGCGTTATTTTTACCTGCGCGACAACGGCGATGTGTGGACTCCTTCATGGATGCCGGTGAAATCCGCACTTGACCGCTATGAGTGCCGCCACGGGATGGGTTACTCGCGTGTTTCATCGTCACGTAACGGACTGGCTTTTTCGCAAATATCGTTTGTTCCGTTAGGTGACACCTGCGAGATACACAAAGTTACGTTAACAAATGAATCCAACAAAGAAAAAAATATTGATATGTTTTCCTTTATTGAGTTTTGCCTTTGGAACGCGAACGATGATATGACAAACTTCCAGCGCAACTTCAGCATCGGGGAAGTTGAAATAGATGGTTCGCGTATCTACCACAAAACCGAATACAGAGAAAGGCGCAATCATTACGCGGTGTGGGCTGTTAATACTCCCATCGAAGGCTTTGATACTGACAGGCAGTCATTCCTTGGATTGTACAACGGTTTTGATTCACCGCAAGCTGTATTAAACGGAAAGGCGAATAATTCTACTGCGTCCGGCTGGGCTCCTGTCGGATCGCATCACATAAAAGCGAATCTCGCGCCAAATGGATCAAAGACCTATGTGTTTGTACTGGGTTACTGCGAAAATCCTGAGGATCAAAAATGGGAAGACACGGCTCCGTTTGGAAATCAGAGAATCATAAATAAAAAACCTGCTAATACCCTGCTTGAAAAATACAATACGCCGAAAGCGGCGGATATGGCGTTAGCCGCATTAAACGAATACTGGAAGAATCTTTTGAGCCGCTTTACTGTGACAGCCGAAGACAAACGCATGGAGAGAATGGCGGGCGTTTGGAATCAGTATCAATGTATGGTGACATTTAACATGTCGCGCAGCGCGTCTTATTTTGAATCAGGTATCGGGCGGGGCATGGGTTTCCGCGATTCAAATCAGGATCTGCTGGGCTTTGTGCATCTTGTGCCCGAACGCGCACGCTCGCGTATTCTTGACATCGCCGCGACGCAGTTTCCCGACGGCAGCGCGTATCATCAATACCAGCCTCTGACAAAACGCGGCAACAACGATATAGGTTCCGGTTTTAACGATGATCCGCTGTGGCTCATCTGCGGCGTTGCAGCTTACATCAAAGAAACAGGCGACTACAGTATCCTCGATGAAAAAGTGCCGTTTGATAATGATGAAAAAACCGCGGACACTCTCTTTATTCATCTAAAACGATCCTTCGATTACACCGTAACGCACAAGGGTCCGCACGGGCTTCCATTGATTGGACGCGCTGACTGGAATGATTGTCTGAACCTCAACTGTTTTTCAAAAACGCCCGGCGAATCATTTCAGACGACAGCCAATTACGAAAGCGGAGTCGCGGAATCAGTTTTAATTGCCGCAATCTTCGCGTTTACCGGACCTGAATACGCGGAGATATGCCGCCGCACAAACCGCGCGCAAGAAGCCGAATACGCCGAAAAAGAAATCAATGTGATGATCGGCGCGATCAATCAGCACGGATGGGACGGAGAATGGTTCCTCCGCGCTTATGACGCGTACGGTAAAAAAATCGGCAGCCGCGAAT
>JGI24695J34938_10001530_pt1 | contig 19515 bp, 19 predicted proteins | sample TergutCo191P3_FD_34938 | JGI IMG/M metagenome (IMG submission 34938)
CCGGAGTGGTGAAGCCTAGGTTTATTCCAGAATAGCCTTATAATACAATACGGCAACCTGCCGCCATGTTCTTTGCTAATTCATATTATTATAACTTTTTATATTATGATAACATGAATTATTTGTCTTTATGCTTTTTGACATAATCTTTCAGCAGCGTCTCCACCAATCCGCTTACAGTTGTTCTGTTGACGTATGCAAGTTCCTTTACTTCATCGAGCAAGCTTGGGAGTATAGTTATGCTTACGCTCTTTTTCTTCTCGCCATCTTTCGGCGGTCTTCCGGTCACAGACCTATTTACGAGATTCGTTACAACGTTAGTTTTACCTCCTGAACTTTTAGGCATATCCTTGATTCCTTTACGCACAGCCATGCTTTCAACTCCTTCTTATATTATGATAACTTATTATGTTATGATAATGCTTTTAGTTTATGTGCCACTTCGTTGTATGCTTTGGCGATTTCACTGTTAGGGTCAGTTTCTAATACTGCTTTCCCTTCATAGATAGATGTCGCTGCTGATGTCAGCCGCTTTACTATGGAGAGGACGTTGTATTCCTCGGACAGCACTTCGAGTACGTCTTTGTCGTCATTTTCTCTCATATTGTAGAGAGTGGCTATTACTCCAACCATATCAAGTTCGGGGTTAATCTCACTCTTAACATCGTCTATCGTTTCATTTAAGCGTACAAGCCCCTTGTATGCGAGATATTTTGTTGCTACCGGTATTATAACGTGGTCAGCGCATGACAGCGCATTCACGGTAAGTAAACCGAGCGAGGGCGGGCAGTCTATCAGGATATACTCATAGTTGCTCCTGATAGACTCAACGGCTTTACCTAATATCCCCTCGCGCCTGGAGCGTGTCGCCATATCGTATGACTCCACATCGGCCAGCTCCTCACGTGCCGGGGCAATGTCAAGATTGTCACGCAAAGTAACTATGCACTCGCCCATAGGTCGGCTCTGTTTCCGTAGTGATTCGGCAACTGTTGTGCCTATCTCATATGGGTCAAGTCCGGCACAGATAGTTAAACTGGCCTGTGGGTCAAAGTCTATGATGAGCGTTTTGTTACCACCGTTTGCGAGTGTCACACCAACATTAAAGGTCGATGTGGTTTTGCCTACCCCGCCTTTTTGGTTAGTAAATGCAATAATTTTAGCCATTCCTTTATCCTCTCTTTCTGTGTTATTATAACTTTTAATGTTATTATAACATAATATGTTTATGTAGTCAAGCTGCCAGGTTATATCCTCAGCGTGGGTATGCAAAACAGACAGGCTGTTATGCCTGTCTGTTGATTCATGGCTTATGCTATTCGTCTATCGTTTTAGGCTTGTCGGCTGCGGGTGGAGTCGGCAACTCTGTGTTTTGTTCGGCGGCTTTGATTTGGTTTGCCGCCAAAGTGTCGCGGAGTGATGGCGGCTCTGTAACAGCCTTTTCATCTCTTGTATAAAGCAAGCCAAGCTTATCATACATTTTAAGGAAACTATCCTCTAATTTCACAATGTCTATCAGCTCATCTGTTTGCTCTCTGATGATGTAATCAAACTGTTCAATGCCTTTATTTTCTACAGCCAGCCTCATAACCTCTTTAGCAACATGATTTAACTCATCATAATAATTGTTGCATATAAAAGCTAAATCGAACAAGTCGCGCAACTTATCTCGGGCAGAGTACGCATTTGACTTCATTATACACAGCACATTGATATCATAAGTTGTTATGTCGTTTACCGAAATCACATCTTCTGCTCTAATCTCCCTTCGGCGAAAAGATACCTCAATTTTTAGTGGCTTTTGCGTGTTTCCATAGTTGAGCATATGCCGCTGAACTGTATCTGTATCTTTTGCTGTGCGGCTACTGTAGCCAGCTTCATTGCAGAACCTTGCTATAAGCTTTTTTAGTGTCTCTGCGTTTTGTGGAGTGCTGTCAAGGTCAATATCTTCAGAAAACCTATCGAGACTGTAGCACTTCATAAGAGCTGTGCCGCCCTTTAGCACAAATGAAGTGGTTTCAGAATTAAGATATTTTAAAAAACTATCAATAGCTTCTCCGTGGCGTATTCTCCAATCTCCCATTAAATATTTCCTCCTTGTAATCGAGCCAGTGGCTCTTGTATTCCTTTTTCATAAGGTCGTCTATTTTATTCCAGTGAGGTACAGCTGTTAGTTTAATAACTTGATTAAACAATTCCCCGTTATAGTTATCGTTACATATGTAATCATCTCTCATGCCTTGTGCAACTGTAAGCCTGTCGATTTCAAGCAAATCGAGTATCGCCCTTATATGGTTGGCAACATAATATACACTTTCACTTTCAGGAATTCTTTTATTCTTCTCTATGCCATACTCTCCGAAGATGCTGTCTGCCGTGTTTCGTATAAATGGCATATCCCATCGCAAAGCTGAGGTATGCCAGTCTCCGCATGTGCTTAACTCACATGGAAGATTTAGAGCATGGTGTCCTGTTATGTAATCTATAGTATGTATGTTTGTTTGAGCCATTTCACCACGTCCTCCTAACAGCAAAGAATGTCCGCCTTACTATACTCGTTTTCTGCAAATTGTCAACCGGAAAACTCACCCGTAATGCCTTAACCCATCGTCGCGTATTCGGAGTCCGAGTGTGATGATGAATATACCCACGCCCAGCACAACAGCCCAGACTACATCCAGTAGCCCTGCGATGAATAGGCTGCACAAAAACGCAGAGATGGCACTGGCGAGTATTTTAAATACATATATACCGCCAATGCGTATCTGCTGTATGCCATACCATACGCCGAGTGCGGCGGCTATAACAACTAATTGAATAGCCGGATGCACCTCTATACCAGCCTCTGCGAACAATCCATATCCTTCCATTTCGGCACCGAACACCAGTAGCCACACAAACCCGGCTATTACCACATAATCTAATTTCATCAAGAGCCACGCTATCCCCGCGGCGAGCATCGTAAGTAATGCTATCATCTTTGCATTCTCCATTCCATACGCTATCACTAAAGTTCATGAGCGTTTATTTATACTAACTATTATACCATAAATGGAAAGAAAATGCAGTATTTTTGAGCAAAAACTCACCGTCAAAACAGAGATGTTTATAACGCAAAAATGAGCACGATAGCCCGCGCTTGTAGTTGACTTTTGCATATTGCCGGCTGATGCTGTGGATAACTCGTAGGACTCGGCGATGTGGTGCTTTTTGTGGATTAACTCTTTAAAATAATCCACATCGACCGAAGTTATACACAGTCATTTTGACGGAGTACCATTGCTGTTACATTTCGCGGCTGCGATATTTAACACCGCGTTAAACGGCAACAAGGAACTGTCGGCAATAAAATAACTGCCGTGCATTTTCCTAAGCCGCTAAGCGAGCTATAATCCAGTTTGCCCCTAGGGAAACAAGAATACCCAAGGCAAACAGTCCAAAACCGACTAACGCGCCAATAAATCTTGTGCCGTTTTTCCTGTTTACTGTTTCCATTTCAATTTTGTGATTTAAGTCATTATCAGATTTTTCCCGGTTGCTTTTCTCCGCTTCCAAGGCATTATTCAAGGCCTGTATGTTGGCGTTGATTGACTCAATGTTTTTGCTGGTCTTTGCATTTTCCTGCGATAGTCCGTCTATCATTTCCTTAACACTCTTGGCCCACTTTTTATTATCATTCATGTCCTCTTTGATATCGCTTATATCATCTTTTATTCTTTCTACAGACCGTGATAATTCGGTAATGCCGGCAGGCTCGCATTTGGATATCGTCGCAATTAAGTTGGGCTTAAATCCTAATATTCTTTCAGGCTTACCTCCGTTTGTATATTCAAACAGTTCGTTTTCTTCCAGCTCATAGAAAACAGCTGATGCAAATGTCATGCCCGGGGCAAAAGAAAAATTCTCAGACGAATAGTTGTAAAATCCAAACACCAGCACGCCCTCATACTCAGGGTCAATGAAAAGAGCGCAATTAACATTTATTCCCAATTCGCCCATTTTCCGCTTTGGTGTTAGCTGGGCATAAATATTATTTGGCATCCTCACAACTTCTTCTGAGAGAAAATATACAACTTCACCCGGAACGATAACGGCAAACTCTTGTCTCTCACTTATTGAAAGATTATTGTAGTCCTGAGGGATGCTGCATTTTGCTTTCAGGAATTTACTGCTTAGAGTAAAATCATATTTAAGCCCTTCGCAATTATCTAAATTGGCATTTTCAATAAGATTATTTTCCTCAATAAGCTTTTTTAGTTTTTCGCCTGATACAATGTTAGCCATACTCTTTTCCCCTTCACGANGNGAACTTTCTTTGCATTTATTTTGACATGTCAGCGTATTCATGTCAATACTTTTATTTGACATATCAAAATGCTCATCAGCTTGACCATAAGTTTTTTTCTCCATAAACCCCTGCTCTTCATTCCGGCTGATATTTTCTTTGCTCGTGGCATAGTTATCTTTTTTACGCATTATTAATTTTCCCTCCCTAACTTTTCTTTTGCTTTTCAATTCCTTACCTAAGCTTCAACGCAGTGGCGTGTAGCATAACCGCATACTCAATAACGGACAACAAGTAAAACCTGTTGCAACGGAGTACGTAAGGAATAAACTCTAAAATATACGATGCGAGCAGTGTGCGTGCTACAGCACACACGTTTTTCCGCCCGCAAGCGCGGACAAAAAAATAAATCACTTTTGTGATTTTTAAGCCCGCGTTGCGGTCTGCTTTCCCTGCGGGGGACGGTTGTGGATTAGCGTGGAAAGTTTTCTAAAATTCGCGTTCTATTTCGGGACTTTCCACAATGGGCTGCACATCTTTTATTCCCTGCAATGTTGCGACTGTTCTTTTGGAATTTTGCAGGTCTTTAAGGTGTTGGCGCAGTGGATGGTACTCCTGATATAGCTTGCCTTTCTCTGCTTGAAGTGTCGCGTATTCTTGCTTTAACTCCGCCATTGTAGGAAGCTTGCCGAGGTTGAGTCTGTCGAAGTATTCTTTTGCTTTGATGTGACGCTCAATATCGGCTTGATGCTCTGTATAAAATGCTTCGCTTTTACTCTTGCGGTACTGCGAATAGGTGTCTTTGGTTTTGCGGTATGTGCCTATGTGTTTTTGCAGATTCCTAATCTGTTCCTGTCGGTCATCAATAGTGGTTATCTGACCCTTTACCTGAGCAAATTCCTCAGTGGTTTCGGCGACGGCTTTCTGTAATTTGTCATACGTGTTAAGCTTGGCTGATTGCATATATAATACCATCTTAGCCATCTCTTTTATGTTGTGGAGTTTTGCCCAGTGAGCATAACCCGGACTGCTTGCAACTTTGAGATTATTCTGTAAGTCAATGAGGAATCCTTGACCTTTGCTGTCACGCTGTACCCACAAGTCGCGCCCCCTGTTCGGGCCGGGTTCGGGGATTACCGAGAAGCCATGCTCTAAGCATATCTGGTCTGATATGCGCCTTATTACCTTGGCGGCAAAGTAAGGCTCGCGGAACTTTTTTGTGCGCTCAAGATTCACTGAATGGAAGTATATGTGATTATGGATATGCGCCTTATCAACGTGAGTGCAGCAGATGTATGCATGACCATTTCTCGTGAATCTTTTAGCAAGTTCCATGCCCAGTTCGGTTGCTTTTTCGGGTGAGATTTCGTCGCCTTTTTCGTATGATATTTCAGTGCACCCGGCACGCTCAAGCTCTGCCATATGCTCGCGTGCGCTCTCCTCGGTGAAGTGGGTCTTATGCCTTAATTCTTCACCGGGCTTATCCTTCAAGCCGCGCCACCTAACGATGCGCGGCTTGAAGGATTGCCTGATGTGGTACAGTGCCACATCATTGCGTGGACTGAGTCCCGTGATACGCCTGTATTCTTCATGCGCCATTTCGAATTCTATGTCGCATCTCTCGGGTGAACAGGCGTAAGCAGAGACGAACACTCCGTCTGAGGTCTTATCGTAATTGAGCCCGTATTCGGTGGCAGCGGCGATTGCGGTTTTATTCTCATCTTTACCATAATTGAGGCAATCGGCAAGCACTTGCCCGAGGCTTCTTTTCTTCTTGTTGCCGCGGTGCACCATGACTCTTTTTATGTATGTTGCTGCCATTAAGCCGCCGCCTTTCGCTTTAGTCTTTCTTTCCTTGACTTGGATTCCTAATATTCGCTATGCTGCTGATTGCCTCACTTATTTCTGCACACAGCGGAGGCAGCTCTGCTTGTAATTTTTGTATGTCGGAGCCGTAGATGTTGCGGGTTTCATTTGCGTGTTTGGCAAGCTGATTGAGGTTATTTGTTGCATTAGATAGTAGATATGACACGCGCTGTATCGGCTCGGTGTCTATCCGGATAACGTAGCCATCGAGCACCATTTTACGCAGATATGCTTCACGGTTATAGATATTCGCCGCTTCCATTTTTTCCTCCAGCAATTGCAGTTCATCTTCGGTGAGATAAAACACTAAGCGTATATCACGCTTACGATTATTCAGTGTACTCATGAGCTACACTGCCCGTCCGGCAACAGGGGCATATCTTTCCGGGGCAACTATTGCTACATCATCTTTCACCGGCACTATGGCATTTGAAAATGTAGCCTTTTCGGCATTAGCAGAAAGCGTGTCACGGAGTGATGGTTGCGGCTGTGCGCTATCCGAAGAAATGCTACCACGTAAAGCCAGATAAAAGTCAGACTCCGGCACCTCAAGCCCCATGTCGTGGCAATATCTGTCAAGCCGCAGTGTGAGGTCTTTTATGCGAGCCTCGTAGTGGAACCATTTCACATCGTGTAGCGGGTCGGCGTTGTCGGGAAAAGGCTTCGACGCTGCCAACGCGTGACGTAGCAGATCATATATTTCGGTTGGTTTTTCTGAGATTCTGTCAGCCATGATTTGATGAGGCTGCCAACAATTTTCTAAACCTGCCCATTTAGCTCTGGTAACCTCCTCTTGTCGCCAGTCCGTATATGATGTTACCGTTTCATCAAGCAGCTCATCTACGTATCCTGCTAAAAGCAATAAGGCGGCACTGTATGGTTTATCTTCGGGCTGAGGGTTTATCTTCGCCCACAATTCTACTGCTTCGCTGTATGCGTCAATAGAGCCATATTCGGCAATGTCATCCAGTGATGGGAAATACTCTCTGAGCTCGTACTCTGTCGGATGCTGCCGCACCGGGATATAATGCGTTTCGCTTAGTTGTTTAAGATACTCGGCCTCATCGAACGATTTCCATGAGGTATTCAAGAAAATTGCTTGTTCCATATGTTACCCTTTCTATACACACGAAAAGAGAAGCGGGATTGCTCCCGCTTCTCTTTTCGCCGTCTCTTTACATTATTTGCGTTATTCACCAGCTACATCCGCTGCGAGTGCATCGGCCATCAGCACCAATTACATGCCCACGCGTTGTCTCGGGGTTCGGGTGTCCGCATATACACGCCTCAAACCTTCGCTGACATATTTCTTCTGTTTGACCGAAGAAGAACCAGTCGCCAAAGTCGTGGTATTCAAGATTGGTTCTTGCTCTGTCGGTAGCGGGGCAGGTGGTACAATACTGCCAGTGCTGTGTGGCATTCCTGCTCCATGCGTTTGACCATGTGTGCGGTCTATACTCTATAGGTGCCGGTTGACTACAATTAGGTGATGCACATTCGCCTGCTCTACGCTCGTTTATACCATTGTTAGTCCATTCATTGTTGTTCCAATGGTTATTACACGTGCTACACCTGTTACAAGCCATTCTACCTCCGCCAAGATTAACAGTAAAAGAATGGGGAACAGTCCCGTCGGGTCCTGCATTTGGACTACCATCACATATACGGCAACGCTCAAATTGGCGGCATCGGCTATCGTCAGCCCAATGCACAGCCCACAGTCCATCGTACATCAAAACTCTGTCACATGCATTGCCCAGAAGAGGGCAAGCAAATGGCCCGGTTGAATTACATCTTGTACACCTGCTATTATCAGCATTAAGTATATGGGTTCCCACTTGTTGCTGTTGGAACCCGCATCCGGGCACAGTGCAGGTCCTTCGTCTGAGGCATTGGCTCGGTCCGCCATTCCCCCATCCTGTCCATGGTCCCATTGTATGGTTTTGATAGAATCTGTTAGGAGATATTGTGTGGTCAGGTCTTGTGCATCCGGCGCATACATGCTCGACTCTGTGCTGCGTATTACCGGCAGGAAGTGCAGGGTTGAAGCTCGAAGAAGCGTCGGGATGAGTTGAAATGTTAAACTGCTGTGTGGGGATATTACCAATTCTAACTGCTCGTGTCTGCCGCTCTGCTCCCACTAAATGCGCTCTGGTCTCAATACGTCCGCAATCTGTACAGCTTCTATGCTCACAGACATCATCCGTCACATTTGTACGAGTCCATGCCATACCTGTATGAGGCAGGGAAAAACTAAGATTACATGTGGTGCATGTAGCCTGATGATGCTGTGCTGGATTAGCTACACCCCACTGCGACCGGGTCAGCGTATGATATTCCCATAGCTGCATCGTGCAACCGTCGTGCGCGCAGCTCTTCCCATGCTGTAGTTGTGTAGGCATGAGGTTGTGGTAGCTATTCCAGGCTGTTTCGTGGCTGTGTATCACATTACAATCAGGCACTGCGCAGTACCTTACATGATGGGTGCCATCAGCAGCCCATTCGGTAATTGCGGATTGATGCCTCCTGACGACCCTGCCGCAAGCTTCAACTGTGCAGACAGTACGGCAACTTTCTCCGTGGACAGCAAATCCGGTTTGCATACCATGTCTGACCGTGACTGACAGCTCTTCCGATATATACATATCCGGAATTTGCAAGGAGAGATTTGATGTTAATAGTGTGTGCGTGGCGGCGGGATTAGTCTGAGTACCTATCGCTTCATTTGCGAGATTATAGGGGTTTGGTCTGACCTTTACCACAGCTTGTTCGCCATAAGCGGCCATGCCGCCCATGGGCGGTGCCCCTTCAATCATAAAAGCGTCAGTGTCACCGCCTATAATGTCCAGCGAAATCGCCCCAGTATCGGTGTTGCCGATGTTTGTTATTGCTATTGCTCGCCACGGTAAGCTCTGCATACAGGTCTGATAACCAAACGCGGTCAAGCCCTCAAGCGATACGCCTCTGTGTGTATACGCTGCGCGGAGAGTTATTACTCCGTTAATTGCGTCAGCGGGATTGACTGTGTATGCTATCGAGCCGAAACCGCGAGCGGTCAGTGTGCTGATTTCCGTACCGCCAACGCTAAATTCTGCGCTTGATGCGCCTACATTGAGCCCCATGTCGCCATCTGACAAAGCGTTATGGATAGTAACGGTGCCACCGCTTAATTGTCGCCTAAATGCCGCACCCGTGCCATTGCCATCAGCATGGCCGGATGATAATACAGCATTATCAATCGAGCGTCTTGCAGGATATGGTGCAAACTCAAGGCGCACATCAAACGGTACAGGGTCTGTTAGTTCTTCTTGTCTTAAAATAAAGTTTCCGCAGTCTGACAGTAGCGTTAATCCGATTTGAGAATCCATTACATCATTTCCGAGCTCTGTGCGGTCGAGCGCGCTGACTGTGTATGTGGTACCGTTTGCGCCTTTTATAACTTCTCCGTCTGCTGTCCACCGGCGCGACCAATCGTCCAGCATATCCGCATAAAAAGTTCTTGTGCTTAAATATTCGCCGCTGATGTCGTAGAGCGGTACTGACGCAGTGCCATAGGATAGCGTCTCCCTGAGCCACGGATACCCAAGTATCGGCAAAGTGCCTTCTGCGGGTGTTATGCTGCCCGTTAGATCCGCGGGAGGCGCAAAAATGTAGTTGTCTGCATCCGCTCCTGCAAGGGCCACGCCTATCAGGGCGACAGGTATATCCGCGCCGACGTTCGAGTGAGCAAGCATAAGTCTCGGATTACCGCCAACATGCACATCGCTACTGCCATGATGATTTTCGGGCACAATCCCTGCCAAATATATATTATCAAAGGCGACTGCCCGAGTACCGTTATATGCCCTGTCCTGCGGCACTATTCCTGATGCAACTAATACCGCAGGCTCAATGTCCAGCGCGTACCCTTCGGGCTGCACGAGTAAGTAGTTGTGCGCGTCGCTGCCCTGCAATACCAAATAGTCAAATAGTACACCCACGTCACTTGCAACCGCAAAGTTGTAAAGGTCTGCATTGTATGCGATAGTCGCTGCACCGATGTACACATCGTCAAAGCCGCACACAAGCCCGTAGAGCATGTACGAAACCACTTCGACATCAGTGTCTCGATTAAAAATTTTTTCTGCAAGCTCGATTGATATTGTTATTGGAAGTTGTCGCTTAGATACGTAACCCAGCACTCTGTCATCATACTCTCCACCATATGCGCATATGCAGTTTTCGCACTCGCAATACAGTGTGTCTACATACTCACTATCATAGCAGGCACAATCGGATTCGTCTTCGATGCCAATAGTTATATCTATTCCGGCTCCCAAGACTCTGCCGCGCTGATGCGGTTGATACAGTCTAAAATTCAGCGCGTCATATCCAACAAGCTCAAAGTCCTCGAAGTACACGCCCACGTTGTCGCGTATTTCAGGCGATGTCAGTCGGGCAATGTCATTAAAATCTAGTTCTAAATCAAAGTCATAGAAATCCTCAAAAAAACCAACTTTAGAGACACTATCTATCCGTATATACGGTGTGCCGGAGAATACCTTATCCTCCAGCTCAACAATGAGGTGCAGGGGCGTAGGAAGTATGTTGCCGTAGGCTGTATCCGGCTGGATTAGTACATAGTTGCGTGCATGGTCGCCGCCAAGTACAAAACTTGACAGCAGCACCAATATGCCACTGTCAGCTCTCGCTTGCTCAAATTCCGCCGTTCCGTACTCGGCGATAGAAACATCATCGACACCGAGTATTCCGACCAGCTCTATGTTATATTCATCAAATGCTGCGTTAACTGTGGCATCGAACTCTCTGTCGTTTATAAAAAGCCCCGAGATGTGAAGCTCCGCAGGCGACACAAATAGCGTAGCCTGCGCATACCCGTCACCTATATCCTCGTGCGGCGACGTCCACATTGCTTTCACCGTATATTTGCCGACATAAAGTGGCAGACCATCAACACAAAGCTCTGCACCTGTGTAAATTACAGGCGCATACGTAAATGACAAAGATTCAAGTTCGCTGAATACCATTATGTACTCAGCGAAAACCTTATCAAACCGGATACCTTCGGCGGTGTAGATGACCTCTCCGTCCGGTAGTGCAATGGGAACGCATATGTCGCACTCGCCGCATCGGTCGCCCGGTCTGCAACACTCATCGCAAGGGTTTCCGCTTGAACACGGGTTTTCCGAGTTGCCGCCTTCGCGCTGACTATATACAACTCTGCACACCCATATGCGTTGCACGACTTCTTCTCTGACAACGGCGGGCCTCCGGGCGGGTGCTCTTGCTTCGCTATCATCATCAGGCGGCCCATAATGCTCATGGTGCTCGTGGTCGTCATGGTCATAGTGTGTCTCATCATATGCGTATGAATCTTCACCATTATCATCATACACAGTAGCACACAAGCATTGCCCGGGTTTATCGTTGGCAATGGGTTCGCACATGCATGAGCCTGATGTTCCGAATACTAATGCGCTTGCCACCAAGGCAGTCAGCAATATTAGTATCACTACAACACAAACCACAATTTTTCTGCTTATAATGATTTGCTCGTCTTTATACAACCTTCATTCCTCCTCATTTTAAAATTATGTTTGTCAGGTTATGCCGGCAGGCGTTCGACCTCTTTGGCTACAGCTTTTTCCGGCGTGGCTGCGTTTTGCTTGGCTGCTTTCTCTCCGTTCTCTTTAAGGGTATCGCGGAGTGATGGTTTTTCGGCAGTGGATTTCCTGTCACGTATGGCCTGTGCTTTTTCAGCGCGTTGCTCAATGGTCGCAATCGACGACTGCGCATAGTCACGGACAGCTATTGATGTTTTTTTGTGTTCGGCGTATGGCTTGCAGAGTAGCTCCGCTAGCTTGCCGGGCTCCTTAACAGTATCTACCGGGATTTTTCCGACCATAACGCGAGTCATATTTTTTAGATCGCGGCCTGTTTTGTGATATTCACGAGAGAATGCGTTTATTTTTGATATCGCCTTGTCACAACTTTCGATGTTTGACTTTGCACCTTTCTCCATACTTTGGTAGTGTTCTTTTGCTCCGAGCTGTGACGACAGATTGTCCAGCACAACTACTCCTTTTTCCTTAAATGCGGTGACGACTTTTTTGCAAGTGGTAATGATATTTGCTTTAAGCTTGGTGAGAGCTTGCCTTATTATCCCTGTTCTGGCTTCAATCTCTTTTACTGTGTCGCCGAGAGGATTTTGCAGTTCCTTCATTTCATCAAGCCGGCTTTTCATTTCAGCGATTGTGCTTTCAGCTTTGACACAAAAATTTTCCATGCTCTTACAGTGCGAGAGTAATGCGGCAAGAAACTCTTTCTCGCTATCTTTGCCGTTAGCATCGAGTATGCCGAGCAGTTCTTTTACATGCTCGTTTTCTTCAAGTGCTCCCAACTCTGCCTGTTCCGGTTCACTTGCCTTCGGCGCAGTTGGTTCGATTTGCGATTCTGCCTGCTGCTCGGTACCGTGCAGTTTTGAGTATTCCTCGCTTGACCTCCACTCTGCATCGGTTTCGTATCCGTTCATATTGGCTATAAGGTTTGTGTGGTCGTATGCTATGCCTTGACGCTCTTGATTGATTCGTCGGCGGTAGTCCTCGCCGACTATATCTTCATCATTCCAATAATGGCCGTGATGATTGCCTTTTGATTCACCACTTTTTTCGATATACTCCACCCAAGTACCCCATGGCTCGGGAGCGTCCTGGCTATGCCCCATCTTCACTATTTTATCTGTATCTTTGGGGTTTGGTGTTTGTATATACTCACTGTGCAGCACCTTATACCCGCCCTCAAGCTCGCCCTGTTCGTTTTCATATTGGCCGATATACTCCGGCTGCTCTGCAGCTTTCCGCGTTGTGATGTTGTCGCTCCAATCACGAGAATATACATCATCGACAACCTCTATGTTGCTCATATCGCCTGATATAAGTGCCTCACGTAATGCCGATAATTCAGCTTCACCAAAGGCGGAGAGGCGTAGCGCCCTCATGGTGTGGCCTATACCTATTTGTACTTTACTCATTTTTGCTCCTTTCATTGCAAAAAGCCGGGCAGTGCGCCCGGCTATGATATGTATGCTTCTATTCGTCTGATTCTGAGGTATGTTCGGTTGCTCTGCTTTCCATGTTTATACTGTTTGTGCCGGGGAGTATGCTCATCACTAAACTGCCGGGGCTTGGCTGATAGTTTTCTGCTGCCCGACTCTCTTGCAGCAGATAATTGCCGAGTGGTAAATCTGCTGTGGCCTCTCCATAATCATCTGTAATGAGGTACGTTACAAAATCTCCATCAGAGCTGTATAGTGCGAATATTGCGCCCTGCAAGCGGTCGCCTGTATCGTAATCCCGCACCACCACTATCAGCCTGCCTATATCTTCTGTGACGTATACAGGTTGCTCCGGCGGGGGGATGATTTCCGGGGTTGCCAATACTTCATCAGGATCGATTACGGGCGATGGCTCGATGCGCGGAGCGTATGATGCGGGTTCATAAGTAGTGCGCTCCTCGTCAGTGGTGGGCTCAGGCCTCAAGCGTACATACACGCTCTCGACGTGATCTACCGTATGTAGTAATAATGACCGTAAGCTCTCACCCGAGAAGGTGCCGCCTGATATAAGCAGAATCGCTATCGCTATAACCATGATTACGGTTGCCAATGCGTATCCGCCTTTGGCGGTCAGCTTGTACCGGATTGGCTTGTGGCGTGCGAGTGATGGCGCAGGGCTTGCCTCTGACACCTTAGGTCGCCTTGGTGGTGCTTTTGCTCGGCGCGGTTTTGTCGGAGATATATCAGGTGTTTGAGTCGGTTGTTCTGACTGGGCTGCACGGTGTTCTTCTGCAATGCCTGCATTTATTTCCGCTATTTGCTTCTTATACTCTAATATATGCTTAATCATCGCCTGTCCTTTCTGCCAATACCACATACCGTATTTCGGGCTGTCCCCTGACGCACGTTATAAGTGCAAGGTCACTATCTATCTGCATCACGTCCGACAACGGTAGCGCACCGCGCCATGTTGAGCTATACAGAACCTTTCCACGTGGTGTATATATCGTTATGGTGTTTCCTTCCCATGCAGATAAGCTGCCGAATTTTGTGCCGTTACGCATGTTGTGACCGTAAATCCGCACATTTTCTGTAAAGTCCGAGTTGTCGCGATAATCCAAAAATATTGCGCCGCTCACGTTTCGCTCACCCAAAAATGTATTATGCAGGTAATGCTCGTTGTCGATGCCTTGCACTATAGGGTAATCTATGCCTGAGCTTTCCAGGCTTATCCACCCTATAGTGTCTGAGTTTGCAGCGTTAAGTGCCGCCCAGTGTATGTGGTCTTGCCGAGCTTCTTCACCGGGCATTGCTTCGGCGGCTGCTTCGTATGGATTATGCGAGGCTACCGTATTGCCGGATGCGTCCATTCTCGCCATTTCGCGGATAGCTACGCTCTCGCGTAGTGCTGATTCATCTTCACCGTATTCTTGTACGGCGGTTACACCGACGAGTATGAGCATCCACACAGCTGTCAATATCAGCGTTATCGCAATTATCTCCGCTATCATCTTCGCCGTTTTCGGCACTTGCATCACGCTCCTTTCTTTGTTTTTTACCCTCGTTTGATTAGCAACAGTTACCGTCACAGCAGTCTCTGCCCTCGCCCGCATCACAACACACGCCCATTGCAAGGCAATACCCGTAGGTGTTATCGCAGCAGTCGTCATAAATGTGGTGATAATCCCAGATAAAGTGGAACTCGCCGCAGCCGGTGCACCAGCCACACACTCGTGCGCCATATGGTACGGCTATGTCCTCGACGGACATGCTCGGCTGTGATATAGGGCTTGCATTTACCGTTGCTGCGGTACCCAAGTCCTCAAGTGTCGGAGTTGTGACCCGAACATATATGCTCGCGGCGGAGAGTGCGACTGCCAGTGCCAGCGCAGTACAGGCTATGATTAGTGCTAATTTTGATTTCTTACTCATTTTTGGGTTCCTTTCTTTTTACATAAAAAATGACAGCCTTTCGGCTGTCGTGGTTACTTTTTCTTCCGGAGTTTCTTTAGATTATTTAAGATTTGTTTATTCGACGTTCTCTTTACTGACCGAAAAGATGTTTGCAGTGAGTCTTTTTTTCTGTAGGGATTTGCGGTGCGGGTTGGGGTTTTTGCACTTGCAGTAATCTTCGCTCCCTCATGTACCTGTACTTCATTCACCTCATGCAGACTGCGAACTATATGACCACTACGCTCGTACTCAATATTTACCGGGTCACGCAGGTCGCAGTACATTTTAGGGGGCATTTTACACGGCAGCAGCCACCATTGACTGCTATCGTGCTTCATACCGACCAGATATGTTTTACCATCTACCTCGCATGTTGTTTCAGATTTGCTGTACACCTCTAGCCGCTTGCCTATCATAACTATATACACTACGGCAAAAAAGATAAAAGTAAAAATAGCGAGGGCTGTTGCATTTTTTGCTGCATACTCGGACAGTGACTGCGTACTGACCAACGCATACCCTATACCGCTCAGTATGCTATGAATTACTAACGCCACACGAACTGCTGTCGCACACTCGGACTTGCAGGGGTATTGCTTCTTTCGCATCACCCAGGTGTTCATCATCAGTATTGCCCAACCGCCGATTACTGACATAAAAGTAATTAACCCCAATAATATAGGAGGCAGCTCTGCGGACTGCAACATCAAAGGTAGTACTAACCCCAAGATTCCGGCAATGCCTATTTCAAGTAGCGCATCAAAGCTCTCATAGGCACTCGCATATGTTTGGCGATACGGTATTCCAAGTGTTTCGGCTCTCACGTAGCGTTGCACATTTGATACAGCCAGTCCAAGCGCACTGACAAGTGCAGTCATGATTGCCGCTGATTGAAGTCCAAAATTTTCCAATACGTACATCACCGCCTCTGTGTGAAAGTATACCACATGCCATACTGCAAACGCAAGAATCCCCGGGGGCACAACCAACATCACAATGGTCATCTCAAAAAGCGCACCAGGTGGTGGGCAGTCATACGGCCTTTGTGGCATCTGTCGTTCTCTCATTTTACCCTCCTTTCTCCCGCTTTTGGCGGGTATAAAAAAAGACCGGCGATTTTTCCGGTCTTTTTTGCGATTGTTATGTAGCTGTTGCCTTTTTTGCTTTGGTAGCTTTTACGCCTTGAAGGTAGCCATACGCAAAAGCATTGCTTATTAAGAAGTAGTCGTCTTTGCTACAGGCGCGTAGCTCGGTCATTGCTGATATACAAAGGGCATAGTTTGGGTTTATCTTAATTTGTGCTATCGCGGTTTTTATTTTCGCTTTTCTTGGCTTCATAAATTGCTCCCTTACTGTTGACAGGGATGCCCAATCATGCTACAATTACCGCATGACAAGGGTTAATTCCCTGTTTCTTTGAACGCCCCAGGTTGTCAGGCCTTTGATGGGGCGTTCAGCTTTGTTCTACTTTTTTTCTTCGGTCGATATATCTTTGCGTATGAGTTTTTTGATATACCCTTGCTTACTTGGTACGTTTTCGAGTTTGGTTAAAACGTCCTTATCTGTATTATTGTTCAACCTCATAACAATACGCGTGGTGTTCGCTTTAGCCCACTCTTTTTTTGCTTTGCTGTCGGGTATTGCCGGCACCTCCTTCCGCTTGTGTCCACCTTAGTTTATCAATTGTGTAAACACAATATACCATAGTGGCACACCTATTGTCAACAATTTTTTGCAACTTCTTCTATTTCTCTACTTCATCTGCGCCGAACTGCATTACAGCATAACCGCTATCAGTTACCTCAAAGCCGTTTTTCTTATAGAATGACCTTACGCCGTCATATGTTATCGGGCTGCCTGCATACATTTTAGCATAGAGCTTGTTTCGGAGGCTGATTTTGCAGTAATGTACTAAGTACGATAGCACAAAAGAACCAAGACCATTACGCTGATATAGTTCCTCGGTGTCTAGGCTCGCTATCTTTACCTCGCCTACATCGTGATAGACAGTTACCTCAGCGCGGCACGCTCTAGCGTTGCGGGATATATCATATAAGTGGAGCCGGAACTCGTATTTTTGCCTGTATCTATCTACTTCCTCATGGCATCGCATGAGGATATATAGTTTGCCGTTTTTTTTTAACAGCTGATGCCTGTACTTTGAGTTATCAGCGATTTTTTCAAGGCTTTCGCAGAGTTTGTCGTTTCGCTTTATTTCAGCGCGGAGTTCTCCGATGATTTGCAATAAGTCGTCAATTAGCTCTTTTTGCTCTTTCACCTCTTCGCGCAGGCGGCAAACCTCACTTTTAAACATCGCATACTCCTTTAAACAAATGGATTGATTCCGCTATGTACCTTCTCATGTTCTCTCAGGCGGCGCTGCTTATCCATTATACTGCCTACTTCTGATTCGGGCAAGTTGTAATTCAGCATTGTTTCGAGTAACGTGTCTGCCAGCTCGCGCCGATGCTCTGATTGTTTACGCAGTGTATCGGTAAGCTCTCCTACTTCCTTTACCATCTCTTTTATGATTGCTCGCTGTTTGTCGGCGAGCGCCCTCAGTTCTTTCTTTACTCCCAAAGCTTTCCTTTCCTTTCTCCCGCTTTTGGCGGCGGGGATTTTGTTGTTCATGATTGGTCTTATGGGGTGCATGGGTGCTGTGAATTGTTCGTCATTTTGTACGAAATTTGACACTCTTTTTTGACACCGATTTTAAGTGCGTTTTTTGTACTTTTGGGGACGTTTGGGGTTTTCTTCATGTATAGGGGTACGTGGGGTTTTGGTAAAATCGCTCTGCGGAGCTCACCACGTCGGAAGCCGTAAGTGCGAAAACTCTTGCAATTACTGGTTTTTTGTGATATACTAAGAGCATAAAGATGAGAATATTACTTTATAAAGAGAGGGTTACACTATGAAGAAATCAAGATTTATCACTATGATTTTCGCGCTACTTTTTGGTATCTTGGCATTAACTGCCTGCGCTACCGCAGAAGCGGGGATTACTGAGCCTGTGGCTGTCGCTACACCTGAGCCGACTCCTGAGCCAACGCCCACGCCTGACCCATGCGCAGATTGCAGTTCCTGCAACTGTGATGATGCGGATTGTTGTGCACCACCTTGCTGTGATTCACCGTACTGTATGCCCGGTTGCGATAAGCGCACCTGCTGTGACGACTGCTTAGAAGCGTTCCGTGCGAGGTCACGTGAGAGGGATGAGCGATGGGCTGCCGAGCAACAGGCAAGGCAGGACGCATTGGAAGCTATGTCGGAAGAAGAACTGCTTGAATATGTTATTGCAGATACAGGCATTACATCGCTTTCTGTGCGTGGTGCTGAGTTAATACGACAGGGATATTTTTACGCAGAAGGTATTGGCTTCTTTGCGGAGAGGAATATTCGAAGCGATGTCGAGGATGTAATCATGTGGCTTCATGCCGGCAATTTGCATTTGGTGCGTACTAATCCTGACGACTATTATTGTACAGATATACTTATTATGAGGTATTATGATTTGCCATATTGGTTGGCAGGGGATATGGCTCTGGTGAGTTTAGATGGTAGGGTAAGCATGGTATGGCACAGAGCCTGGCAGGCTGGCGATTTTAGACAGGCAACGGACAGAGAGCGCGAGCTTTTTGCCGAGACCGGCAGAATATGGGGTTAATTTCTATATAATACATACCTTGGAACTGTCGCCCATGATTACTTTTTATCATAGGCGACAGTTTTATTTTTAACCTGCTAAACAGCCCCCTCGGGATTGCCCTTCACCGCATACGGTGCAACGCCATGTTCCTGCCGGACAGCCAGGAACATCGCACGCTGGATTGTCGCGATTCCAATTATGCGGCTGGGTTGTAGTATGACTGCAGTTACTGCATGCGAAGAGGCATCCTACGTTAAGGCCTCCGCTCCCCGCAAGGCCCATGTTATGCGCTGCTGTGCCTGTTGCGCCTCTTGTTTCGCTTGCGCTGCATCCTGCTCTTGAGCAAGTACGCGATTGCGTAAACGTCACGCCTGTGCAGCGCGTAGACACGCCGGGCCCCCAACTGCCAAAGCTGTGACCGAGTGCGTCGGGTGAGCTTTGTGTCTCTGTGTTACCACCGCAGCGAGTGCAGTTTCTGGTTTGAGTACCTGCCGCTGTACAGGTCGCTGCTGATGTCTGCGACCAACCGCCCATACTGTGTCCGAGAGCCTCGGAGCTGCTCCATTCGGTACGCATGAACCTGCCGCATGTTGAGCATGAGCGGCCTCGTGAATAGCTGCCGCCCTGAGTACAGGACTGAGATGTGTGAGTTACCCAGCCGCCTACAGAGGCTTCATTGTGCGCAGCACGTACGCCTGCGTTATTATGCTG
>JGI24695J34938_10001536_pt1 | contig 19468 bp, 17 predicted proteins | sample TergutCo191P3_FD_34938 | JGI IMG/M metagenome (IMG submission 34938)
TTACTCTGCGTTCTGTCGAAATATCAAAAATTTCATTGAACGGTATTGAGCTTTTGGCAAAGATTAATGTTGATAACCGCACAGCTTTAGATATTCCTGTTCCCGATTTTGACTGGGAATTATCGATTAACACAAATTCATTTGCTAAAGGAAAAATGAATTTAGGCGGCACTATGAGATCCAGGCAGGTAAATGTTGTGGACATTCCTGTTTCTTTAAGTTTTATTGAAATTTTTGAAACATTTGTGTCTTTAAAAGGAAGTGAAAGCGCAAGTTACGGGATAGCGGTGGATGTAAAGCTAGAGCTTCCTGTTATCGGACAGAAGACATGGAATTTTTCACGCGAAGGAACCCTTCCGATGCTTCAGCTTCCAAAAATTTCAATGCCTAAAATGAATATCAACACTATTGATTTTTCTAAAATTGAGCTTTCATTTTCTGTCGATGTAGAAAATAAGAATCCGTTTGATCTTCCCTCTCCGCAGATCGCTTATGATTTTCTCGTTAACAATAATAATTATTTAAAAGGAATCAGCGTATCCCCGGCTCCTTTAGTTGCCGGAGCTGTAACAGCGGTAGTTATCGGACTTACAGTTGATTACGCGGACCTTTTCAAAATGTTCGCAAACCTTTTTACAGCAGGCGAAGCGCCGAGCCTTCTTAAAATGGACGGCGACTTTGGTCTTCCCGGATTTGAAGGAGAAGGCTTTAATACGGATATCATCGGCTCTATTCCTATTTTAAGAGCGCCGGTAATAACCTTCAGGGGAATTAGTCTGCGAAATTTGGGCATTACAAGCATTGATTTTGAACTAACATGGGAAATCGAAAATAACAACAGCATCGCTTTAAATATTAATGAACTCTTTTATGATTTCACTTTAAACAGCACCCGTTTATCAAGCGGAAGAGTAACAAGCGCTCCTGCTATCAGGGCTAATTCTAAAACGACCGTTCCGTTAGTGTTTTCGGTTAACGGTCTTTCAATGGTTCGGGAGATAGCAGACATAGTGACAAGAGGAACTAATGCCAATTATGAATGCAGCGGAAATATCAGCTTTGGCATCGCTTTACAGGGAGTACCGCCATTGCAGCTTCCTTTCAATTTTAACGGCAGCACAAGGCTGACAAGGTAGCAGGTTGATAACAATCTTTTCTATTATGGAAGCGAATAAAATATAGACATTTTAATCTAAGGTAACTTTTCCAAAAAGCGCGAACCTCTGGTTCGAAAGTTTTGGAAAAGGCTCAGATTACTTTAGATTTATCGCTTGTTTTCTCTTGACACTATTGTACTAGTAAATCTAAAATTGTACTAGATGAATAGTACAATAACCGGCGTAAGAACTGATAAAAAACCGGCAGGATTGAATCATAAGAAGAATATAAATTTTTCTCTTGATCCGGCAAATGGAACGCCGATTTACAGGCAGATAATACAGCAGATTGAATACGCGATTCTTTCCGGCCGGATGAAATCGGGTGATAAGCTTCCGACTATCCGTTCGCTCGCGGTTAATTTAAAAACCAATCCGAATACAATCGCGCGGGCTTACAGCGAGCTTGAGATCCGGGGCATTCTTGAAACGCATGTGGGAAGCGGAACTTATATCTCCGATAAAAAACCCGATATAGAAGATGACAGCCTTAACAGAAAAATACACGAGGTTACCGCCCGTTATGTGCATGAACTGCGGGACCTTGGCGTTGAAAACCGTGAAATTTTAAAATTAATCGACTCGTATATTAAGGAGGAAAATAAAAAATGAATATTGCGAATAACATTCAGGGACAGGCAAAAAAGAAGAAAGATTATACGCTTGTTTTAATCAGGCTGATTATACTTTTAATAACAGCTATTGTTATATCGTTTATTTACCATATACCGGCGGCCTTTTCCGGGCTGACATTGTCAGGAGAAGGTTCCTCCGCGGCAGGCGGCGCTTTCCATTTGCGGGATTTGGCCGGAATGCGGATAGGTTTTTTGGTTTTTACGGCGGTTTTGCTTTTGGTTTTTTCAATCCGCAAAACGGACGAATGGGAACGCGCTATTGTGCTTCGTTTTGGAAAGTTTAAAAAAGTCAAAGGCCCCGGTCTTTTCTTTCTTATTCCGTTAGCTGACAGAATTTCTCAGGTTGTTGATATCCGCATAAGGGTATCGGACTTTTCCACGCAGAAAACTTTAACGGGCGATTCTGTCACTGTCGATGTTGACGCAATCTGCTTCTGGCTTGTCTGGGATCCTCAAAAGGCGGTGCTGGAAGTGGAAAGCTATGTCGACGCGGTGCTGCTTTCGTCAAAAACCGCGCTAAGAAACTCAATTTCGAGTAACGATTTATCAACCTTTCTTGAACACAGCGATGTAATCGAAAAGCAGATTCAGGAGGATGTCGACAAAAAAACGACAGAGTGGGGGATAACCGTCCTTCATATCGAAATAACCGATATCCAGATACCGGAGCCTCTTCAGGATTCGCTCTCGCGCGTGGCTCAAGCTGAACGCGAAAAGAAAGGACGTATCCTGCTCGCGGAAGCTGAAATTGAAATTGCGAAGAAGCTGGAAGAAGCGATTTCCATCTACGCGAAAAATGAAGGCGCGTTAAAACTAAAAATTCTGACTATATTAAACGAAGGTTTAAAAGCCGGTAATTCAATGATGCTTATTCCGAACTCTATGGCGGAAGAATTAAAAACAAATGATGTTTTTGGTTTAACGGCTTTAAATGAGTTAAAAATCAATAAAAATAAGAAACAACCGGGCTGAGCGGGAATTCAAAGCGATTTATTTGGAATTTTACCTCTTTTCTTGCTGTCGGAATAATATCCGGTAAAAAGCCGGCGTTTCAACTTGAAAAAAAAATTAAAATTTTTTAGATTTCTACTTGACATATTGTACTAGTACATTTATGATTGTACTAGGTAAATAGTACAAATAATTCGCTGTTTTTCTTTCGGTAAAATTTAGGAGGATGACATGACAGTTGTTAAAGCTGAAAACGTGGTAAAAGATTATGATTTAAACGGACAGGTTGTAAACGCCCTGCGAGGCGTCAGCCTTGAGTTTCAGGAGGGGGAATTTTCCGCTATTGCAGGCCCCTCAGGGAGCGGTAAATCAACATTTCTTCATCTTGTCGGCTGTCTTGACACAATTACAAGCGGAGACATAATTGTCGGCGGCGAAAATACTTCTAAAATGACGCGTAATCAGCTTGCCTTTCTTCGCAGGCAGAATATCGGTTTTATTTTTCAGGCTTACAATTTGATTCCCGTTCTTTCTGTCGAAGAAAATGTTTCATTTCCGCTTTCTTTAATGGGCGTAAATCCAAAAGAAATAAAAGAGCGAACAGCGAAAGTATTAACTGATGTCGGTCTTAACGGTATGGAAAAACGCCGCCCAAAAGAAATGTCAGGCGGTCAGCAGCAGCGTGTCGCTATCGCCCGCGCGTTAGTCAAAAAGCCCGCGCTCATTCTCGCTGACGAACCGACCGCGAATCTCGATTCAAAAATCGGAGGCGAAATACTTGAGCTTATGCTTGAATTAAATAAAAGCGAAAAAACCACCTTCATTTTTTCTACCCATGATCAAATGGTTATGGATTATGCCCGCCGGTTGGTTCGAATCCGCGACGGTCTGATCGAAAGCGACGAATCAAAGGCGGCATAATGGATCTTTATTTTATTTTTGAGTTTAAAAGAAGGAGGCTGCCATGACCTTAAACGGTATTTGGGAATTAAAAAAGATGGCGTTGCGCAATCTTTCGCGTCACAAGGTTAAAACTATTCTTACTTCGATTGCGATTATGGTAAGCGTCGCTGTTTTCATTTTTATAAACTGCTGGCTCGGAGGCATGCAGATTGAGTCGCGCAGAAATATCATAATTTATGAAATTGGGGCCGCGAAACTGCAGACTAATCTTTATTTTGAAAGAAAAGACGAAATGCCAAGTTATGAAAATTTTACAAACTGGGAAATGTATAAAGAAGCGCTTTCCCGTGAAGGCTATGCCGCGGCTCCGCGTTATGTGTTTAACGGAACAATGTTTTCCGTTTCCGGCTCCGCGCCGATAAGATTTTTCGCCGTTGATCCGGATTCCGAGCGCGAGACTCTGCGTTATGTGCAATACGTGGATTTCGGGCGTTATGTGCAAAACGGAAGATTTGAAATTGTTCTTGGCACCGTAGCCGCGGAAAGGCTGAAAGTCGGCATTCCGACACGCCCCCTTCGGAATGAATTGGAAGAGTTAATAAGTTCAGCCGCCAAAAATTTCAATGACGCTGAATTTATAAGATCGCTTTATGATGTCAGAAAAGACTCCGTTATGGATGTTTTCGCTCCGGCTGATACAAGAGCGGTCACCGGCAACGAAAGAATGATTTTAAAAAACGATGCGTCAAAATCCGATCTTGACCGTTACTGGAACCTGATTGCCGCGACGGATCGCAACAATGTCCGCATTAACACAACTGTCGATATCAGAACTACTCCTGATATGATCCGCGCTGATAAATGGGAAGGGGAATTAATACCGGCTTTGCGCAGTGAAGATATCGCGATGATTCAGGCAGCGTATCAATATGAAGAATTTATTGACGCGTATTTTTTAATCGAGACTGACAACAGGCAAATTTCCAGAATATTAGACGCGATGATCCGTGCAGGTTTTTCGGGAGCTGTAAGCCACATCAATCAGGTTTTTGATGTTGTGGTTGTAGGCGTGATAAATTCTCCGGCTCCTCTTCCGAACGGAAACACAGCCTTCATTCCGTTAGACGCAATGCAAGGCACCGCCGGCATGATGCTCGAGGGCGCTGTTACAGAATTGGTGATTCGTGAAAGGGGAGCGCCGGACGACAGGCTGCCGGGTAAAAGCGAAAGCGCGTCTGTAATTACCGCAGCTCTTCGGCGCGGGCTTGCTTCAATCGGCGGCGGACTGACGTTACCTGAAGAATTCGGCGTTTATGTGTGGCAGGATTATATGCGCGATTATCTTGATTATGAAGCGATACAAATAGGTATGCCTCAGATAATCGCTTTTCTTTTGCTTTTACTTTCGTTCCTTGGAATATCAAACACAATTCTTCTTGCAATCCTTGAACGGACAAAAGAAATCGGCATGATGAGAGCGATGGGCATGACAGACAAACAGATGATCGCATTGTATATGCTGGAAGCAGGTTTCCTTGGATTTTTAGGTTCGGTTCTTGGAATGTTAGCCGGCGTTCTTATAAATATTCCTATGGTGAAATACGGCATTGATTTTTCCGGAATCGGCCAGTTAATGAGCGACGGAATCGGTTTTCGTACAACAGCGGTTTTCCGCAGCATGTGGAATGTTCCTGTGATCTTTATTTCCGGATTAGCCGCGACATTGCTCTCTTCGTTAGTTGCAATTTTTCCCGTAAGCAGGGTTTTAAAAATGCCTGTAACAGACAGCCTTAGATTCGAATAGGCGGCATCGGAGGTTATGATGATTAATGAAAAAAAATATAAAACCGGCGGGACTCTTACTCTGATCAAAATCGCTTACCGCAATATTTGGCGCAACTTAAGGCGCACGTTCTTTTGCTTTACAGCAGTCGGAATCGCGGTTCTGTTTATTGTTATTTATTCGTCAATGATAGAAGGCATGATTAAAAGCATTAATGATACTGTGCAGGTTTATGAGCTTGGCCACATTACTGTTGTTTCAAAACAATACGAAGATCAAAGCGAATATATGCCTGTGCAGTTTCCTGTAGCGGGCGGCAGAAGCTGGAAGTCTCTTGCCGCTGATATCGGAGCGATTCCCGGAGTGCGCGCGGTGTTTCCCCGGATTGCGACAATGGCGACATTACAGGACAGCACCGTAAAACATGCGGTTTTATGGGGGCTTGATATAAAGAATGAAATGGCGGCTAACAATTTTAATCTGACTCACCGCAGCGACGGTTTGCTCGAAGGCAGATGGCCGGAAAAAGGCGCGAATGAAATCGCGATTGGGCGCGTTTTCGCGCAAAAATCCGGCTTAACAATCGGAGACAGGCTTTTATTTAAAACAATTTCCGCGCAGTACTCCGAAAAATTTCTGCGCCCTGTAATAACGGGTATCTTCAATTTTGATTATATAAAAATTGACGAGCAATACCTTGTAATGGATATTGAGCGGCTGACTAATCTGCTGGTATTAGATGAGGGAACGCAGTCTCTGGTAATTTACGCGGATAATGAAAATTACTCGGGCGTTATCGCTTCTCAGGTGCAGAATATGTTAGGTGACGATACTGCGGTCAATAAATGGACAGATAATTACTGGGTCGCGGTTTTACAGGCGGCAAGTTCCGTTTATATGGTTGTGTTTCTGGTGTTTATTATAGTCGCGAGTTTCTTGATTATTAATACTGTTGTTATGATAATTCACGAACGCATAAAAGAAATCGGAATGATGGGATGCCTTGGCATGACAAGAGGTGAAATTGTCAGAGTGTTTTTCTTTGAATCTATTTTTTTATCGGCCATAGGAGCGTTTGCCGGCGTTATAGTAGGAGGAATTATCACAGGAATTTTATCAAATAATCCCATTCCGCTTATGGAACAATTCGGCAGCACTTTCAGCGAAATGCCGATGAGTAACGCGGTTTTTATTAAATTCAATCCTTTAATACTTTTTCAGGCATGGCTGATGGGCGTTGTTGTGGCGTCGGTTTTTACGCTTGTCCCGTCATTAAAAAGCGCATTTGTAGAACCCGTAGAAGCGCTGCGGAGATAAACAGGAGGAAAATATGTTAAGAAAAATTCTGGTAGTAGCAATTTTTATTTTTATTGTCGCTGTTGTTTTTCCGTGGGTGGCGGGCGCTCAGACTCCTACCGCTGCGGAACTTCTCCGCAGGGTAGATGAAAATGAAATCTACACGACGATTCAGTATCAAGGCGATATCATTATAGAAAACGGAGGCCGCCGTTTTGTTAAAACAATGAACGCGTGGGCAAGAGGGAATACGCACAGTTTTATTGAATTTACAAATTCCGAAGACAGAGGTACGCGGTATCTTAAAAGAGACGGAAGGCTTTTTGTTTATTCTCCCGACACAGAAGAAGTTATGCTTATATCCGGCCACATGCTGCGCGAATCAATGATGGGCTCTGATATGTCTTACGAAGACACGCTGGACAACCAGCCTTTGTCAGGACGTTATACGCCATCTCTTGCGGGTTCTGAAATAATTAACGGACGCGACGCGTGGATTTTAAATTTAACCGCAAGAAACAGAACCGAAAGTTACGCTTCGCGGAAATTTTGGATAGACAAGGAAAACGGCGATCTTCTGCGCTACGAACTTTTCGCGCTTTCGGGAGTAAAACTAAAAGAATACGAGCTTGTAAGGACAGAAGTTATCGATGGCCGCCGTTTCCCCGTGGAGGGAATAATGCGCGATCTTCTGCGCAGGGATTCAAGAACAACCTTTGTTATGCGAAACGTTATTCTCAACCAGCCGATCGCGGACTCGGTATTCAGCCAGAGAAATTTAGAAAGGTAACCGGCGATGTTATATTATTTTTTTAAGGCTTCTGTTATAAAGAAAATATTATTAACCTTGGCTCTTGCGTTGTTTGCAATTAACGGGCTTTGCGCGCAAATGACATTCTCAGGCGTTCTTGACTCCGCTGTTTCCATGAGTATCGGAGCGGGAAGTTCCCCTGATTTTATTTTCGGACTCGAAGAATACGCTAATATCCGCTTTAATTCAAGGCTTCGCGAAGGAGCGGTAATTAACGGAGCTGTAAATCTTTTCGCAGTAACGGGGAGTTATGCGCCAAAAATAAATCAGATAGCCGTTTTAGGAGGTAATTCGCTTCTTCCTTTAACCGCCTATACCTCAGGCGATAATTTCGCGGCCGCTATAGAACTTGAACGCCTTTATTTCCGGCTCCGCGGCGAATACATTGATTTTGACGGCGGACTTATGCGAATCCCTTTTGGTTACGGGCAGGTTTTTAGATCGTCGGATTTTCTTAATCCTGCGAACCCGGTAAAACCAGACGCAAGATCTCGCGCTGTTTTAGGCGCGGCTGTTACATGGTATCCTGTTGACGAATTAAAATTGTACGGTTTTTATTCTGCTCCCCGAATCGCGTTTACAGACGGAGGCGAAGGTTCATTATTCGGGATTTCAATGGATTATCATCTTAGCGCGGTCAGTTTACAGGTGTTATATTCTTATGAGATTCCGTCTACAGGATCAAACAAGGGTGTTCACCGCGCGGGATTTTCTTTAAAAGCCGATGTTAAAGTTGGTCTTTATCTTGACACTCTTTACACATATAATCACGAGCAGGCGATGAAGTTTCCTTCGCGGGCGGAAACATATTACAGCGGATTATCAGTCAGCGCGGGTATTGATTATTCGTTTTTTGGCGGAGATTTAATTATTCTTGCCGAGTATTTATATAACGGAAAAACATCATCAACCGCGTTATTAAAAGGCGGAAGTTTTATAAATAACCATTACCTTTATACAGGTTTAACATATATATTCAGCGAATTCACCAATATGAACTTTACGCTGATGACATGTTTTGACGATATTTCATTTATCTCATTGATCAGTGTTAACCATGATATTTTTCAAGGAGTAACATTAACAGTCAGCGCGCAGGTTCCGTTAGACAGGGATTTATTTTCAGGTAACGGCAAGCGCGGCGAGTTTGGCCCGATACGTCCTGACAATATGCAGCCGCATGATACGCAAACCAATGAATTAATAGGCCGCTTTGGCAGTTATTTTAATTGTAATGCGAAGGTTAGGATCAGATTTTAAATGAGGCTGTGTACAGTTGTCATATTTGCTTTTTTAATTATTTTTCCGGAGTTTTAAAACAGCTTAAATATTTATAACATTATTATATACATTTTTTAGTTTTGCCGGATACAAATGCGATAAATCAGAGAACATCAGGCATCTGGGGGCTGTCAGCCGGTCTTTATTTTGCTCGAACTGTAAAACTGTTACGCCTGTGTGCGGAACTGAAAAAGACGCGCAAAAAATGTGAAAAGGTATCCGTAATGCGTGCGAAAGCAATATGCGCGATACTCCGTCATGGCAGAAAAAAGCAATGCGATCATATTTATTTTCTTTAATTTGATAATTGCCGCTGTAGTGTTTTTCATAACCTAATCCAGCTAAAAATATATCAAAGTCAGATGTTACAGAATCATAATATAGCTGCGAATGCATTGTTTCATAACTTTTTGCTTCGCTTGATATCCGGATTTTTGTATTTTGAACAGAAAACCACCAATCGGTTTTTCCGTCAATTTCTTTTGACATTGCTTTATAAGCCAAATCCTCGCTTAGCCACGGCAGCACTTCAAATTCTTTTTTCTGTTTTATACATGTGGGTATCGCGGTCTGCTTCGCCCGTCCCAGAGGAGATGAAAATATTCTGTCAAATTTTATTGATTTAAAACGCCGCGATAACAGTTTAGCCTGCTTCGATCCCAGCTTGGTTAATGAATCGGTTTCATAATTTGGCTCACCGTGCCTTATAATATATAAATACATTTTAACATCCTTTTTATCAGTATATTTATTATTTAGAATCTGTCCATAATGCGGACACATTATAAACTAATATCGAATGTACGCGGCCGCCTAAGAAATTCAAAAGAGAATAAAATTCCTCGCCCCTTACATTCGCAAACTTTATGTTTGCAAACTTTACGTTTGAGCGTACTATATGGTATAATGAACCTATGAAAATCGAAAAAAAGAATTTTGGAATTTTATCTAACGGTAAAAAAGTAAAATTGTGGACGTTAAAAGCCGGCGATTTGGAATTATCCTTAACAAATATCGGAGCGTCATGGACAAGTTTAATCGTTCCTTCGCAGCGCGGCGATGATGATATACTGCTTGGATTTTCGGGGATTGACGGTTATTTGCATAATATTCCGTATCTTGGAGTTACAGTCGGGAGATTCGCTAACCGTATTAAAAACGCGGCGTTTAATTTAAACGGCGAAACATATCATCTTGAAGCAAATAACGGCGGCAACTGCCTTCATTCGGGAAGCAGAGCGTTCGCTGTGCGGCGCTGGAAATCGGAAGCTTACGAAGAAAATGAAGGCGTTTATGTGCGGTTCGAACTAGAAAGCGCGGACGGCGACTGCGGTTTTCCCGGAAAGATGACGGCTGTTGTAAGTTACGGCCTTACAAAATCAAACGAATTAATCTGCGATTATCACGCCGCGGTAAGCAGGCCGTGTCCTGTTAATCTTACAAATCACGCTTATTTTAATCTTGCCGGAGAAGGGAATGGCGACATTCTTTCGCACGAAGTAGTTCTCTTTTCTTCTTCTTATGTTGATGTTGATAAAGACGCGATTCCAACAGGAAAAATCAATCCCGTTGACGGCACTGATTTTGATTTCAGGGAAAGTAAAAAAATCTGCGCGTCAATGAATAACCAAAAACCTTTTAACGGCTTTGATCATTGTTTTGTAATTGACGGAAAACCCGGCGAGCTGCGTCCGTGCGCGGAAGTATACGAGCCTGTTTCAGGGCGCACAATGAAAGTTTTTACAACACAGCCCGGCGTTCAGTTTTATACGGGAAATTTTTTAAACATTACAGGCAAATACGGAAGCCATTACGTGAAACATTCCGGTTTCTGCCTTGAAACGCAGCATTACCCCGACAGCCCTAATCATGATCACTTTCCGTCCTGCATCGCGGCTCCTTTAAGTGATTATCATGAAAAGGCCGTTTTTACTTTTGACTTTTAATTTAGATCCGCTTTCTTTGACATTCTTTCCCATTTTGATCTTAACCTGCAAAGACTCGCGTCAACGGCGCCTTTTGTAACGTTAAGAATTTCCGCGACTTCTTTATTTGTCGCTTCTACGCGGACCTTTCCGATACGTTCACGCATTCTTTCGAGCCTGCGCCTTGCTCTTTGCAGCCTTGTTTTTAATTTTTCGTAAGCGGCGGTATTTTCTTTTAAAAGCAATAATCTTTTTTCATAAACTATGCACAAATAAAATTGCCGGTGAATCCTCTCCTTCTTCTGGAAAATATTATCGTCTTTTTTCTGTCTTATATCGCGAATCTCATGTAATTTGTTTGTCAGTTCTTTCGGTGTAAATCCGATTAACGGAGCGATCTTTTCCGCGAAATCATCGGAGATAAAATAATAGCATTTTAAAATCAGCGCTAAAACGCGCCTTGATTCTTTTCTTCCGCTTTTATTAATTACAAGATTCGATATCGCCTGTTTAGTTTCTTCCTGCATATAATACTGCGTCTCCTCATTTACATACATATCGGGAATCTTGGCGCTCCATGCCGAATATTCAATTACGCTTTTTGTCACAGCTTTTACATGATATTCTTTTGACGATATCAGCAGATACCTCGCGATAAAAGCTTCAAATGATGAGCCTATTTCCGTGTATGTATCAATGGCGATTTTTAATCGGGGATAAAACCATGAAATAAAATCCTCGTATTCGTCGCGCTTCCAGTGGCAGACGCAGGTTTTTTCCTGATTGTTAAGAAAGTAACTGTAAATTAATCCTTCTAATTTGCTCCGGCTTATTTCATTTTTTTTATACCTTAAAAAAAGTTTGTTTAATGTTTGTTTCATTTATCACCTCTGATTCCAGATATCGGTAATGAAACAAAACGCAGTGATTATATAATATGATTAATTATTTTTTTATGATATTTGTCATTATGTAAAAAATTTTTCAGCAAGTAAAAATATTCTTAAAAGATTCCAGCATTTTTTCTTTTATGTACGAAATGTCACCTTTCATTGTGAGACCTGCGGCGTTTTTATGTCCGCCTCCGCCGAAGGCTGCCGCTACCTGCGAAACATTAACGGAGTCAGATGATCTTAAACTCACAGTACAATTGTCGGCACACTCCTGGCGGATAATTACAATCGCTTCAACGCCTTCGATCGACATCAATAAATGATAAAGCGAATCAGAATCCCTGTGCTCAAACCCGAATTTGTTAAAATCTTCAATCGTTTCATGGCTGATTAAGAGCTTTCCTTTAAAAAATGATTCCACTCTTGTAAGGATAAAGCCGATTAACATTCTTGACTTCAGGCTTTTTCCGCCGTTCGTTATGCGAAATATTTTTTTCGGGCTTGCGCCGTAACGGATCATTTTCGCGGCGGCTTCAAAAACATCAGCGTTTTTTTCGGTTAAGTGGCGGTAGAAACCCGTATCTGTGCAAAGGCCGAAGAGCAGCAGCGTCGCTTCTTCTTCGGTAAGTTTTAAGCCGAGCGCGGATATCAATTTATAAACCAGTATAGTGCAGGAGGGCGCTTCTGCGTCGACATAAACCGGTGAATCCTCAGATGACGCGGGATGAGTTGTCGTTCTGTGATGATCAATTATCGCTACGGGAAATTTTTCTAGAAGGCTGCGTAAATCGCCGATTCGATCCAGAGTTGAACAGTCAACAACTATTACCCTAGTGTCCTTCTGGTAATTTTCTTCTTTAAAATCTTCCGGAGCCGAATTAAAATGCTCAATATAATTTCTTAATTCTGTACGGTTAAAAGGCCCTGCGGACAGGACAACGGCTTTTTTCCCAAGGCGCTTTATCGCGCTTCGCAGAGCAAGCTGGCTTCCTATACAATCTCCGTCAGGTTCCTTATGTCCCGCGATGATAAAAGAAGCGCCGGATTTTATAAATTTTACAAGCTCATTTGGCACCGGCGGGAATCTTCGCTTTATCAAACTTGAATTTTCGTTTGTATCAGTTATTCCCGGGTTTTCTTCAATAGGATCCATCAATATTGCATATCGAAAGATTGACCGTCGCCGAAGAATCTGCTTACGTCCGTACCTTGCTGAATACTGCCCCATGTTATGTGCGATTTCATCTTATGAACATAAAGCCTTACATGGCTGAACTCGCCGTTTTCGTAAAATACGGACATTGTAGGCCAATCTCCTACAGTCGGCAACTGTATGACTTCTGCTTTGTTATTTCCCGTTCCTGCTGTAGTGCCTCCGTAAATGTTGAAGATATTTCCAAACCATTCAACCGGGATTCCGATAGTGCCTAAAATTGAAGAACCCGAGCGGTATTGAACTACATAACCCTGAGCGGTTATAAATACTCTTTCCACTGGTACATTAATATAGTACATTCTCGTAACACCGTTGGAATTATTTTGAGCGAAAACAGGCGTAAAAAGCGCAGTTAAAAATAGTGCGATAATGAATTTTTTCATTATGTTACCTCCAGTATTTAAATTTTAAATGATGATCAAAGGAAAATCAAGAAAAACATTCCTCATTTAAAACGCTTCTTACAGCTCCCGGCGCTTTTAGCATTCTTGTAAATAATGATTCGATTATAGCGCCAAGACCGGTCTCATAAAGATTTACCCCAAAATAAAGCTGATTTGACAAAACCGGCTTCAATTTTTCGCTGAAAGGACCTTCCTGCCCAAGGGAAATGCCGCTAAGCGCGCTTTTTAAATTTTCAAGTTCCGGATCCGGGCTTACTTCGAATGGATTTCCTTCATCATTAACGCCTAATAAATAGCGGAGCCAGCCTGCGAAGACAATTGGGATATATTTTAATTCCGCGCAGTTTTTTCCGGCTTTTTTATATGCCTTTAATGTTTCGCCGAAGCGTATCGGCATTTTAAGCGATGTGTCCATCGCGATCCTCTGGGGAGCGTCCGGCATAAACGGGTTTGGGAGACGCACTTTTATCACCTGATCAATAAAGTCTTTTGGTTTTATTATGCCGGGATCGGTTACTACAGGCAGACCTTCTTTGTATCCGACGCCTTCGATTAGGCGGACAAGAACATCGTCCTTCATTTCCTCGCTGATCCTTGTATGGCCCAATAGACAGCCGAAAACCGCAAGAGCTGTATGAAGCGGATTAAGGCAGGTGCAGACCTTCATTCGTTCCACCCTGTCGACGGTTTGCCTGTCTGTAAACATTACGCCTGCCCTTTCGAGCTGCGGCCTTCCGTTCGGGAACGCGTCTTCGATTATCAGATATTGAGTTTCTTCGGCGTTTACAAAAGGCGCGATATATGTATTTTTTTTTGTCACAATTCCGTGCATGTCTTCTAAACCGCAGGCCGTAAGCATCTCGCGCACGCTTTCATCCGGGCGCGGAGTTATTTTGTCGATCATTGACCACGGAAAAGAAACCTTGTTTTTATCGCGGATATAATCAAGAAAACCCGAATCGGCTTTTTTATTTTCGACCCATCCTTTCGCGATTGATTCCATCGCCGCAAAAAGAATATCTCCGTTATGTGAACAATTGTCCATGCTGACCATTGTAATCGGAAGCGCTTCGCGGATATAACGTTCATGTAAAAGGGACGCGATGCGTCCAAGATAGCTTTTTAAAGAAGGCAGTACAGGCCCTGTTTTTAAATCATCCGCGATATCGCTGAAAAAATTTCCGTTCTTGTCTTTTAAGTTGTAGCCTTTCTCCGTGATTGTGAAACTTGCCATCTGAAGCGAAGGGAAGGAGAAAACTTCTTTTAGGTACATAAGCTCTGTATCCATCCGCAGAGAATGAGCTACAGAAGCGATAACTTTTTTGTCTGTTGTTCCGTCTGATTTAAGCGTTACGCAGATTGTAAGATTATCAAACGCGGTAAAAGCCTTGTCTTTGATTTCTCCGTCATAACCTTCGGCGACAACAATGCCTGTCGTCTCAGCGCCAAGGTCAAGAAGCTGCTGCATTAAAGCCGCAGGAAACGCGCGGAAAATATTACCCGCTCCAAAATGCACCCATTTCGCCTTTTCCTTAGTTTCCGCGATCATTTTTTTCCGGTCAAACTTAGGAAGGCTGATACCGGCTTTTTCCCAAAACGCTTTGTCTTTTAATGATTCGTTGTTTAGTTTCATGGCTTCTACCTCATAAATTGTTTAGTATATTATATCATGGTTTTTAATATAGTAAAAAATCTAAGGCAGCTTTTCCAAAAAGCGCGAACTAGGAACCTATGGTTCCATGGTTCGAAAGTTTTGGAAAAGCCTCGAATGATTTATGATTTTACCGGCTAAATATCTAAACCCCGATCGCGTCAAGAATCAATTTTTTCTGCTGCGCGAATTCAACGGAAACTGCGAATGATGCATTACGCGGGCGGTTCGGTTTTACTTCAATTTTATGCGTTATCGTTCCCGGTTTGCCGTTTAAAATATAAACAACATCCGACAATACAAGGGCTTCATCAACATCATGCGTTATAAATAAAGTTGAGATATTCATGCGGGAGGCGATATCCGCGTACCACATCTGCATTTTTCTTCTTGTAATTGCATCTAACGCTGAGAAAGGTTCGTCAAGAAGAATTACAGAGTTGTGAGGAATATTGCTTTTACCTGCTGCGTCTAACCGGAGATTCGTATCTGTGTCCGCTGTATCGAACCGGAGGTTCGCGTCTGTGTTAGCTGATCTGCCTGCGGCAAGACAAGTGCGGAGAAGAGCGGCGCGCTGCCTCATTCCGCCTGATAACTCATTCGGGTATTTATTTTCATAACCTGATAACCCGAATAATTCAAAAAATCCGAGTGCGTACTGCCGCGAAGGTTTTTTTTTCCCGCCGCGAATCAACAGAGGAAGGATAACATTATCAAGAACTGTCCTGTATTCAAGGAGCAAGTCTTTCTGAAGCATATAACTTACCTTTCCGGTTTTTCCTGTGATATCTTCGCCGTTTAAAATCACCCTGCCGCAGTCAGGTTTATCAACTCCCGAAAGAACATTAAATAGAGTTGTTTTCCCGGCTCCCGACGGTCCTAAAAGAGAGATGAATCCTCCCTGCGGAAGCTCGGCGTTGATGTTCGTAACCACAAGTTCGCAGTTGTAATTTTTAGTAATGTTCTCGCAGGAGAAAAGATTCATCTATACTTCCTTATGGCAGGTATTCATTTGTAAATCCGCCCGCGCCGATATTTACTTCAAGCAACCCGTGATTATACATCCAGCGATAAAAGCCGCCCCATCTTGAAGGATCAATTTCTCCCCAGCGCCGCGCGTCTCCCTGATAACGCGAACTAAGATACATCTGGCTTTGAATAACAAGATTTTTATCAAGTTCCGGCGCGTAACGCAGTAAAATTTCCGCGGCTTCCGCGGGGTTATCAATCGCGAATTTATAACCTCTGCTTACTGCTTCCATAAATTTTTTTGCTGTATCGGAATTTTCTTTTGCCCACGAGGTATTCGTTACAAGCACCGGCGTATAAAAATCAAGCTGACTGTCGAATGTTCCAAAATCGATATAGTTGATATCCATTCCGTTGACCTGCGCGTTTATTCCGTCCCACGCGTAATAAATCCAGATTGCCTCAACATCGGTTAATAGGGCGGAGAACGCGTCTGTCGCGTAATTCGGAACCATTTTTACGGTGTTAAAATCGCCGCCGTCTTTTTCGACTACATACTGCACAATCGCGCTTACTAAAGGCGTTTCCCACGAAGCGAATCTGTTATTGGAAAGATCGCGGGGGCGAAGGATATTTGTATCCTTAAGCGACATGATCCCCGATGTGTTACGGCTGATAATTGCCGCTACGGCCGTTACGGGAAGAGCGCCGCTCTCCCTTGCGATCGCAGGCCCCATCGATTCCTGGAACGTTATGCCAAATTCAGCTTTCCCCGACGCGACAAGCACAAGCGCTTCGTCCTCGGGCGGCTGCGTTATTGTCACGTTTAGTCCCGCTTCTTTGAACCACCCTTTGTCAAGCGCGATAAAAAGACCTGTGTGATTCGTATTCGGCGTCCAGTCCAAAAGCACGCGAATAGTTCCGTCTGTCCGGTTACAGCCTGTTACGCTCAATAAAATGGCGGATAACAGAACAATTAAAAACCTTTTCATTTTTTCCTCCAAGGCATAGATTTTTTTTCTAATAAAGATACAAGTCCTATCAAAGCAAGGCTCAATGCAGAAACAAGAAATATTACCGCGAACATTTTATCGAATGAGTAAGAGCGCCTTACGCGTATCATGTAAACGCCTAGTCCTGAATCTCCTCCGAGCCACTCCGCGACAACCGCGCCGATGATCGAATAGGAGGCGGCTATTTTTAATCCCGAAAAAAACGCCGGAAGCGACTGCGGAATTTTTATATAAAAATATAGCTGCCATTTTTTCGCGCCCATTGCCTGCAGCAGCCGAAGCTCATCTTCATCCGCCGAGGCGAACGCGCCGAGAAGCCCGATTGTAACAGGAAAAAAACAAGTTAAAAAAACAAGCGCAATTTTCGGCGCGAAGCCGTATCCCATCCATAAAATTAACAACGGCGCAATTGCAATAACGGGCATAGTTTGAGTCAGAAGCAAAACCGGCGTCATCGACTGTTTGACGTAACGGTTTGAATCCATCACAACGGCCAGAATAAACGCGGCGATTACAGCTAACGCAAGGCCTGTCATCGCTTCGGCAATAGTTACAAGGAGATGTCCCGCGAGCAGATAAAAATCAACGGAGTAAACCGCGATTACCTTCACAGGGCTTGGCAGCATATAAGGCGGAACAATCCCGCTCATGCTTAATATTTGCCACGCGAGCAAGATCGCGGCCACCGGTATTACAGGAAGCCAATTAATATTTTTCAAAAAAAAACCTCCGCACGCGGAGGCTGTTATATTTGATATTATACGCAAGACCTAAGTCCGGCTATTATACAAACATTTCCCTCCGCCGGTATTACCCGGATCAGGTTCGCCCGTCCGGTAAATCGGAGATTTACCGGTCAGACAAGGGTTCCGGGCTTACTCGCTTTTTTAAAGCGCGCCCGATCTCAGCCATTACAGCACCCCAGTATTTGAGTTGATAATATTATTAATTGTAAAAAATGTCAAGAGCTGTTTTTATAGCAATAATTCTATATTTTATTTTTTTGAAATATGTATTATAATCAATATACGGAGTTAAATATTTTATGAAAAAGACCCCTGCGATTTTTTTAATTGTTTTTGTTTTAATTTCTATAAACTGCGTTTCCGCGGGTTCTGCTGCGCAAAGACAGGCGGCAGGGTCTTCTGCGTATGAACTCGCTCTTATTATTAATGACGGCTCAATTGACGACGGGTCTTTTAACCAGGGATCATGGGAAGGACTTGTCCGTTACGCGACAGAAAAAAAAATCACATATAAATATTATGAACCCGCCGTGCATGACAATAACGGTTTACTACTGGTCATCGATCAGGCTGCTGCCGCCGGAGCCAAGGTGATTGTAACTTCGGGTTATACATTTGAAACGGTCGTTTTCACGGCGCAGGATCGTTATCCTGATGTGCGTTTTATTCTGATAGACAGCATCCCCAACAACGGCGGAGGAACTCCTGTTTACAGAACCGGCGACAATACTGTAGGAGTTTTATTCGCCGAAGATCAGGCAGGGTTCCTTGCAGGGTACGCCGCGGTTAAAGACGGGTACAGAAAACTTGGATTTTTCGGCGGTATCACCGCGCATTCTGTTATACGTTTTGGCTACGGGTTCATTCAGGGGGCGGAGTACGCCGCGCAGGAACTAAGATTACCGCCCGGCTCTGTTACGGTCAATTACCATTACACAGGAAGTTTTACAGCTTCGGCGCAGGCTCAATCTCTTGCGGCGTCATGGTTTAATAACGGAACAGAAGTAATATTCGCCTGCGGAGGAGAAATGGGAAGCTCTGTCATCGCCGCAGCGGAATCCGCCGGAGGAAAAGTAATCGGCGTCGATATCGATCAGGCAAGCGAATCTCCTTCTGTAATTACATCCGCAATGAAAATGCTTCAAACATCGGTTTATGACTGCATCGCTTCTTTTTACTCAGGCACATTCCCGGGCGGACAAACACTGGTTTTCCATGCCGCGAATAACGGGGTCGGCCTTCCAATGGCAACTTCAAGATTCAAGACATTTAATTCATTGGATTATAATAATATTTATAAACTGCTTTCTAACGGCACTATCCCCAGAATTGAAAGAGTAGACGCAAGCGGAAGCCCTGCGGGTGTTCAAACATCAGTTATCGCGGTGATTGAAATATAATAAATGATGGACAATAAAGAATCCGCTAACATAATTGAGATTTCATTAGTGGTGCCATGTTATAATGAAGAAGAAGCCATTCCTGCTTTTTATGATGAAGTTGTTAAGATTTGCGTTTCTTTAAATAGACTGTTCGAAATAATATTTATAGACGACGGCTCAAAAGATAACACTTTAATCATTTTACAAAATCTTGCTAAACAGGATAATCGCGTTCACTTTTTTTCATTCTCAAGAAATTTCGGAAAAGAAGCTGCTATGCTTGCCGGCATGGAAGCGGCGCTGGGGGAATACATTGTTACCCTCGACGCGGACGGACAGGATCCGCCTTCTCTTATCCCTCAAATGCTGGAAGCTGTAAGCTCGGGAGAATTTGACTGCGCCGGAACACGGAGGGTAAATCGAACCGGAGAACCGCCGGTTCGTTCATTTTT
>JGI24695J34938_10001539_pt1 | contig 19431 bp, 19 predicted proteins | sample TergutCo191P3_FD_34938 | JGI IMG/M metagenome (IMG submission 34938)
CAATAGGGGTAATTATGACAGAAGTTCTGTCCCAGGATGAGATAGACCAGCTATTAACCGCGATAAACGCAGGAGATACCGAGCCTGAGGATTTCAGACCGGCTGCCGACAGCCGGAAAATCAAAATTTATGACTTTAAACGCCCCGATAAATTTTCAAAAGAGCAGATTCGCACCGTATCAATCATGCACGAAACTTTCGCGCGTCTCACAACAACGTCTCTTTCGGCGCAGCTTCGCAGTATGGTTCATGTTCATGTCGCTTCGGTAGATCAGTTAACTTACGAAGAATTTATCCGCTCTATTCCGACGCCGACAACGCTGGCTATTATCAATATGGATCCTCTTAAAGGAAACGCCATTCTGGAAATTGACCCCGCCATTACCTTTTCCATTATTGACCGCCTCTTTGGCGGCACAGGCGAAGGCACAAAATCCCAGCATGAATTAACCGATATCGAACAATCCGTAATGGAAGGAATAATTGTTCGAATCCTTGGAAATATGCGCGAAGCGTGGACTACTGTTATCGATCTTCGCCCGCGCCTTGGACAAATCGATACAAATCCGCAGTTTGCTCAAATTGTTCCTCCCACAGAAATGGTCGTTCTTGTAACGCTTGAAACAAAGGTAGGCGATGTAGAAGGCATGATGAACTTCTGTATTCCATACCTCACAATAGAGCCGATTATCGGCAAACTCTCCGCTCAATTCTGGTATTCATCGGTGCGCAGAAATGCCACAACAGAAAATCTCAATGTTCTAAAGGATAAGCTCTCTTCGGTCGATGTTAATGTAACGGCCGAAATAGGAAAGATTAATGTGCCCGTCCGGGACGTTCTTTCCTTACAGATTGGGGATGTAATACGGCTTTATAACACCCGCATTGGCGATCCCTATTCACTGAATATCGGCTCCAGAAGAAAGTTTTTGTGCCGTCCCGGCATTATCGGGAAAAAAATCGCGGTGCAAATAACGCAGAAAATTGATGAGCTTGGACAGGAAGAATTTGAAGAGCTCGTATCCGAAGGTGAAGAACTATAGTTAAAAACCGGCATTCATGCCAGTTTTTAACATGAAGTTTTTACTGTGTTAAAACTTCATGTTTGGTATAAAGCGGCATCCGTGCCGCCAAAGGAGTGTTAAATATGATGAGCGACGGCGCACTTTCCCAGGATGAAATAGATGCATTGTTATCCGGTGTAGATTCTTCGTCCCTGAGCGGTCTTGGCGGCGCTCCCGGAGGCGGAGCGGCTCCTGCGGCAACGATGGCACCTCCTGTTGTCTCTTTTAACCGCGATGTGCTTGCGCAGTTTTTCAGTTCAACCACAAATGCGTTATCTGCAAACCTGGCGGCTCTGACTGGCGGCACTGTAACGCTTGTCGGTCCTGATGTAGAATCCAGCAACCGCGATAGTTTTTTAACTCAGCTTCCGAGCATGGTTACTGTCATCTCGGCTAATTATACATCAGGCTTCCCAGGCGAGCATCTTTTTATTTTCTCGGAAGAATCAGCAAAAGCCATCGCAAGCCTGATGACCAAAGAAGAAAACATCCAGCTTGATGATATGGCAATGTCGGTAATCGGCGAAGTTGTATCTCAAATGGTAGGAACGCAGATTACAGTCTTAACAGATAAGACAAAAAATAAATCGATAGTAGCGGGTTCTCCTTCCGCGGCGAATATGGCAAAAGCCGCTGCCGCGCTTCCTGCCGGCGAATTTGCCGTAATGAGTTACAGTCTTGACCTTGGTGACGGACTTGCTCATCAGATGTGGGAAGTTCTCGGTGTTCTGCCGGCTACCGATATCTCAAACAGCTTAAGCGGCGGCGCTCCGGCAGGCGGTATGCAGATGCCCGGTATGCAGATGCCGGGTATGGGAATGCAAGGCATGCAAATGCCAGGCATGCAGATGCCAAATATGGGAATGATGGGAGGCCAGGGTATGCCAGGTATGGATATGAGCGGAATGATGGGAATGCAGGGAATGCAGGGAATGCAGATGCCCGGAATGGGTATGCAGATGCCGGGCGGTATGCCGGCTAATGTGCAGCCGGTACAATTCCCCAATCTGATGCAGCCGCGTCTGGGGCCGCATGAAGCCGGAAATATCGGTCTTATCATGGACGTATCCATGGAGATGACTGTAGAACTCGGACGCACCCGCAAACTTATTAAAGAAATTCTGGGAATGGGCGAAGGCACAATCATCGAGCTTGATAAACTCGCGGGCGAACCTGTAGACATTCTTGTCAACCATAAATTGATAGCCAAAGGCGAAGTAGTAGTTATCGATGAAAACTTCGGCGTGCGCGTAACAGAAATTGTATCGCCGATGGAACGAATTAACGATATGACCAATTATTAATTATTAGTTTAGAATGAAAGCCTGATTTCCAAGCTTGCGAGCAAGCAGGGGTCAGGCTTTTTTTTTGCTCAAATTCCCGCCGCCGTATCTTCCATCAAATTAATAAATCTGGCCAAATTGGTTTTGGTATCCAGTACTGTTAGATAATTATGATCGTAGGTATCGCAAAAAATAAATAATTGCCTGAATCTTTTAACAATTCTTGGCTGTTCATCTTCGGTATGACCTGCTATCTGATGAAAACCTGATACATAGTTGGCTGTCAGGGCTTCAGGGCGTATCCATAAGGGACCTTCATTTGCGTTATTTCCGCTGCCGTCAGGACCAATCCATCTGAATAAATTCGGCTTTTCCCTGAATAAATCGTTTATTTGGCTTATTTCTTCTATTCCGCTGCATTTCATCCATTTTACGGATATTCCGGCGTGTGAAAACAGCCATTTATCGTAAATATAGACAACATTATACAGATTTTTATGACTGATATAAAATTCCTTTATGTCTTTTGCGTATCCTGATTGATAGCCACTGCATCTTTCGTTTAGGTAATAGCTTATCGCATGATTAGACCAGCAAAGCTCTACTTTGTCAGGATTTGCCTTTTTGAAAGAGATAATGTCCAATGCGTTTTCCATCTGAAACGGCCAGCTGTTTTTCCACGAATCAAACTCGTCGCCAAGAAAGATGATTTTATCAAAATCATCCTGCTTTTCCATGACTCTTCTCCAGAACTCAGATTGATGTACATCGCTGATAACGGCTATTTTCATTTATTGGCCTGATATTGATTCATAAATATATAATATATATTTATATTTTTACTAGTCAAGTGTTAAAGGGTTTATTTTCGTTATTTGATTGTTTTTTAAGATATGCTTTTTTTAAGATCAGAGCTGTTTCTGACAGGATCCGGCTTGTAAAAGTTTTTATTATTTTTTTTTAATACTCTTGTAAAAAATTCATAAATAGTATATAATAAGTTAGAATCAGTTTGATCTGGGAGGGTAAAAACTGAAAGTGTCTAAATTTGCCTTGCTGTTAGCGGCGGGTCTTCTAATCAACGTATCAATTATCTCTGCTCAGGAAACTGAGACTTCGGAGCCACAGGTCTCATCCGAAGAACAGCAGGGAGAAGTTCGTAATCCGTATGCCGGCGAGCAGGAGCTTTTACTCGGCAGTACCGGCGGCGGAAATGACGGTGCCGCCGGTCAGTCAAATAATACCCAAACGATATGGTCGGTAATCAGAATGGTGCTGGTTCTCATTCTGGTAGCTGTTGCGATTTACGGCATTGTCTTCCTGCTTAAAAAATCTTCCAAAAAAACTCCCAACAAAGATCCCTTCTTAAAAATCCTTGCCAATGCGCATCTTGGGTCGAACCGTTATGTGCATGTCGTCTCTGTCGGAAATAAAACATGGCTGTTAGGTGCAAGCGACGGAGGCGTAAGCTGTATCGGTGAAATTGACGACAAAGACGTCATCGACGCTATGCTGCTGGAAGAATCAAAAAATACCGCGCAGTCTCCCGGCAAACTGCCGGATTTTACGGCAATTCTGCGCCGTCTCGGCGCTCCTGCAAAACCGGCATCTTCCGGCGCTGACGAAATTCGCAAACGACGCGAAAGGATAGGCGGTTTATGAGAACAGGAAGTTTGCTCTGGTTAGTGATGTTCGCTGTAATATTCCTGGTTTTTCCTGTTGCGGGAAACGCGCAGGAGATTTTTCCTGATATGTCGGTTCAGGGGATTACCGATATGCCCGCTCCTACAGGACCGCCTGCGATTCCGTTTATTGATCTGACGATTCGCAATCCCCAGGGCGGACAGGAAGTCGCCTTTTCATTGCAGCTGCTTTTGCTGCTTACAGTTCTTTCGCTTGCGCCGAGCATTATTATTTTAATGACCAGTTTCCTGCGCATTTCCATTGTTATGGATTTCATCAAACGCGCTCTTTCATTGCAGCAGGTTCCTCCCAATCAGGTAATATTAGGCATTTCGCTCTTCCTTACCGTTTTTATAATGTGGCCTACATTTAGTACAATTTATACTAACTCTATACAGCCGCTTGCCGCAGGAGAGATGTCTGTGGAAAACGCGTACAGGGAAGCCGAAGCTCCTTTAAGAAGATTTATGTATAATCAAATGAGCAATCACCCTGATAACATCAGGCTTTTTATGGCAATGCGCGGCATGGACACTCCCAATACATTGGCTGATGTTCCCACTTATGTAATAATTCCGGCTTTTATTTTAAATGAGCTTACNGTGGCGTTTAANATCGGAATACTTTTGTTTATTCCTTTTATTGTTATCGACATGGTTGTCGCAAGCGCTCTTATGTCGATGGGCATGATTATGCTCCCTCCTGTCATGATATCCATGCCCTTTAAATTAATTCTTTTTATTCTTGTTGACGGATGGCATCTGTTAACAAGTCAGNTGGTTAATTCNTTTATTATTTAGGAGAGAAATGATGAGTATCGGCGACATTGTAGCGATTTTACGCGGAGGAGTTTATCAGGTTTTGATAATCTCGGCTCCGCTTTTGTTGTCTGCGCTGATAGTTGGTTTGGTTATAGCGATATTGCAGGCAGCAACCTCCATTCAGGAACAGACGCTCACCTTTGTTCCGAAGGTGGTTGTAATTCTTCTGATGCTTGCATTATTGGGCGGATTAATGTTCACCTCGCTTGGNAATTATACGGCGGAGCTGTTCAGNCGTATCCCCGAAATGGCGCGTTAAAAAGAGGAAACATGGTAGACAGCGGCGTATTAAATAATATTCTCACCTTCGGTCCTGTCTTTCTGCTGATCGCTGTAAGGGCTTTTGCCATGATACAGACAGCGCCTCTTCTTTCGTCCGAAGCCGTGCCGATGGCGGCTAAAATGGCGCTTGCAGGTCTTGCCTCTTTCGCAGTCCTTCCCACCGCGGAAATTTATTTTGCAGCCAATTCACCTAACGGTGTTGTCTCGCTGCCCGGAGGTACGTTAAGCGATCTGCGTTATGAGACATTCGGTCTGCGCTTTGGTCTTTTGGTTATCGGAGAGGCTGTTATCGGCATTATTATCGGTTTTTTCATGACAATAATTTTCGCAGCTTTTTCCACAGCAGGACAGTTCTTCTCGCTGCAGATGGGGTTCGGCGCTTCTGAAACATTCGATCCTGTAGCGCAGATCGAAAACCCCCTTATGGGTCAGTACTTCAACCTTGTCTCAATGCTGATATTTATTACAATAGGCGGTTTTCATCAGCTGTTTTTGGGAGGTTTCTGGCGTTCGGTTCAGACAATAAATATCATTTCGCTGCTTGAAGGAAGGGAGCCTGTTGTGTTTATGATGGCTGCCGGATTATCGCGCCTGTTCATGGACGCGATTGTCATTTCGCTGCCGATACTCGGCACGTTGTTTCTGACTTCGCTCACAACCGGATTAATTTCCAAAGCCGCGCCGCAGATTAATATCTTATCCGAAGGTTTCCCTATTTCGATTTTAACAGCGTTTCTGCTGCTTTTCGCTTCGCTTCCTTTCCTGATTGAGGCGTTTACCCGNGTATTGGAAGCAGGTTTTACCAGCATTCAATCCCTCTACATTCAAATCGGCAGGCCGGTAACGGGAGGAACGTNTTAAAATGAAAAATGAAGAAACAGGAATCAGGAACGAGGATTTCCTAATTAATAAAGATTTTATTTCCGCGCTGATAATTCCGCTGCAGTGGTTTTCCGACAGTGATGATGAAGACGCGCCGGGGAAGACCGAGCAGCCGACCGAGCATAAATTAAAAAGACTGAGGGAAGAAGGGCAGGTTGTAAAAAGCCAGGAACTGGTCGGCGCGATTGGTTTGATTTTACCGGCAATGGTGCTGCTTTTTACGGCTCCTTCAATGCTGCGCACCTGCGTCGAGATGGTAAGGTTTTTCTTCCTCAGGGTTACAGAACTNGATCCNACCCAGGACAGGATTATNGTCGGTAATTTCTTCATTTATCTGATNCGCCTTGCACTGCCGATTCTTATTGTCGCTGTTGTCTCCGCCATTTTTTCAAATCTTATGCAGCTTGGCGGCTGGCTCTTTACAACAAAACCTCTTGTTCCGAATTTTTCAAAAGTGCTGCCGAAGTTCGGCAAGTATTTTCAAAGAATTTTTTCATCGGAAGGGCTTTTTAATCTTGGAAAATCGCTTATTAAGATAGTCATTATCGGCGCTGTCGCTTTCATGTTTATCAGGGCGGATATAAATAGGTTACTCAATCTGCAAAAATCNGATGTTTATTCTGGACTTNTCATTGTCGCTTCAATCGCGATACGGATGCTGATTGTTGTCGCGGTACTGCTTCTTGTGCTTGGAATAATAGATTACTTTTTCCAGCGCTGGCGTTTCAGGGAAAGAAACAAGATGACGCGTTATGAGATAAAAGAAGAATTTAAAATGTACGAAGCCGATCCGCAGATTCAAAGCAGAATACGCAGCCGTTTCCGCGACCTTTTAAGGCAGAATATTACAACGGCAGTTCCCAATGCGGATGTTGTAGTAACAAACCCGACTCACCTTGCCGTCGCTCTGCGTTACGATCAAAGAACGATGGTAGGACCAATGGTTGTCGCTCTCGGAGCTGACGCGATGGCGGCGAGAATCAGGGAGATCGCCCAGGAAAATGAAGTGCCGATTGTAGAGAACAAGCCGCTGGCCTGGGCGCTGTACCGTGAAACCGATGTTGGAGATATTATTCCCGATGCCTACTGGAATACAGTAGCGGTAATTTTAAGTAAGGTCTGGCGCCTTAACGAAGCGCGCCGTGAAAGAATGCGAATGAGCGCATAATGCGTTTATATTGAGAGGTAGATATGGCTGATGCAGTGTTAGGTGAAAATACAGCTTCGCGAAGCCCCCTTGGTTTTCTCAAGGACAGTTTTCCGGCAGTTGCCGTAATTACAATTGTTCTTGCGATTATTCTTCCCATGCATCCGAGAATTCTCGATGCATTAATGGCGATAAATTTGATTTTTTCAATTTTGATTTTACTTATCGTTCTTTATACAAACAAACCTACGGAATTCAGTCTTTTTCCGACATTACTGCTTGTTACTACTGTTTTCAGCCTTGCGTTAAATGTTTCGTCAACGCGGCTTATTCTGACACAGGGCGCGAATTTTGACGGACGGATGATACTCGCGTTTTCCAACTTCGTTGTTGGCTCTGGCGGTCCTGAAGGACTTGTAGTNGGTTTTATCATCTTCATAATTATTATCGCNGTTCAGGTAATTGTTATCACAAAGGGAGCGACACGCGTATCCGAAGTTGCNGCCCGCTTTACTTTGGACAGTATGCAGGTAAAGATGATGGCTGTAGAAACAGAATACAGTTCCGGTTCGATCACCGAGGAAGAATCGCAGAAAAGGAAAGCGCAGATACAAAAAGAATCCGATTTTTACGGGTCTATGGACGGTGCCAGTAAATTTATTTCTGGTAACGTAAAGGTCGGAGTTTTTATTATCATAGTCGAAATGATCGGCGGATTCATTATTGGTTCTGTAATGTACAATGAATCAAATGTTATAAGCCATTACATCAAACTTGCAGTCGGCGACGGATTGGTAACGCAGCTTCCCGCGCTTTTGGTTTCTACTGCGATGGGTATTGTCGTAACAAGAGCTGCGGCGACAGGCGCTCTTCCGGATCAGGTTGTCGATCAAATTTTAAAACGCGATTCAATTGTTTACTGGATTTGCGCCGCGGTGCTAGGCGCGCTTGTTTTAATATCGATATTTTTTGACGCTGGTTTTCCGATTTTTATTCTTATTCCGATGGCGGTTTTGGTTTCGTTCCATGCGTACAGAAGAGGGAGGGAACAAAAACAGGCTGCGGGCTTCAGCGACATGATGGCAAAATCGCGNGATCAAAAAGAGGAAAAACCTGCNGATTTTTCGCCTGTTGTTCCGCTTGACGCTCTTTCCCTGGAACTNGGCTACGGTCTTGTTCCGTTAGTTGAAAAAGAAAAAGGCGCGGAACTNCTGGAAAGGGTGCAGGGAGTAAGAAGGCAGTCCGCCTATGATCTTGGATTAGTTATTCCAAAGGTGCGGATAATCGATAACTCGATACTTGAGCCTTCGGAGTATTGCTTCAAAATAAAAGGAGTGGATTCCGGGCGCGGAAAAATCCGTTTGGGATATTTCCTTTGCATTAATCCCGGAACTGTAACAGAAGAGCTTCAGGGTGAAAAAACAGTAGACCCGGCATTCGGGCTTCCTGCGATCTGGATCGAGCAGGAAAAGAGGGACGAAGCCGAACGCTCCGGCTACACGGTAGTAGATCCGCCGTCAATCATCGCGACGCACTTAACAGAAATCATAAGAAGGTCTGCGGCGGATATTTTGGGACTTCAGGATACGCAGGCGATTCTTGATACGCTGCGCAAGGAATATCCTGCTGTGGTTGACGAAGTGCAACGCGAAGGAAAAGGATTGCGCATAACAGAAATTCAAAAGATACTGCACGGACTTCTTCGCGAAAGAGTGTCCATACGCAACATGGTTTCCATTCTGGAAGCGGTTGCCGATTACGCGCCTGTATCAAAAAACATCTGGTTCCTTACGGAAAAAGCAAGACAGGCAATTTCTAACCAGATTTGCCATCAATACGCAGACGATGACAAGAGGCTGCGGGTTCTTACAATCGATCCGCCTCTTGAGCAGAAGATCATCGACGCAAAATACGAGACAGCCTCCGGGCTTGTCTGCGCGCTTGATCCGCCGACACAAAAAGCGTGGATCAGGGCAATTGCAAAAGCCGCCGCCGCTGTAAAAGAAAAGGGATGGATGCCTGTTGTTCTTTGTTCGGAACAGGCGCGTTTCCTTATAAAGAATTCTACAGATCGTGAATTGCCGGATCTGGCAGTTCTGTCAGTTCCCGAAATTGCAATGGGTATTATACTTGAAGCAGTCGGGATTGTAAAATTAGAAAATGCGTCTGCGCAGTAAACGGAGCAGTTAAAATGGAAATGTATACCGAGCAGGGCGAAAGCCGGATGGATTGTGAATTAAAAATTACCTCAAAGTACAATAGGCCTTTTCATATCCTCAGCGAAAAAGAAATCAGGCTGGGCGGCTTTATGGGACTTTTTTCCAAACCGGGAGTTCAGGTAGAATTTTATTTCTCGCCATTAAAATCACAAATGTATCCGCATAATTCCGTTAATTATTATTCGCCTTCTCCTTCCGCGATGTTTGCGCATGACCCGGGAGCGGCAAGACAGAATATGTATGCGGTATCCGATCTGGAGACCGAAAAAAGAAAAGTTCTTGCAGCGGCAAGCGGCGCCAGGGAAGCGGCTGTAAGCGGCAGGGAATCGTCGCAGCAGATTCTTGACGCGCTCAAAGAGATAAAAGAAAAGGTAGAGAAGACCGGCTTTTCTGGCGCGGGTATAAAAGAAGAACATCCTGTTATATCGCAGGCGTGTGAACTTTTAAAATCAAATGATTTTTCAGAAAAGTACATTAATAAAATGCAGGAAAGACTCCGCAAAGAACTTTCGCTTGATCATCTGAACGACTTCGGGATTGTTCAGGATCGTCTTGTTGAATGGATAGGGGAGAGCATCAGCGTATATAAGGAAGATGCCGTGCGTGACATGCAGCAGAATTTCCCGCGCAAACCAAGGGTTATGGTTCTTGTAGGTCCTACGGGAGTAGGAAAAACAACAACCATCTCTAAACTCGCGGCGATTTACGGAATTGGAACCGATGAGATACCCGCGATAGACGTTAAAATGATAACAATCGACGCGTTCAGGATATGCGCAAAAGATCAGCTTGAGCAAATCGGAAATATTATGCAGATACCTGTTTCCTGCGTTGTAAACAGGGACAGTTTAAGAAAGGAAATTGCGCTTCAAAGCGAAGGCACAGACCTTTTCCTGATTGATACAATCGGGAAGAGCCCAAAGGATTCTTCCAAGTTAGGTGAAATGAAGGAGATACTTGACGGCGCGCCGAGGTCTTCGGAATTTCATCTTGTGATAAGCGCGGCTACAAAAACTTCTGATATCGAAAACATCATGCAGCAGTTTGAACCTTTTAATTATAAATCTGTTATTTTAACCAAAATGGACGAAACAGACCGGATAGGCAATATAATTTCCGCGCTTGCCGAAAAAAGAAAAAGCATATCATACATCACAGACGGACAGACAGTTCCTGTTGATATTAGGAGGGCATCCGTTGTGCGTTTCCTCATCAACCTTGATGGTTTTAAAGTTAACCGTGATAAAATAGAAGAAAGGTTTCCTTCGGGCGAAGCCGATCAGTTTAAATGGAGATAGGAATCATTTATGAAACTTCGTTTCATGTTCGATTTAACAGCGCAGCCATCCGGCGGCGCAATATGGAGGTTATATGGAAGATCAAGCTGAACAATTGCGGGAAATAATGAAACGGAAAAAAGACAATTCGCCTAGAAGTTCTCCGTCTGTTAAATCAAATTTAAAGTCATCGGACAAGGCGCGGATAATAACCGTAACTTCCGGCAAGGGCGGCGTTGGAAAAACAAATCTTTCCGTTAACATGGCTCTTGCGTTTGCGAGACTAGGAAAAAAAGTAACGGTAATGGACGCCGATCTTGGGCTTGCAAATGTTAATGTTATGCTCAACATGATCCCAAAGTACAACCTGTATCATGTTATGAAAAAGCAAAAAACAATACGGGAAATTCTGGTGGAAACCGAATACGGCATTTCCATCGTTGCCGGAGCTTCAGGTTTTTCGCAGATTGCGAACATGGGCGAAGACGACAGAAAAGATTTTATTTCGGAACTGGAAACTCTCTCCAACGCTGATATTATCATCATAGATACAAGCGCCGGCGTTTCGAGTAACGTTCTGGATTTTATCGCCGCCGCCGACGACGCTGTTATTATCACAACGCCAGAGCCTACGGCTATAACTGACGCTTACGGCATCATTAAAATTATTGCGACAGAATATGATTCATTAAGCGTAGGACTTAAACTGGTTGTTAACCGCGCGAGAGGAGCGGCTCAGGCAAAAGGCGTAGCCGATAGGATGATTAATATCGCAGGACAGTTTTTAAATCTCAAGCTGGATTATCTTGGATTTATTTATGACGACGCTTCTGTTCCTCATGCGGTATTAAGGCAAAAACCTTTTATGGTAGTTGATCCGAAATGCAAGGCAAGTATCTGCGTTCAGCACATTGTTGAGCGCATGGATCGCAACAAACCGGGCGATACGCGCGGTTTCGGCGGTATGCTGAAAAGATTGTTCGGTAATAACGAACCGGCAGCTTAATTTTAGGGATAAAGAGGAAAATTGTGACAGGTTTTAAATGGGGTATATTCGCCGCCGGTGCCGCTGTTTTAATATCAATTATTCTCGGCATAATTGCAGGCGTAAACATACTTCATATATTTCTGCGCGCTTTAATTTTCGGCGTATTATTTTTCGGACTTGGTTTTGGATTAAGGTTTGTGGTTAACAGTTTTTTCCCTGAATTATTATTTTCAGGCAGCGAAGAAACCGCTGAGAAGGATGAAGAACGCGGTTCCCGCATAAATATTACTGTAGACAGCACCGGAGAATACGCGGTGCCGGAATTATACAAAACATCAGGAGATTCCGAACAGCTCGGCAACATTGAAGAGCTGGTTTCCGGCGTTTTCAGGGTTCGCTCCGATGATGATGAAGTGCAGATGAAATCATCAAAGAGCAGCGCAGGTATAGACCGAAAGAGTGAAGCAGGTTATAATAATAAGGGGATATTTGACAATTCGCAGGGGAAGGATGAAGGCTTCAATATGCCTAATGAGTGGCTGTCGTTGGATGCCGCTCCGTCAATGAATAAGTCAGTTTCCGAAAGCCCTGCAGTTGAGAAGCATGAAGTTTTCCAGCCGCAATTTTCTACCAGTTTTGATGAAGGTTCCGGGCTTGAGAGCTTGCCGGATTTAGATGCAATGTCAAGTGCATTTTCGGGCGGTTTCGGCGCTTCTCCCGCGCAGACAATGGCAGCGCCGGTGCAGCCTGCGATGTCACCGCAGATTGAGGAATTTGAACCTGAAAGAAGTCAGAACACAGGTAACAAAGCTCAGCCGCTGCAAGGTGATTTTAATCCAAAGGAATTGGCAAAGGGAATTAGTACGGTATTAAGTAAAGACAGATAAAAGTAAAGGAAAGGATTGGAGATGCCGGACGATATTACAAGTGCGGAAAAGACAGAAGAGGAACTCTGGCAGCAGTACCGTAAAAAACGGGATCCTGCAATACGGGAAGCCTTTATAAAACAATACGCTCCGCTTGTTAAATATGTCGCGGGAAAAGTCGCCGTCGGAATGCCGAACAATGTTGAGTTTGACGATCTTGTCGGTTACGGCGTTTTTGGTTTAATTGACGCGATTGATAAATATGATCCGGAAAAAAACGTAAAATTTAAAACTTATGCTGTTACGCGCATCAGAGGCGCAATTTTTGACGAGCTTAGATTGATCGACTTTGTTCCGCGTTCTGTAAGGCAAAAAACACGCGAGATAGAATCTACAATTTCGAGTCTTGAAGCGCATCTTGGAAGAACCGCCTCCGATCAGGAAATTGCCGGCGCAATGGGAATGGACGAAGGCGAGTACATGAAAGTCGTTCAGAAAATTTCGGGCACTTCAATAATTTCACTTAACGATCTATGGTACTCGGGCGACGATAACGATAAAGTTTCGATAGGCGACAGCATAGAATCTCCTTCAAGCCTTAATCCTGATGTAATGGTAGTTAATGAAGAAATCAGGCGCGTTATAGTAGAAGCCATAAATGAGCTTCCCGATAAAGAAAAAAAAATCCTTGTATTGTACTATTATGAAGACTTAACATTAAAAGACATAGGCCGCGTATTGCAGGTAACGGAATCAAGGGTTTCACAGCTTCACACCAAGGCTGTTCTTCATTTAAGATCCAAGCTGACAAATATAAGAAAAGGTATTGTATGAAACTCACCCGGTTTGAACGAAGTGTGCGGTTGATACTCAATCGCAGGAGGTTTCCCTCGTGATTGATTTTGTCCAGCTGCAGGAAATTATTAAACAGCATCTGGAACAAGACAGGGCAATTCGGTCTATAGATGCTTCGGGTCCTACCCTGGAAGCTGCTGTAAACGAAGCGGCAACATTACTCGATACTTCAATCCGCCGTCTTGAATACGAAATAATAGAAAGAGGCTCCTCCGGTTTTATGGGGGCTGGAAAAAAAGACTGGGTAATACGCGCTTACGAACGCGTTTCCTCAAAGAAGAAAAAACAGGCGGAAGAATTTATTATAGATGAAGACGCCGAAAGCGCTCCTGTCATTGTTAACAAAGACGGAGACGCTTTTGTGCAGTGCTGGCCTGACGGAGTTTACCTGAAAGTTGTTCCTCCAGCCGGCAATGGAAATAGAATTTATCTTGCTTACGCGATACAGGCTCTTCACAGCAAGGGAATAGAAGAGTTTGATAACGCCATGGTTGAAAATCTTGTAAAAGACGCCGCTTCTATGTATGTAAAAGTCGCGGAGTTTGTTCACAAGCCGATTAATGACAGCATGGCATCTGTGGAAGTTGATGATTCTGAAATGCATGTTTATATAACTGTTATTCCTCCGGGAGAAGGAGGAGCTGATTTAACCTACGATGCATTTAAAAGCATTCTTATTCAGCACAGGGTATACCACGGCGTAAAAGAAGACTATCTTTCCGATTTGGCAGACAAGCCGGTTTTCAGGGAAAGAGTTGAAGTGGCTGAAGGTATAAAGCCTGCCAACGGCAAAGACGCTTATATTCAATATAATTTTGAGACAGATCAGACAAAAATCCGCCTTAAAGAAGGAACCAACGGAAAGGTTAATTTTAAGGAACTTAATATTATTCAGAACGTTGTGCAAAATCAGGTTCTCGCAAAAAAAATGCCTCCCGAAAACGGCATCGACGGCAAAACTGTTACAGGAAAAATACTTCCCGCAAAAGCCGGCAATGATATACCTCTTCCTGTCGGAACAAATGTGCATGTCGGAGACGACGGTGATTCAATTCTTTCTGATATTAACGGGCAGGTAATTATCGCTAACGGAAAAATTAACGTAGAGCCTGTTCTTACTGTTGAAGGCGATGTGAATCTTAAAACCGGAAATATTATTTTTCTTGGAACAGTCATCATTACAGGCAATGTTGAAGACGGATTTTCCGTTAAGGCAGCCGGTAATATCGAAATTAAGGGGACTGTATCCAAAGCGGAACTTGACGCGGAAGGCGATATAATTATTTACCAGGGAGTAAATGGAAAGAGCGGCGGCAAGATTCGCGCAGGACGCTCACTTTGGTCGCGCTTTATAGAGAACGCCAATATTGAAGTAGGCAACATGGTTGTTGTATCTGACGGAATAATAAATTCCAGTATAGACGCGATAAAGAGCATTGTCTGCATGGGTAAACGCGCCTGTATAATGGGCGGACGGCTGCGCGCCGGCGAAGAAATAAACGCAAAAGTTTTGGGCAATTCTACAAGCGGAACCGAAACAATTCTGGAAGTTGGTTTTGATCCTCACAGCAAAATTGAGCTTGAACGCCTGCTTTCGGTAAAAGAAGAATCGGAAGAAGAACTTGAAAATCTCAGACTGGATTTGCAGACATTGATCAATACAAAAAAGCAGCGTAAAACACTGCCGGAAGATAAAGAAGCTTACATGCAGGAATTGATGGAACGCCGTGATATTTTGACTGTAGAACTTGCCAAAGCAAATGAAAATATTCTGAAAGTTCAGGATTTCATGAATCAAATTCAGGTGCGCGGGAAAGTTTCCGCGTCAACAAAAGTGTGGCCCGGAGTGAAGATTATGATCCGCGACGTAAAAGAAGATATCAGGCAGGAAAGCAAAGGGGTTACATTTATTCTTGAAAACGGGCTAATTCGTCCTACTAAATATGAAGAGCCGGACGAGCTTGCCAAGAAGGGTCTAGATGGCTATAGCTCCAATTGATCTCCAGACAATTTTCTCTCAGGTTGATAAAGTCGGCAGATCTCAGGCTGCGCAGAGCGAGGGGCAGGCTCTTGCAAAAACAATACAGGGCGTAGAAATTCAGCAGAAAACCGAAGAAAGAATTAATCAGGTAAACGAAGCGCAGAATACGGGAGAAGGCGCCGAAAAAATAAATGATCAAAGCCATAAGCAGAATCAGGGCGGAAAAAACGAGAGAAGAAAACATGATGAAAAGGAAGAAGCTGAAGAAGAAAAAAAACTTTTTATCGGACGCGAACCTAGTTTGGGAAATAAAATTGACATCAGCCTGTAAAGACGGAAAAAAATGAATATATTGCATATTGTATCAATTGTATGTTTTGCTTTTTGTCTTGTCATATTTTTTTATTTAAAATGGTATGTGAAAAAAAGAACATCATCGTCCGGATTGCTGGATGAATACAGGATAGAAGTCGGCAAATTAATTGCGGAAATTGATAAAGCGACGGACAGGGATTCGCAGCTTGTAGAAGAAAGAATCAAACAGTTAAAAATTATTTTGGATGATACCGATAAACGGCTTTCTGTTTATGTAAAGGAACTGGAAAAAAGCCGCTCCGGCGAAGCTCTTTACACAAGTCTTGGAAGAGGAATCCGCGCGGCTTTATCAACAGAAACACCTTCTGAAAATAAACAAATCAAAGAAGATACCGCATCCAAAAATGCCCCTGCATTTTCAGATACCCCTGCATCAAAAGATGCGTACACTTCTTCAGATGCGCACGCTTCACCTGTTCTTTCATCTGTTCGTCCCAACATTATTCCTGTAAATAATGTTGTGCCTGCAGCTCAGCCGCAGGCAGCTTTGCAGGAACCTGTAAAAAAACCGCAGTCAAAAAAACAAATTCGCGCTCATATTGATTTAATGTTAAACGAAGGATTACAGCCGGAAGAAATAGCCTCACGTTTGGAGATCAGTGTCGCGGAAGTAAACCTCGCCATGAATTTACGCAGAGTGAAGAAAGATTAGGAATTAAAGTATTAAAGCTGTCCTGAAACCAGTATGAACCGAAGGTTCGCTGCAGCCGAACAAGTCTATTGTAATAAATTGTTTAATAATTCACACTAATATATGATTAAAAAAACAGCCTTTTTTATTATTCTCATTGTTATATGTAGCTTTACACTCTTTGCTCAGGGAGAAAATCTTACCTTGAAGATTGCTGTTATGGGACCAGGGGACGAGCTTTATTTTTGGTGGGGCCATATCGCTTTAATTGTTGAAGATTCGTATACAGGAGACAGATATTTTTTTGATTACGGTATTTTTGATTTTGATGATGAAAACTTTTTTGTGAATTTTGCTTTCGGCAGGCTGTTTTATAAATGCGGCGTTTCCTATGCAGAAAGCAATTTGTATGCCTATGAATCAACAAACCGAAATGTAGTAATTTATACTTTGGATCTTCCTCCCGAAACAAAACTGGAGATAAGCCGGTTTGCGTTTATAAATACCTTTCCGGAAAACCGGTATTATTTTTATCATCATTTTAGGGATAATTGCTCTACAAGAATAAGAGATATAATCGATCTTGCAACTAACGGACAGTTTAGGGAACAGGCGCAAAAACAGACAAGCCGATTTACATTAAGGGAGCAAGTCCGCCGCCACACATGGTTTTCGCCTGCCGCAGACTGGTTTTTAAATTTTTTAATGGGGCAGGACATTGATACGCCCATAACAGTCTGGGATGACATGTTTCTGCCTTCCGAAGTCGGAAACAGAATTGAAAATTTTTGGTACACGGATATAAACGGCGAAAAACGAAAACTTGTTTTATCCAAAGAAACGGTTTTAGTTTCGAAAGACCGTCCGCCTGTGCTGGATAAACCAAAGGTTCAATGGCCTTTTTATCTGTTTTTCGGCATGGCGTTAGCTGCAATCTTTTGTTTTTTTTCTTTTTTACAGATAAAAAATATCCGCGCAGGCAGAGTGTTATCGGGAATAAGCATGAGTTTATGCGCTCTTGTTTTTGGATCGCTTGGGCTTCTTCTTTACTTTATGAGCATTTTTACAAATCATGACTACACCTATCATAATGCAAACATGATTTTTTGCACCCCATTGCTTCTTGCCGCTGTTCCTGCCGGCATCACTTACGCGCTGACGAAAAATCCGAAAAAACTGCGGCTTTCCGGCGGATTATTTAGATTGATATGGCTTCTTGTAGTATTGGGGATAATTATCTCCATATTGATTAAGGTTCTTCCGTGGTTTTATCAGCAAAATCTTGATGTTCAGATGCTGTTTCTTCCAATCGCCCTGGTTTTTACATGTCATCCTGCAGGTCTTAAGGAGACACTGACAAAATATTTTCCGCAAAAAAAACGGATAGCGGGAGCTAAAAATGAGTAAAAGTTATGAATGGCAGGATATAAAATATAAAGAAGTTTTTGAGCAGGAAACAAGAGGTCTTATCCGCCGAATGGAGTCTGCGTCCGGCTGTACAGCAGAAGAATTGCAGGCTACTTTAAATAACCTGTATATCATGGACGGCGCGGATCATGGAGGCAGGGGCGCTCTTCAGGACACCATTTTAGCCGCCACAATAGCCGCCTACGAGCAATTTATAGCGGAAATGAAGAAAAATTAACAATAATGAGGCTTTTTTAAAACTTCGGCTTTTAAAAAAGCTCAAATATTTAGTTAAAAAACTGTAACCTCTATACCTCTTTATGGTTGTATAGTCAGCACACTAATGTAGTTTCATGTTCCTCCTATTCTCCTTTTCCCCGGAGTTACTCCTTTCTCCGGGGATTTTTTTTTTTGTATATAAAGGTTGAAAATTTCGCGATTTTGGCTACTTGACTTTTTTTTTATAATTTTATAAGGTTTGATAAGTCTCATGCGGCGGAGTTTTCCCCGCAAAGGACAGTATCCCCTGTAGCTCAGCTGGCAGAGCAAGTGGCTGTTAACCACTGGGTCCGTGGTCCGAATCCGCGCGGGGGAGCAATGTAGCCCATCCGTCAGGATGGGCTATTTCTTTATATAGCAAGGAATTAGCTCATTTTAGCTAAAACGGCAAGTAAGACCAAAAGTGCCGAAAAAAGGATAAAAAGCACCGTGACAACGGTACTGTCAATAAACTGTCAATAAAGTGTGGTTAAGCCAATTAAATTGGCGGGAGGCTACTATGGCGGTTAAGGTTGGCAAGTATCACCTTTTTCAAAGACGGCAGGAAACCGGAACGTACTGGTATTATTGGTTTTATGATGAAGAAGAAAAAAGGGTTCAATATGCTTGCGGTCACAGATGCGAAGACAAACGAGATGCTGTCGCGTTCCTTGAAGACCTATTAAGAGCGGATCTGCTCGAAGAAAAACGCAAAGAAGAATTTCAAAATACTAACTTTTCTCTTTTCGCAAAGGATATGTTCCTTGAAGATGCTGCCCATATAAAACGATGGACAGAGAAAGGACGTATACTGAAACCCCAGACTATCGCACAGCACCGCCGCCACCTAGTCAAATACCTGTTGCCTAAGTTCGGTAAACTGTCTTTGGACAAAATCCGTCCAGCCAGAGTAGAGGACTTCTTGCTCGAACAGCGGCTGTCAAACTCATGCCGAAATACGATTTAATTAACCCTCAAATTTATTTTGAAGGAAGCCAAAAGAGAAGGAGTAATTGATATGGTCCCGGAGTTTGAACCTTTTAAGAGGAATGGCAGGAGGCAGAATGTATTGTCTACAGAAGAATTGACCGCTTTATTTCCTTATGATGAAAAAGAGTTAATCTACATTTGGAAACGCCCTGATGATATGAGGAAAGATGTAACCGCGCACTAAAATTGGCAAAAATAATCTTTTAATTTGGCAAAAACGCAATTTTTTGCATGTAATATTGTGTTTTATCCTGTATTATCCTGTTAAAGTAATTAAAAAAAAGGAAATCTTAAAAAAATAATCGGAATTAAAAATGTATACCCAATTTAGGAGGATATATTAATGATTTACGGTTACATCCGCGTCAGTACTGATAAACAAACAGTAGAAAACCAACGTTTTGAGATTAATAAATTTTGTA
>JGI24695J34938_10001540_pt1 | contig 19420 bp, 12 predicted proteins | sample TergutCo191P3_FD_34938 | JGI IMG/M metagenome (IMG submission 34938)
CGAAACATTTTCGTTTGGATCGATCGACAGAGCCTTTTCCAATAAATCCCTGAATGTATCATAATCCTGATTTGGAATACAGATTGACTGAGCATAGGAAACATACGCGCCTGCAGACTGCCCGTTTGTTTTTTCCATTGTCAGATTAAAATGATGCAAAGCCAATTCCAAATCGCCGCCCATCATTTCGGGAAGTGATGCGTAAAAGATTATAAAAAATTCATTTAATGACGCGCCGCCGTAATCGGGATCGAGTTCATACGCTCTTTGAATCATCGCCTTCCATTTGGGTATGCTGACGCTCAACTCAAAATCCATAATATCGATGGAATACGCCGAAAGCCCGCCTGCGACAGCCCAGTAAATTATACCGACGTCATCTTTTTTAAATTTAGAAACATATTTTTTTATGGTATCATCGTCATCGGCATTTTTAAAACCGGGATATTTTAATTCCAGGGCATTTTTTAATATTTCGTACCCGCGCAGATATAAAGCTTTCGCGCGCATGTGCCCGGCTTCCTGCGCTTCCCACTCGCTGTTTGGCAGCATTTCCGAAGGTCCCTGAACAAAGGCATTAGCGTACATGACAAAAAGAGAACCTGTCATCAGCATAAGCCCCTGATGATTCGGATTTTGCGAAAGAAGCGCTTCGTACATTTTAATGGCGAACGGAATCGCGTCGCCGACCAGTTCAGGATCGGAATCGCCGGTAAAAACATCGGAATTGCCTTGGCCTGTAAGGGCATCGGAGACTAAATTCATAACCAATTTATTAATCGAACATGACCAGAGGGAGAAAACAGCCAAAATTAATATAATTACAATTTTTGTTCTCATATAACCTCATTATACCATAAAATATAAAAAAACAAAAGGTAAAGAAGTTTCAAAAGAAAACAGCAGTTTATTAAAAAATCTGATATATTAAATCCGAGGAGTATACAATGAAAAATTTATTGGTTTTAAGCGTGTTTTTTGGGGCTATTACCGCGGCATACGGCAGCGGGATTTTTTCGTTTAAAGCGGGAGATTTTGAAATTTTTGTAATGGTCGAAGCGGAAAGAGACGGAAACGCCGGTATTTTGATTGGAGCCGACAGAGCAGCTATAAACAAGTATATTCCTGCATCGGGATTTAAACATTCTACAAACGCGATTCTTGTTAAAGCGCCGGGACAGAATATTTTAATTGATTCGGGAACCGGAGCGAACGGCATTATAATAGAAAAAATCAGAAGTCTCGGCGTGGAACCGGATAAAATAAACACAATTTTACTAACCCATCTTCACGGCGATCACTTCGGCAGCCTTCAGAGAGACGGAAGAGCGGTTTTTCCGAACGCGAAGATTTATCTTTCAAAAAACGAACTTGAATATTTTACTGTAACAAATCCCAATCAGGGAGCAATTAACGCCCTTGCGCCTTACAGATCAAACATTGTTACTTTTGAACCGGGTGATCTGTTAAACGCAAGAAACGCCGAAATTCTTCCCGGCATTAAACCGATAGCGGCGTACGGACACACGCCGGGTCACACAATTTATTTACTCGAAAGCGGAAGAGCGAAAGTATTGATTATCGGAGACTTGCTGCATGTCGGTCTTGTTCAGTTTCATCTGCCGCAAATAAGCGCGACATTCGACATCGACGGCGCGTCAGCCGCAGCGACACGTCAGCGTGTTTTGCAATATGCCGCCGCGAACGAAATCCCAATCGCGGGAATGCACCTCGTCTACCCCGGCATGGGAATGCTGCAAGCCTACAACAACGGACAAAGCTTTAACTATACCCCGATGGAGTGAATTTATTCCCCGATAACCGCGCGGATGTCTTTTTTGATGGCGTCTAACTTTCGTGCGGCTTCCGCTTTAGCGGCTTGCAAACCTTCGCTTCCCACCTTCGCCTGGCAGGTAGCGTAGAATTTAATTTTGGGTTCTGTGCCGCTCGGGCGGGCGCTTACTATAGTGCCGTCGGATAAAAAGAACTGCAGAACATCGCTTGGCGGCAAACCGTCAGCGCCGTTTTTAATGTCGCGCACTTTTGCCACATCTATGCCGCCTAAAGTCTTAGGCGGATTTTTGCGGTACTCTTCCATGATGCCGTTCATGATCGAAGGACCGTCAGGCCCCTGGAAGTATTTGGATATTCCCAGTTCCTGCCAGTAACCGCAGATTGCGTATAACTCATCAAGGCGGTCAAGAAGGCTCTTTCCTTTGCTGCGCCAGTAGAGAGTCATCTCGGCGGTGAGCGCGGCGGCGGATACTCCGTCTTTGTCGCGGACTTCGGTTTCTACAAGATAACCGTAGCTTTCTTCGGTGCCGAAAATAAAATCTTTGTAATCTTCGCCGCCTTGCTTCGCGGCAAGTTCCCACTTGCGCATAATGTCAGCTATCCATTTGAATCCTGTAAGACATTCAAAACATTCAACGCCGTAATGAGCGGCGGTATTTTTCTGCATTCCGGTTGTGACGATTGTGTTTACCATCGCGGGAGCTTTCGGCATTTTACCTAACTCCTTAAGCGAGAGGAAAATATAATCGCCCAAAAGAACACCCATTTGATTTCCCGTAACAAGCACAAAATCTCCCTGCTTATTCGGAACCGCGACACCGAAGCGGTCGGCGTCTGGGTCTGTCGCCATAACTACATCGGCTTTTTCTTTTGTACCGAGTTTGATCGCCATGTCAAGAGCGGCGGCTTCTTCAGGGTTAGGAAACGCGACCGTTGGAAAATCGCCGTTGCCTTCGCGCTGCTCGGGCACTGTGATCACTTTAAGATCGAGGTCACCCAATACTTTTTCTACATGGAACGCGCCTGTCCCGTGAAGCGGCGTGTAAACAATTTTTACTTCCCCCGCTTTTTCCTTGATTAAAGCCGGTCTAAAGAGGCTCGACTTTACCATCGCCTGATACGGCTCGTCAACTTCTTTGTCGATTATAACAAGCAGTCCCTTGCCGAGAGCTTCCTGCCTCGAAATTTCTTTTATGTCAGATACATTATTTACTTCGTCAATTATGCCTGTGTCATGAGGAGGAACAACCTGCGAGCCGTCATTCCAATAAGCTTTGTAACCGTTATACTTCGGCGGATTGTGGCTGGCAGTTACAACTATACCTGTGTCGCAGCCGAGATGACGTATGGCGAAAGACAGTTCGGGCGTAGGACGCAGCGAAGAAAATAAATATGTCTTGATGCCGTTAGCTGCAAATATCAAAGCGGAAGCTTCGGCGAATTCCGCGGAATAATGCCTGCTGTCAAAAGCGATAACGGCTTTTAAACCGTTTGTTTTATCCGCCGCCTTGTCCGGAAATGTTTTTATAAGGTAAGTTGCAAGCCCCTGCGTCGCGCTTTTTACAACCAAAGTATTCATGCGGTTATAACCGCCGCCGATAACTCCGCGCAGACCGCCTGTGCCGAACTCAAGATTTTGGTAAAACCGATCGGCAAGTTCTTTCTGCGAAGCTTCGTCATTTTTCGCCAGTAAATCCTCGACTTCTTTTCTGAAGTTTGCGTCTTTTTCGCGCGCAATGTAATTTTTTGCTTTTTCAATAATTTTTTGATCCATATTGGTTCTCCTTATTTTTCCCTTCTCGGTAAATATATATTTAATTTTTCCAGTATTTCGTTAAAGTTTATCGGTTTTCCGATGTGGTTGTCCATTCCGGCTTCGAGGCATCTTTCGATATCTTCGCGGAACACGTTAGCTGTCATGGCGATTATGCGGATAGTCTGAGCGTCAGGCGTTTTTAAAGCCCTGATTTTCCGGGTGGCTTCGTAACCGTCCATCTCCGGCATCTGCACGTCCATAAAAATTATGTCGTATTTGTCCGGAGCTTCGCTGAACATACGCAGCGCTTCTTTTCCGTTTTCGGCGCAGTCTATGGAAATTTTCGTAGGTTCAAGAAGCGTCATAACAATTTCGCGGTTAATTTCGACATCTTCGACAAGCAGAATATGTTTTCCTTCATAGCAGCCTTTGACAATTTCTTCGTGAACTTCGTCGATTTTCTTTTGATCAATGCCGAGCGCTTCGCTTATCACATTCGCGATACTCGAAGGGAATAAGGGCTTAGAAAGAAACTTGTCAACGCCCGCGTCTCTTGCTTCTCCTTCTACCGCTGTCCACTCCGCCGCTGTTATCATTATTACTACCGATTTAACGGACTCCTGATGCGCCTTCAATTCGGCTGTCAGCTGAATACCGTCCATGCCGGGCATTTTCCAATCGACAAAATAAATATGATAATGTCCGTTTTCTTCGACAAGTTTTATCGCTTCTTCCCCGCTTATCGCTGTATCGCATTTTACATCAAACTCTTTGGAAATTTCGATAAAGTAATCGAGAATATCATTATCGTCATCAACCACCAAAATACGGACATTCTGCAGATTAATTTCGGGAGGTAAAAGCCTCTGCGGAGCCGCTTTGCCTCTTTTCATTTTAACGTTAAAAGTAAATCTCGATCCTCTTCCCGCTTCGGAAATCATCCAGATATTTCCGCCCATCATTTCTACGATATTTTTGGAAATCGCGAGCCCGAGCCCCGTACCTCCGTACTTGCGCGTCGTGCTTGATTCCGCCTGCTCGAAAGAACTGAACACGCGTTTTTGCTGTTCGTGATTCATTCCGATTCCTGTATCGGAAATTGAAATTTGAATTTTACATATACCGTTCGCTTCTTCGGCAAAATGAGTTTCTAAATTGATGGTGCCGAAATCGGGAGTAAATTTAATCGCGTTCCCAAGAAGGTTTGTGATTATCTGCGCAAGCCTCTGATCGTCGCCTATCAAATTCTTTGGAATATTTTTATCGATATAAATATTCAGTTTATGATGTTTTTCGTCTACGCGGAAATTTAGAACAGTCACAATCCGCTGCAGCAGTTTTTCAAAATTAAATTCCACAGGAGACAGATCGAATTTATTCGCTTCGATTTTTGACATGTCAAGAATATCGTTAATTACACCTAACAGATGATTTGACGCGTCTTCGATTTTGGAAAAACAATGATCCTTGCGCGTAATGTCATCGGATGATTTGCCGATTGTAGTCATGCCGATAATCGCGTTCATCGGAGTGCGTATCTCGTGGCTCATGTTCGCGAGGAACGCGCTTTTATGCCTGCTCTCCATGTCGGATTTTGTCCGTGCCGCGTCGATGCGGATAAGAATAACGATTAAAACAGCGGAAAAAATTAATCCAAGAATGATAAGGATAGTCGCCATGCTAGTAATGCTTTGATAAAAAGGTTTTTCCGGAGTTGAGAGCCCTAAATACCAGCCGTTGGAAATCTTGCGCAGAAAGACGACGGAACTTTCTCCCATCCAGTTTGTAATTGTTTTTTCCACAACATCGCTGCCTGCGGCGAGCTGATCGTAAAAAATCGAAATAGGCATGGAAGGATCGGAAACATGAAGTCCGATAAATTCAGGATTGGCATGAGAAATTACGGACAACTCCTGACTTATAACCATGCTGCTGCCGCCGCTTTCCAATGCTATGTTTACGACATTCATGCCTATATCGTCGATTCTGACTTCTACTCCGACAATTCCCAAACGTACATCATTTTCGTCATGAATACAGCGGGCGTATGTAACAACCGTATTTCCGGAAAGTATGCTGTCATACGGAGGAGTCTCTACAACAAAACCGCAGTTCGAAACCGCCATTTTAAACCACGGACGGTCGGGCGCGCTGTAATCTTCCGGCCATTCAAGATGACTGGAAAGAAACATGGGTTTATCGCCGAACACTTCGAAGTATCCGAATATTACGACAGAACTCATTATGCGCGATCCGCCTGTGCGGAAATAATGAGTAATATCTTCCATGTAATTGGCGAGCGCGCTTGAGGAATCACCGCGGATTATCATGTTGCGCGCGGTCTGCGAAAATCCGCTCAGCATCATTCTGGGTTCGAGCAGATCGGATTCAAGCTGAGACTTCGCGAAAGTAAAAACGCTTTCCGCGTTTTGTATCAGACTTTTGTGAACAATATCGCGCATGAAAAAATATCCGGAAAAAACCATAGCCGCAAAAGCAAGCATGGTAAAAATTATTTGTATATATAAAGGCCGGCGCGATATATTCATCAAAATACTATGACTCCCATACTATCTATAGAAGCTGAATTATACTATAATATTGTATCATGTTAAAGGTCAATTTTGGAGGTTTGTGATGTCTTCGTTATTCGGACGATCTTTATTGACATTACTGGATTATTCAGCCGAAGAAATCCGGTATTTGCTTGATCTTTCAAAAAAGGTAAAGACCGAATCAAAAAGAGGCAAAGTTTTTCAGCGGTTTAAAGGAAAAACTCTCGCCATGCTTTTCGAAAAACGTTCAACACGCACAAGATGCGCGTTCGAAACCGCGTTCGGCGAAGAAGGCGGACATCCGGTATTTTTATCGACTGCCGATATTCAGCTTGGCGGCAAAGAATCTCTCGAAGACACATCCCGCGTTCTTGGAAGAATGTTCAGCGCCATTCAATTCCGGGGTTATAAACAGGAAACCGCCGAGATTCTCGCGAAGTATTCAAACGTGCCGGTTTACAACGGACTTACCGATCTGTATCATCCGACTCAAGCTCTCGCGGATTTTTTAACGCTGGAAGAAAATTTCGGCGCCGTAAAAGGAAAAACTCTTTGTTACTCGGGCGACGGCCGCAACAATGTAGCCCGCTCCCTTATGATCATTTGTTCAAAAATGGGAACTAACTTTACTTTAATAACGCCGAACGAATTAACTCCCGATAACGAATTAAGAAAAAAAATCGAACCTATCGCGTCAAAATCCAGAGCTGTGATCACCGTAACTCCCGATATAAATGCCGTAAAAAACGCCGACGCTGTTTATACCGATGTATGGATATCGATGGGCGAAGAAAATAAAAAAGAAGAAAGGCTGAAGCTGCTCGGTCCGTATCAGGTAAATCAAAAGGTTATGGAGAGCTCAGGGAAGCGCGAAAGTATTTTTCTGCATTGTCTTCCCGCTGTAAGAGGCGAAGAAGTTACAGCCGAAGTTATCGACGGTCCCCAAAGCAGAGCATGGGATCAAGCGGAAAACCGCAAACACACGATTAAAGCAGTCATGCTCGCGACGCTGGTATAATAAGCAGCATGGGAATATTTGACAGGCTGGGCGGCGTAATTAACAGTTATCTCAATGATTTTTCAGATGATACGAACCGCAGATTTAAATCAGGCAGAACAAGCAGCGGTGATCCCGACTTTGACGCGGCTTATGAAGAATTAAATGAATATCTTAACGGGAATAAATATACCGAAAAAAAACAAAACGAAAAACAATATTCATGGAGAGACGCCGACGCGGAACAAGATAAACAAAAATCAAAAACATCAGGACCAAAGATGCCGCCTGATGATTTGCGCGCGGACTTTGAAATTTTAGGCGTTCCTTTCGGCGCCGACGAAGAGACTTGTAAACACGCGTATAAAAAACTTTTAAATATTCATCACCCGGATCGCCACGCGGGGCATGAAGGAAATTACAAAAAAGCGACGGAGAAATCGGCGAAAATAAACGCCGCATACGACAGAATCGAAAAGTACAGACAAAATAAAAAATAAACAAGGTAAGCAAATGGATTCCGGTTTAAAAATTTATACAGACGGCGGATGCTCCTGCAACCCCGGTCCAGGCGGCTGGGCTTATGTTATGGTTACGCAGACTTTCCAGGGAACGCAGATTATCGCCAAAGACAAAGGCGGAGACAAAGAAACAACCAACAACAAGATGGAACTGACAGCGGTGATCATGGCGTTACGTGCATTAAAAACAATGAAAAACGCGCCGCATCAGGCTGCCGTTATCACCGATTCTCAATATGTGCAAAAAGGAATCACCGAATGGATTCATACATGGAAGCGCAATTCATGGAGAACCAGCGATAAAAAACCGGTTAAAAATAAAGAGCTGTGGACCGAACTTGATTCGCTTGCCGCGGAATTCCCGTTAAAATGGGAATGGGTTAAAGGGCACGCCGGAAACGAATACAACGAAATATGCGACGCAATGACTCAGGACGCGATTGGAGAAATAAAAAGCGGGCAGTAAATACTAACACGCCGATCCTCACTCTATTAAAATAATTTTAATGCTTCGAAGCGTGTAACGGATGCCGGCAGAAATTCCGCTTGCAAATCTTATTTCGCGGGCGGTTTCTTCGGCTTCTACAGTTACTCTCCTGTGCTGAAGATTATGAAGTTTCTCCCTGTCTTCCGCCGCGATATACCATTCACGTTCTCCGGAAATAACCAAATCGTTAAAAAGCCCTGTTCCGACAAGGCGCACTGTGCCGGTTACTTTCACAAAACGTACCTCGTTTGGATCTATCGCAGCGGATTCCGCGCTGAGCTCAATGTTAATATGTTCTTCGCCGGCGGAAGCTTCATTGCCCCCGCGCGCGTAAAGCGATGCTGCGCATAACGTTATAACAGCGATAACTAATGTTAAACGCGGATTAATCATTTAAGCCTTTATTTAACCGGATATTTATAACTTCGTTAACCGGAGAAAGAGCCTGCGTTTTTACCGTTATATCATTTAAAAAAACCGGGGCGATATCTTCGGTATAAACAACGGGTTTTGATAAACTTGCGTCAAATTCGCTTAAGCTCCTTAGTATACTCCCCGAATCAATGCGGTATATACGCGGTTTATTTTCTGTATTCAGATAATTCAAATTAAGATTTATATTCGCGTTAGGAGGCTGCGCGCCTGTTACAGTGGCTGATACAGGGTTTCCATTAATATTCGTATTTCGATTAAATGTTAAAAGCGCGCCGTTAGCGGGGACTTTTACATCATCAAGTCCGGTATTACTCAAACCGTAATACCATATAGTGGAATGATCGGCAGGCAGACTTCTTCCCGATGCCGAATATGAATAAACAGCTTCTCCGGGAAGAAGGCTTATTGTATTACTATTGCCTTTAACAAAATTCGCTTTAATGGCGTTTAACGGGAATTCATTTTTATATCCGACCACATAACTTGAATGCTGTACGTAATTTGCCGCATGCCAATATGTAAATAATGAAGGCCAATTATAACTGTTACCGTTAAATAAATCTAAATCGGTTATTGCGTTATAATCGGTTTTTTCGGAGAGAGAAATATGCTGATAGATGTACTGCCCCCAATGCACTCTGAGCCATTGAAAGAAAATACTGACTGTCGCGTACTCATTCAGATTTCCATCATCCCAGACATAAAAATTATCGCCGTTTTCTATGCCGGTATTTTCGCTGTTATAATGGGCGATTCTTTCCTGACTGACTTGTCCTGAATATACATATTCAGCAGCGGAAGAAAGACCTTCGTTGATCCAAAGATCCATAGACTTAACTTCGCTGCCGCCGCCTCTTATTACAAAAGAAGAAACAAAATTCATTAAATGCTGAGTCTCATGCGCCATCGTCGCGTAAAATTCCTTCATAAGATAATCCATTGAAGGACGATTCGGCACATCCCATGCGGCGGGATCAAGCGAAGGATATGTGTCCATAAAAATCATATCACATTGGTTTGAACGCAGCTTAGTTCCGTTGGGAAACGGATGTACATTATCTTCCAAAAACATATTTTGATCAAAATATCCGGCGACATATCCACCGGTGCCGTCAAAACCATCCTGTATATCCAGAAGTAAAATTATCAGCCTGCCGTTTTTATCACCTAAGAAATCAGCGCACTGTATGGTATTCATTAAAACTCCGTTAATAATGCCTGTCCACCCAAAATAATCAATTAATTTACCGTATATTTTATTGGCATATTCATTTGCAATGGATTCCGCCTGAGCTTTTGTCACCGCAAACATTCCGCTCTTTTTTTCCACCCAAACTTCGCAGTACGCATTATACGCTAAACATTCGGCGTCAAGCTGATAAAAACCGGTTCCGTTATTGCTCATATCCATCGCCCAGAATTTTTGAGTTTTAAAAACGGGAGGATTATTATTCGTCGGATATGTATTCTGTTCCGGTTCATGCTCTCCGAACAGCCAATCGCATGATGTAAAAATCGTTAAAGTAACAATTAATAAAACAACAATCGAAAATTTTTTCATTATTATCTCCTATATTAATAATATCACATTTTACAAATATATCATTAAAATCAGCGGCCATGACAATGTTTATACTTCTTTCCGCTGCCGCATGGGCAGGGATCATTGCGGCCTGTTTTGGGCTGGTTTCGGACAACTGTCGCTCCTTCCGGGCGGCTTGCGCGCTGCATTTGCGCCGGGGCGTTTGCGTTTTGCGCGCCTGAACCGGAGACCGCTCCGAATGAACCGATTGTGCTGTGGCTTGCCGACTGGTTCGCGCCGATTGAGCGGCTCGACGGTCTCCGCTGTGCGCCTTCCGCAAGCTGGATGCGGATCAAGTGCAGGCGGGAAGAAATTTCGTGCCTTATCTCTTCGATCATTTTTTCGAAAAGTTCGAAGCCTTCAACCTTGTATTCTGTCAGGGGATTTTTTTGCGCGTAATGACGCAGGTAAACAGCTTCGCGCAGCGCTTCCATGTTTTCAAGATGATCGAGCCACTTTCTGTCAATGGCGTTAAGATAATTATCGCGGATAAAAAGATTCATGTATTCGCTGCCGATAAGCGAGTCTTTATTGCTGATATCTTTTTCGAGATCGGCGATGATTCGTTTTTCCAGTAATTCGGAATTTTTACATTCCTTGCTTTCAAGATCGATATCCAGATTGTAACCGAACTTTGTCCGCAGGTTTTCTTTTAATTCCCTGAACGCGGCGATTAGATCGTTTCTTCCCGCTTCGTTGTAAGCTTCTATTAAATCACCCGCGATGTCCGCGGTCGCGTCATTGACGCGTTCTTTCAGATTTTTATCGATAAGGATCGCGTCGCGCTGCTCGTAAATAAATTTTCGCTGCTGATTTAAAACATCGTCATATTCTAGAAGATGCTTGCGGATTTCGAAGTTGCGCTCCTCGACTTTTTTCTGCGCGTTCTCTATGCTTTTATTCAACATCGGATGATAAATCGCTTCTCCGCTTGCCATCCCGATTCTTGACATGATGTTTTTCATTTTTTCGCCGCCGAAGAGGCGCATCAATTCGTCATCCATCGAAATAAAAAATTTACTTTTGCCGGGATCGCCCTGCCTGCCCGATCTGCCGCGAAGCTGATTATCGATGCGGCGGCTTTCGTGCCGCTCTGTGCCGATAACATAAAGCCCTCCGAGCGACTTAACTTCTTCGTAATCCCTGCGCCATTTTTCGACTTCTTCCGTATACATGGTTTTAAACTGTTCTTCGGTCGCGTTTGTTCCCGCTCTGCGCCGCGCGCGATGCTCGGGATTTCCGCCGAGTTTAATGTCTGTGCCGCGGCCTGCCATGTTTGTCGCGATTGTAACGGAGCCTTTCGCGCCCGCCTCGGAAATAATCAGCGCTTCGCGCGCATGATTTTTTGCGTTTAACACTTCGTGACGCACTCCCCTCCGCGAAAGGAGCGCAGAAATTTTTTCCGATTTTTCTATCGAAACCGTGCCGACAAGCATCGGCTGTCCTTTTTTGTTCGCTTCTTCTATTTCGTCACATAACGCTTTATATTTTTCGGCTTCGTTAAGATAAACTAAATCGTCTTCGTCGTTACGCGCAACAGGAAGATTCGTAGGAACCACTACGACAGAAAGTTTGTAAATTTTATCGAACTCAACCGATTCGGTGTCGGCTGTTCCCGTCATGCCGGATATTTTTTTATACAGCCTGAAATAATTCTGAAAAGTTATTGTCGCAAGTGTTCTGTTGCGCTGTGCGATTTTTATTCTTTCTTTCGCTTCGATTGCCTGATGCAGTCCGTCGGAATAACGCCTGCCGTGAAGGATGCGTCCGGTAAATTCATCTACAATCTGAACCTGTCCTTCTTCCACGACATAATCAACGTCTATATGAAAAAGTTTATGTGCGCGCAGCGCCTGCGTAAAATAATGTATAAACTCGAAATTTTCTTCGTCAACAATGGAACCTTGTATAAGATTTCTTTTTTTTAAGACATCTTCGATATTTGCAAGCCCCTGATTGCTGAAAGAAACATTTTTATTTTTTTCGTTAATTTTATAATCGCCGACAACTTCTTCGCCGCGCGCTTCGTCGGGATATTCGCCGTTTTCTTTTTTTTCGATTTCGCGAAGACCGCCTAAAAGTTTATTAACTTCCGAAAATTTAACAGTATCGTCTTCTGCTGCGCCGGAAATAATCAGCGGAGTGCGCGCTTCGTCTATTAAAATAGAATCAATTTCGTCAACGATGCAGTAATTGTGACCGCGCTGCACGCGGCTTTCCGTGTCGCGGTGCATATTATCGCGGAGATAATCAAAACCGAATTCGTTGTTTGTTCCGTAGGTGATATCGCAGTTATAATTTATTTTCCGAAGCGAATTATCCATGTTGGAAAGAATTGTTCCGACAGTCAAACCAAGATACGAAAAAATCGGGCGCATCCATTCGGCGTCGCGGCTTGCAAGATAATCGTTTACCGTAACAACATGAATACCGCCGCCGGAAATCGCGTTAAGATACGCGGAAGCGACAACCATCAAAGTTTTGCCCTCGCCTGTTTTTAATTCCGCGATTTTTCCGCTGTGAAGAACAATGGAGCCGAGCACCTGCGTATCATACGGACGTTCGCCAAGAGCGCGCAGCGCGGCTTCTCTTGCAAGCGCGAAAGCTTCGGGCAGAATGCTGTCGAGGCTCTCGCCTTTTTTGTAACGCTCCCGGAATAAAACAGTCTGCTGCGGAAAATCTTCGGCGGAAAGCGATTTAGCCCATGCTTCTTTTTCGTTCACCGCCTGAAGTATAGGCTTCATGTTTTTCATGTCCCTTTCCTGCTGGGAACCAAACAAAGCCCTGAAAAACTTTTCTAACATAAAAATATTTTAACGGGAAAAATTGAATTAAGCAACACGGCGGAATCTTGTCTATTTTAATCCCGCGCCGCGCAGTAAACCTTCCATATAAAGAGGATATTCAATTTCATTATCCTCTCTGTATATTAAACCGAACAATTCGCCGTCGCCGGAAAAACCGCCGTTATCCCACAGGAAACAAGGCATTCCTTTTTCTCTTGCGTAACCGACATAAAATTCCGCCCACTGCCCTCTTACTTCATCGTTGTTTTTATTGATCGCGCCGAACTCGCCCATGATGGCGGGTACTCCGTTTTTAATAAACAAATCATACACACGATCGATAGGTTCCGTAATCGCGGATACATCGTCTTTGTTGTCTATGCTCCATGTGTTTACGGGACTTCTTACGTTAAGTGCAAAATCATACGGCGAATAAGCGTGAACAGAAACGATTAATTTATTTTCGGCTTTGTCATTCGGAAGAACGAGACCGCTTACAGCCGCGAGACTTGCTGACGCCGCGTAAGTAGAAATCATTAAAAAACGCTTATCGTTATTGCCGCCGGTGCTTCTGACAACATCGACAAAAACCTGATGATGTTTATTTAAATTATTTCTTTCGTTAACAGTACCGCCTGTCCATTCATTCGCGCTGCCTTTTGTCCTTGGTTCGTTTAATCCTTCGAATATTAATTTTTCGTTATAATTTTTAAATTGAGAAGCGATCTGCGCCCAGATTTTCGCGAACGCCTGCAGCGACGCTTCTGTTTCGGCGTCTCTGAATTTAAAAATGCTTTCGTCATGATGCGTGTTAAGAATAATATACATATCTCTCGCGGCGGCGTAGTTGACAATCTCTGTCACTCTCTCCATCCAGTCTCTGCGGATAACATGATCTTTATCGGCGGCTTTCGCCCACGAAACGGGAATTCTTATCGCGTTGAAGCCCGCGTTTTTAAGCGCGTCAATATTTTCCTGCGTTGTAAAATGTTTAACCCATAATGATTCATAATCTTCTACTGTCGGGTTCGGAGTATATCGGTAAAAACCGTCCCACGGAACCGCGTCAAGAGTGTTTCCGAGATTCCAGCCGAGCTTGATATTGGAAACAAAATCCGCGGCGCCGGAATCTTTAAATGGCTGCGGCGAAGCGTGCGCTGGAGCGTACGGACCAAGAAGGCTTGCATCGATAATATCATTAATATTAATCGAATTTTCTTTGTTATTATTTTTCGCGCACGAACTTAACATAAAAATTGTTATAACAATTAAAACTAAAACTTTGAATAATCTGATTTTCTTATTCATGCTGAACTCCTTGTTTTTATTCCAGACCTTTCATTAAACCCTCAAGAACTTTCGGAAACTGAATAGTATTGTTTGTTCTGTTTAATAAACCGAAATTTTCTCCGTCTCCTGTGAAGGAAGCGTTATCCCACCAAAAACAAGGCATGCCTTTGCTTTTCGCGTACCATACATAATACTCAGCCCACTGCGCTCTTGCGTCATCGTTGTTTTTATTCATCGCTCCGAATTCTCCGATTATTACGGGAATTCCTTTACTTACAAATTTGTCATAAGCGCGATCAATGCCTTGTCTTATCTGCGAAGTATCGCTTGAGTTAGTTCTGCTCCATTTATTAAATTCAATATTCTTATTTAAAGCAAAATTGTAAGGCGAATATGAATGTATGGAAACAATTAATTTATTTTCCGCGGTATCTTCAGGAAGAACCAAACCGTCAATGGCACTTTGGTCTGCGGAAGCGGCGTAAGTATTTATCAATAAAAATCTTTTATCATTATTACCGCCGGTTCTTCTTACAGTTTCTACAAAAACTTTATAATATTTATTTAAGTTGGCCCTCTCTTCGGCTGTGCCTCCGGTCCATTCATTCGCGCTGCCTTTAACCCTTGGTTCGTTTAATCCTTCAAATATTAATTTTTCATTGTAATTTTTAAAGTTATCGGCTATCTGCTCCCAAATTTTTTCGAAAGCTATAAGCGATTCATTTACATTTGAGTTACTGAATCCGAAAATATGTTCGTCATGATGGGTGTTAAGCAAAATATACATATCGTTCTCGGCGGCGTAGTTTACAATTTCCGTTACTCTATCCATCCAGGCTTTTCTGATTACAAAATTAGAATCGGTAACCTTCGCCCATGAAACAGGAATTCTGATCGCGTTAAAACCTGCGTTTTTAATAGCATCGATATTACTCTTGTTTGTTACGTGTTTTACCCATAATGTTTCAAAAGCTCCTATGCTGGAATTCGGATTAAAACCGTCCCACGGATTCGCGTCAAGCGTGTTGCCGAGATTCCAGCCGATTCTTATTCCTTTAACAAATTCCATGGCGGCATTGTCGCCGAAATCCTCGGGTTCTGAAGGAGTTGTTGAAGTTGTTTGAGGGTCTGGTTCACAGCCATTGCCCAGTAATATTGCCAGAACAGTTATCAGAATAAACTTAAAAATCTTATTCATTTTATACCTCCGGTATAGCGGAATTATAACATGCATTTTCTTTAAAAACCAGAATTATTGAAAATTAATTATTATTATTTTACAATAAAATATGTCTGTATTAAAAATATCGAATCTGAAAAAAAGATTTAATCTTGAAGCCGGTTTTTTCGCTCGGTTCGGGCGGTTTGTGAATGCCGTTAACGATATTTCTTTTTCTATAAATAAGAATGAAAGTTACGGGCTTGTCGGCGAGTCAGGCTGCGGAAAGACGACTACGGCGCGACTTCTTGTGCGCATGTACGAGACAGACTCGGGCGAAATAATTTTTAATAACAGCGGCGAAAATCTCTCCGTAACAGAACTAAAAAAAGATGCGTTAAAATTTTACCGCGAAAAAGTCCGCTATATTTTTCAGGACCCGGCGCGTTCATTAAATCCGAGGATGAGCGTATACGAAGTATTAGTTTCGGGCTGCAGAAAACCTCTCAGACGAAAAGGAGTAGGCGAAAAAGAATTGCGCGAAAAAGCCGCCTGTATACTGGAAGAAGTCGGTCTTCAGGCTGACGATCTTGAAAAACGTCCGTCGGAATTTTCAGGCGGTCAGCGGCAGAGGATTTCGATTGCACGCGCGCTTTTGATGGAGCCGGAAGTTTTAATCTGCGACGAAGTTGTCTCGGCTCTTGATGTTTCGATTCAGGGACAAATTTTAAATTTGTTACTCGACATCCGCAAAAAAAGAAATATATCATTTTTATTTATCGCGCACGACTTAAAAGTAGCCTGCTATTTCTGCGACAGAATCGGCGTTATGTACAAAGGCGAGTTAATGGAAGAAGCCGCGGCGAATGATTTATATATTGAAGGTTTGCATCCGTACACTAAGCTTTTATTTTCGTCGGCAACAGGGAATCAAAAAGCGGAAAACGGGGAATGGGGAGCAGTGAGTAAAACACTTACTAACAATCCGCTGCCCGCTTCTGCTCACTCCTGCTCTTTCGCGCCGCGCTGTCCTAACGCGGCTGAGAAATGTTACAGTGAACATCCTGCCATGATAAAAGTAAAAGAAAATCATTTAATTCGCTGCTTTAATTACAAACAGGATTAAAAAGTGCTGCCTGAATCTTTTCATCCATTAATACGTAAATGGTTTGCGGAAACTTACGTAAAACCTACGGGAGTGCAGGCGGAAGCGTGGCCTTTGATCGAACGCGGCGAAAATGTTCTTGCGCTAGCTCCCACAGGAAGCGGAAAAACTTTAACAGCTTTTCTTTCTGCAATTTCCAGATTCTGCGGAAACGGCAGCGACAGATACAACGCGGAAAAGCTGTCCGTACTTTATGTTTCGCCGCTTAAAGCGTTAAACGAAGACATTAAACGCAATTTGTTAATGCCGTTAGCTGCAATTAAAACCTGTTTCGAAAAAGAAGGGCTTGAGTTTCCTCCCGTGCGGGTAGAAACCCGTTCCGGCGATACTCCGCAGTCTCAGCGCAGGCGTTTTTACATTAAGCCTCCGTCTATACTCGCGCTTACTCCCGAAAGTCTGGCAATTATTCTTTTAAACCCGAAAGGCAGGCAGGTTTTATCCGGCGTTAAATGCCTTATCATTGACGAAGTTCACGCGATGATCGGAAACAAAAGAGGCGCGTATCTTTCCTGCCAGATTGACAGGCTTTCTTTGATAGCAGGAGAGTTTCAAAGAATAAGTTTATCGGCAACAGTGCGAAACCCTCAGATCACGGCGGAATTTATCGGCGGTGTTATGTGCAAGAAAAATGTGAGCATTGTATCTCCTCCCGCGGAAAAGAAAATTGATTTTAACGTAGAGTTTCCCGAAATCGACATTCAGCCCGGCGCCGATTTTACCGGTTTTAAAAACCGTTATACTCCGTTAGTCAATTATATTTTAAAACGTATTTGGGAAGGCGCGGTTTTGCTTGTCTTCACCGAATCGCGCAGAAGAGCGGAGCGTCTTTGTCATTTTTTAAATCAGGAAGCAGCTTCCTTTTTTGTCCGCAATCCTCCGGAACGTGAGATGAAAGGAGCAGTTGCTTTTCCTCATCACGGTTCTCTATCCAAGGAACTTAGGCGCAGCGTAGAAAAAGGCCTTGCGGACGGAAGCCTTCCGTGCGTTGTAGCGACCGCTTCACTCGAACTCGGGATCGATATAGGCGAAATTGACGAAGTAATTCTCGCGGGAAGCCCCGGCAATGTTTCGCAGGTTTTGCAGCGCATCGGAAGATCAGGACACGGCGTCGGACAGACAAGCAAAGGAAAACTTTTTGCTTTTCACGGCAAAGACCTTTTAATTGCGGCAGCATTAAAATCAGCGGTTGACGAGCGCGACATCGAAGAAATCCGCCCGATCGAAAATCCGCAGGATATTCTCGCGCAGTTAATTTTGACATTATGCTCGGAAAAAGACAGAAACATCGACGAACTTTTCGATCTGATAAAAAAATTTTATATATATAAAAATCTTAACTACGAATCTTTTAACCGTGTTGTATTAATGCTTGCCGGTCTGTCTCCTGTAAAAACAAACGTCAGGTTACGCGAAGTTAAGCCTCGTATTTTTTTTGATAAAATAGAAAATAAAATCGGCGTGCTTGACGGCACCACTACTCTGCTTTATACGTCAAGCGGCGTTATCACAAACCGCGGGCATTATTCCATGAGGCTGGCCGACGGCTCAAAAATCGGCGAGCTGGACGAGGAATTTGTTTGGGAGAGAAGTCTCGGAGATTGCTTTGATTTCGGCGCGCGCGGCTGGAAAATTATGAACATCGGAACCGAGTCTGTTGAAGTGGCTCCTCTTGACAGGAGAGCGGATTTTATTCCTTTCTGGAAAGCTGACCTTCAATTCCGCAGCGCTAATTTAACAAACAGACTGCTCGCGCTGCTCGGCGAATTTAACAAAACAGAGGAAATCTCCGTTAAATTGGCAAACGCGACGGGCAATTCTCTTAAAGAATTTTTAAGCCTGCAGCGCGCCGTACAAAAAGACATTCCGTTAGCTGACAATAAAAACATCACCGTCGAAATAAATATCGGCACCGAACTTAACAGGGATTTTTGTTCGATTGTTATGCACAATTTCCGCGGCGGACAAATAAATTATCCGCTGTCTCTTGCTTTAAGCATGGAACTTGAAGAAAAAATTAAACTGCGCGTTTCGAGTTTTTCGAATGACGATAATATTCTTTTTATAGTACCGCGTCTCGGACTTGACGATTCATCGCCTTCTTATATGGAAGAAATTTTCCGCGAAGCTTTATCGGCGCTTGGAAACAGCGAAAAAAACGGTCTAATCCGCGCCGAAAGATTATTCAGAAACCGTTTGGAAAGTTCGGGAATCTTCGGCGCGAATTTCCGCGAAGCCGCCGAGCGCAGCATGCTTCTGCCGAAAGCGCCGTTCGGCAAACGCACGCCGCTTTGGATCATGCGTCAAAGATCAAAGCGTCTCTTTGACTCTGTAGCGGGCGAAGACGGATTTCCCGTAACAGCCGAAGCGTGGCGAAGCTGTCTTGCCGACACATTCGACATGGAAGGTTTCAGGGATTTTATTTTTTCCGTTAACAACAAAAATATTACTCTTTCATTTTTTAAGAGTATCAATCCAAGTCCTTTCTCGAGAGATATTATCAGAGACGAAACAAACGCGTTCATGTACGAATATGACGAACGAAAAGATCTTTTATCGTCAAAATCCGCGACATTATCCGACAAGGTAATCGAAGAAGCGATCAGCAATGCCGCGCTTCGCCCCGCTTTAAAACCGTCAACAATAGAAAGTTTTGTTTCCAGGCTGCGCAGAGAAATCGAAGGCTACGCCCCGGATGATCCTCTTTCGCTTAACGAATGGGTCAAAGAAAGAATCGCGATTCCCGCCGACGAATGGAAAACGTTATGCGCAATAATGCCGGCTGAATTATACGAAAATACCGATACGGTAAAAATAAAGACCGTTACGCGAAACGGAGCCTCTCTTTCATCCGTCGTACACCGTGAATGGGAAGAAATCTGGCTTGCGGAGCCTT
>JGI24695J34938_10001544_pt1 | contig 19407 bp, 19 predicted proteins | sample TergutCo191P3_FD_34938 | JGI IMG/M metagenome (IMG submission 34938)
GCCTCGCGCAAGAGCAGCACCGCGATTCCCGTTACGATAACCGCCACGATGGCGATCAACATTAAGCTTAGTTTGATTTTCAGTTTCATTTTTTACTCCTTGTGTTTTTGTAAAATACCCGGATCTATCCCGAAGCTTCCAATGGGATTATTATGGTATTTGTTCAATTTTTATAAAATTCAGCCCGGAATTTGAATTTCCCTGATATCTTTCATAATTAAATATAGTAATTCAGAATATAGTCGGCAAGGAAAAAAGGATAAAGGTGTCAGTCACCTACGCTACTAATAGTGTGGTTGAAGTTTTTATTAACACCATATATAGCGTGGAAAACCCATTTTTATTTAAATACCTCTCTGTACAAGCATGGCAGGCGGCACCCGCAGGCGCGGAAAACATTGGAAGAGTCCGCCTACGGAGCCTTAAAGCATCTAAAATGAAAATAAAATCTCGATTTTCCAAGAAAGAGGTGCGCATTTTAGATGCTTTACTTTTTTAACCTCAAAGGGGGTTGTTGTTCGTTTACAAGTCTCCTCCGGCGGGGAACTTCCAAAATTGTTTTCCGCACCCACGGGCGCCGCCTGCCCTGCTTGTACACGTTGGTTTTGTGGTGTCAGTCACCTACGCTACTAATAGTGTGGTTGAAGTTTTTATTAACACCATATATCCTAGATTCCCACACCAATATTTAACCTACAAGACTAATTCCTTATCATATAAGGAATTAGAACATTTTTAATTCAACATTATAGGTTAAAAAATTACCCTACATCAGTATCCGAAATACCGTAATTCCTTATCCTGTAATGATTTACAGTGTAGGTTAAATTTCCCATCGGGAATCTAGGATATATAGCGTAGGAGACCCATTTTTACTTAAATACCCTCTGTTCATAGGTGGAATTTAGCAGAAAAATGCCTAAATTTGACTAATTTTTTATACGTAATTTGTAAACCAATTTGCACAGGCGCAGGCGGCGCTGGCAGGGCGGAAAAACAATTTTTGGATTCCTTACCGGAAGAGACCTTGGGTTAAAGCAACGGCACTTAGAGGTAATAACACACTGACCGTTTAATTTATACAATCTATCTGGATTACGCTAAGCTCGGATAAATTAAATGGTCAGAGGGCTCTGTAGGTAAATTCCCCAAATGTTTTACCGCCCTGCCAGCGCCGCCTGCGCTTGTGCATGTTGTTTACAAGTTATCCATTTCAAATTAATTTCTAAAACTGTGAATAGGCGCCGGTATCCTTCCGCCGCGGTTAATAAACGCGTCACTGCTTGCGCTGTTAACCGCCATGATTGGAGAGCCGCCTAAAAGACCGCCGAACTCTGCCCAATCGCCCGCTTTTTTACCGGGGACGGGAATTACGCGCACAGCTGTTGTTTTGTTATTCACCATGCCGATTGCCATTTCGTCGGCGATAATCGCGGCGATTGTGGCGGCGGTGGTGTCACCGGGGAGGGGAATCATATCAAGCCCTACAGAGCATACGCAAGTCATAGCTTCAAGCTTATCTAAAGAGAGACAGCCGCTCTTTACAGCTTCTATCATGCCTTCATCTTCTGAGACCGGAATGAAAGCGCCTGAAAAACCTCCGACATGAGTCGATGCCATTATGCCGCCTTTTTTTACCATGTCGGTTAACATCGCAAGAGCCGCTGTTGTGCCGTGGGTTCCGGCAGTCTGTAAACCCATTTCTTCCAATATGCGCGCGACAGAATCGCCTACAGCCGGAGTCGGCGCCAAGGATAAATCCAAAATACCAAAAGGCACGCCGATTCGTCTTGCTGCTTCCATTCCTACGAGCTGTCCCATTCTTGTTATTTTAAACGCCGTTTTTTTAATAGTGTCGGCTAACACGTCAAAGTTTTCGCCGCGGCAGTTTTCAAGAGCGGCTTTTATAACGCCGGGACCTGAAACGCCTACGTTTAAAGCGCTTTCCGCCTCCCCCACTCCGTGGAAAGCGCCTGCCATAAACGGATTGTCCTCAGGAGCGTTGCAAAAGACGACAAGTTTCGCGCAGCCAATTCCGTCTTTATCCGCTGTCGCGTCCGCGGTTTTTTTAATTATCTCACCCATAAGCCGAACTGCGTCCATGTTGATACCGCTCTTGCTTGAAGCGGCATTAATAGAAGCGCAGACCTTTTCCGTCTGCGATAAAGCGGCAGGCAAAGAGCGAATTAATTTTTCATCGCCTGATGACAACCCTTTTTGAACAAGAGCCGAAAATCCGCCGATAAAATCAACGCCTAGCTCTTTTGCGGTCTGGTCTAATGTTTTGGCAAATGGCGTATAATCATCCTCTTCGCACGAAGAAGCGACAATCGCAATTGGAGTAACAGATATTCTTTTATTTATTATCGGAACGCCGAACTCAGTCTCAATATCGCAGCCTGTTTTAACCAAAGGTCCAGCCACGCGTAAAAGTTTTTCGCGAATCTTTTTGCGCGTAGCTTCACCTGTAGAACATACGCAATCCAGCAATGATACGCCAAGCGTAATAGCGCGAATATCCAGCTTGTAGCGCATAAACATATCAACAGTTTCTTTTATTTCAAACGGCGTAAACAACATATATCACCTTTTTATAATTTCCGTGAAGAAAAGCACAGCCTTTCATCCAAAGTTATTAAAAATTACGAAGTAATTTTTAAAAGGATATAGAAAAAATACTTTGTATTTTTTCTATATCCTATGCATTGCGGAGAAAACTTTTTCATGCATCAGACTTATGCTTACATTTAACGTATCGCCAAGCGCGTTTAATTCTTTTTTTATATCTTCCAAAGCCGCGCATCCTGATCCCATACTGACCATCATCATCATTACAAAATTTCCGCTTAAAACAGTCTGCGAAATATCTTCGATATTGATGCTTCGTTCCGCTAAAAAGGCGGAAACTTTCGCTATTATTCCTACTTTATCATATCCTACCACTGTTATTATTGCGTTCATAAACTTCTTAATATCCTTTCCGCTTCGGCTTTTCCCGAATAACTCGGGTTGCGGCTGACTAAATCCTGCAAATATTTTTTAGCGTCATCGTTTTCCCCGAGCGTAAGGCACGTCATTCCAAGCTCATATATCCCGTCCCAGTTGTTCGGATCCATACGCACCAGAGTCAAATATGAAGCATGCGCTTTCTGCTGATCGCCTGAACGCGCGTAGGCGCGCGCAAGATTTAATCTGACTGTAGGATCGTTTTGCTTTGCAGATAACGCTTTCTCGTAATGGACAATGCTGTAGCCCCAGTTTTCCTGCTTTGCGTAAACGGCGCCTAAATTGTTGTTAACTTCAAAATTATTAGGTTCTACATTCAGCGCTTCGTTAAGATACATTGAGGCTTCAGATAAATTATTATTTTTAAGAAAAATACTTCCAAGGTTTATTCTTGGACGCACATATTTTGGATCATTGGAAGCGGCGGATTTGTACGCTGTTATTGCCTGCTCGTTGGCGCCTAACGATTCGCACGCAAGACCAAGCGTATAAAGGTAAGCAGCGTTGGAAGGGCTCGCGTCTACCGCGATTTTTGCGAAGTTGACAGCTTCGGTGTATTTTTGTAACTCATGTTTGACGACAGCCATGTTGTAATTTGTCTGAGGGTCGCTGGAATTTATTTGAAGCGCGTGGGTGAATACCTTTTCCGATTCTGTAAAGTTCCCCGCCTGACTATACGCCGCCGCCAGTTCGCAAACGGCGTTAAAATCATTTGGATTATGCTGCAGCGCGCTTGAAAAAGCCGCCACAGCTCCTTTAGTATCGTTCTTTGCAAGAAGTATTCTTCCAATCTCCCTGTGCGCCGCGGCATAATCGGACTTAATCGTAACAGCCTGACGGTAAGCCGCAAGAGCGTCATCCTGCCTGTTTAAGGCGCGGAATGTTCCGCCAAGGTTATACCACGACGGCTCGTAATTCCTGTTTACCCTGACAGCGCTTTGAAAAGCGTCTCTTGCTTCGGTAAAACGTCTTGATAAAAAGAAAACCCTTCCCAGTTCATGGTAGTATATAAAATTATTGGAATCCAGACGAGACGCTTCCCTGAACTCGTTTATTGCGTTTTCATTCTGTCTTGCGTCACGCGCAATCCGTCCGAGCACATAATGCGGAAGATCCTGCGTAGAATCTTTCGCCACAGCGTCATTCGCGTACTGAGCAGCGCTTCTTATCGCCTGGCGCCCCGAGTTTGAATCTGAATTTGCGGATCCGTAATCGTAATAGCTATCTGCGATTTCAGATAACTTCTGCGCTTCAAAACGATTCTGCCCCGGAGGAATTAAATCCTTCGCCTCGCTGAATAATTGATTCGCTCCGTTTAAATCCCCCGCCGCAAGTCTTGCCTTGCCGTCTGCGATAAGGTTATTCACCTTCCTCATGATCTCCTGAGTTTCGCGTGACGCCTTTGCAAGCTCCTCTTCCTGCGCCTTCTTTCGCGCGGCTTCCGCCTCAGCGGCGGCGGCTAAAGCGGCTCTGCGTTCCGCGGCGGCGGCTTCAGCTTCAAGCGACGCTGCAGCTGACACCGCGGAAATATTTCCCGCTCTCTGTAAATTGGAAGCCAGAGCGGCGTTCTGCCTCTGCTGTTCTTCTAAAAATCTTCGCTGCGCTTCGATTAACGCGTCCGTTGCGTTAGAGTTATTGCGATCAATGCTTAAAATCGCGCGTTGCAGGGCGCGCGCAGCTTCATCATCGGGATTATTGATTAAAAGACTGTCAAGAAGATTTAATGCCCTTTCGTATTCGCCGCTTTGCGCGTATGTTTCAGCAAGTCTTATTGTGTTTATCCTTCTTGCGTCAGCGCCTGCATCCGCAATCTCTTCCTCTGGCTCGCCCTTAGAGCATGTCATCAACAGAATTATAACTACAGCCGCAATGACAACTAACGAGGCGCCGGAAATAATCAGTATCTTTTTTTTACTCATTTATTAAATCCCCCTCTGTACATGATCTATTCAAGGACAAACTCGCCTTCATATTGTTCAAGGCTTTCTGTGCCTGACGAAAAACTCTTGCTGGAATCAGCCGCCGACTGAAGGGAAGCGGATACGGAATCCAAAAGCCTCTGTCTTTCTTCGGCGATACGCTTGGCTTCTTCTTCCGCCATTAACCTGCGTAATTCCGCCGCCGCAGTTTCGCTTTTGATCAAATTAATCAACTGTAAAATATTAGGTCTCTGGGCGGAACGCGGTTCCAGCGTCAGGTACTCTTCGTAATCAATAATCGCGTTCTGCAGATTCTCTGATTTTATCCTTGAATTTGCCCTGCCAAGATACGCGTTGGAAAACGACGGATCCAACCCTATAGCCTGAGAATAAAACTGCTCCGCCATATCGGTATTCCCTCTAAGAAAATACACGTTGCCAAGATTGGTCGCAACCCCTGCCGCAAGTTTTCCCGCTGAAGGCAGAATCCGCCTGTAAACAGCGATCGCCTCATCCTGCCTGCCTAGCTGTTCATACACAATGCCAAGGTAAAGGAAGGGAACAGGGTTCGCCGGCTCCTCTCCAATCGCTCTCTCCAGAAAAACCACCGCCTGCGCGGGATTATTCTGCATAAAAAGCTCCTCCCCCTTAGCAAAATTGGACTGCCCGTAACAAAAAACCGCAAAAAGGAGCAATGTACAGATCAAAATGATTTTTTTAGTCATTTTACCTTCCTATATTCTCTATAATACATTAAATTAGTATAATAGCCTATATCTAAATATCGACAGAAAAGGACATTGTATTGAAAATACTCTGCATATCCGATAAAATCGACCCCCTTGTGTACTCCCCGCAGATAAAAGAGCGTTTTTCAGATATTGATATAATCCTGTGCGCCGGAGATCTTCCGCTTAACTACCTTGATTATATCATATCGACCCTGAACAAGCCGCTCTTCTTTGTTTTCGGGAACCACCATGTAGAGGAGCTTCGTCATTATAAAAGAAACTGGAATAGTTCGATGTTACAGGATGATACAGGGTATTTGGGCTGCGGCGCGGTTCATTTGGGAAGTAAAATAAAGAAGGAAGAAAACGTCATAATAGCCGGACTTGGAGGATGTATGCGCTACAATGACGGATTTAATCAGTATACGGAAACCGAAATGAAAATGGAAATATTTAAGCTAGTCCCGCGCCTCTTGTGGAACAGGCTTATTCACGGGCGATATATTGATATACTTCTAACTCATGCTCCGCCTTGCGGGATTCATGATAAAAAAGACAGGTGTCATACGGGTTTTAAATCTTTTTTGTGGTTTATGAAAGTATTTAAACCAAGGTATCTTGTTCACGGACATATTCATTTATATGATTTAAATGATATTCGCAGCACACAATGTAATAAAACCACAGTTATAAACGCATATAATCATTATGTTATTAATATGGGAGATAATAATGGAAGGTGATGTAATTTCGCAGCAGGCATACACGGATTTTTCGCGCGCCAGAGGCAAGGCGATTCTTTCCCAGCTGCAAAATTTTTTAAATACCGATCGCGACAGGCTTCTTTCGTTTAACGATGTTAAAGATATTTTAAAACCAAGAAACGAAATATACAAAGGAAGCCAGACAGTTCCGATTAAAATGGTTGTAGGAAGCGAAGGCAGATACCACGACTTTAACAAATATTTTCTGCCTCGTAAGGAACATCTTCGCCAGCGCTGGCAAAGAGTTGACGAAGCGCATATCAAAGACATTATTCTGCCTCCGATTCTTCTTTACGAAATAGGCGGCGTATATTTTGTCCGCGACGGAAACCACAGAGTATCTGTAGCGAAAATGCAGGGCGTGGAATTTATCGACGCCGATGTAATCAGCCTTTCAACGGAGATCAATATCGAACCGTCAATGACAACGGAGGAATTAACAACTTCTCTTATAGCTTACGAAAAAAGCATTTTTTACTGCGAAACATTATTCGGCGATTTAACTGACAATTGGGATTTAAACTTCTCCTCTCCGGGACGCTATGATGTCATTTACAATCATATACTTGTGCATAAATATTATTTAAATGAAGATATCGAAGAAGAAATACATTTTAATAACGCACTTGTATCATGGTATAACAATGTATATAATCCTGTTATAAAGATAATCCGCGAGCAGTGGCTGCTCGTTCATTTTCCCAAAAGAACGGAAGCGGATCTTTATGTCTGGATAATAAAACACTGGGATTTTCTGAAAAAGAAATACGGCGCGTATTCTCTTGCGGAAGCCGCAGGTGATTTTTCAAGAAAATACGGAAAGAGTCAGGGGAAGTTTCTTAGGTTTTTGGCGTTGTTTATAGGAAGATTATTAAAAGGTAAGGGAGCAAAAGTTTAGCAATGGCGGTTTTGTCGATTCAGTCACATGTTGTTTACGGATATGCCGGAAATACCGCCGCTGTTTTTCCGATGCAGCGCCTCGGTCATGAGGTGTGGGCGATTAATACCGTTGATTTTTCCAACCATACCGGTTACGGAGCGTGGAGAGGCAAAGTCCATGAAGCGCAGTTAACGTCAGATCTTGTAACAGGACTTGAAGAAAGGGGCGTACTTAAAAACTGCGAAGCCGTGCTGTCAGGCTACCTTGGAGACGCGGCATCAGGAAGATCGATAATTGACGCCGTAAAAAAAGCGCGAAGTAAAAACCCGAAAGCGCTCTACTGCTGCGATCCTGTAATGGGCGACACAGGCCGCGGTTTTTACGTTAAACCCGATATTCCAAAAATGTTTAAAGACGAACTCGTCCCGCTTGCCGACATCGTATGCCCGAATCAATTTGAACTGGAATCACTTACGGGCATCAAAATAAAATCGATTGACAGCGCCGTAAAGGCGATAAATATTGCGCATGAGATGGGGTCCTCAATTGTTCTTGTTACAAGTTATAAAGAAAAAGACGGCGAACTTGGAATGCTCGCTTCCGATAAAAAAAATCTGTACAAGACAACAACTTTGGAACTTCCCCTTGGGCAAAGCGCGGCGGGAACAGGCGATATGACAACTTCCATTTTTTTATCGCGTTATTTAGAAACGCGCGATCTTTTAAAAACCCTTGAACTGACTACAGCGTCTGTTTTTGGTATTTTGGAAATCAGCTTTAAAGCATCTGGAGCGCAAAAAGATTCTATGATAGAATTAAAAATAATAGAGGCGCAGGAGGAATTAATCTCTCCTTCACATACATTTAAAGCAATGGAGATAAAGAAATGAAACCAAACGATGAATGGCAAAAAAACAGCCCTTACGACCGCTTTTCCTATTTTATCGCGTCAAAAGTTGACCGCCATAAAGTTCTTTTAGGCACAATCGAAAAGTTAAAATTAAACTTTCTTGTTGTCACAATCGAAAAAAACAAACATTTCTTTATTGTACCTCAGGGTAAAAAGATACCAATGCCAATTGGAAGCGGACTTCCTTTAATGAGTAAAAGCCCGTTCATTTTTGTGGCGCATTACGACCGCGTCGAAGGAAGCCCCGGCGCAAACGACAACAGCATTGCGGTTTTCCATCTTCTGCGCGTTGCAATGCAGCTTAACAAATTGTATGTTGATAACTGGATTATAATTTTTACGGATAAAGAAGAACTTACAGCCGGAGAAAACCCAGAAAAGCAGGGTTCATTCGCGCTTGCAAAACAGTTAAGAGCATGGGGGCTTGAAAAAGCGAAAATATTTAATTTTGACACATGCGGCACAGGAGACACCTTTGTTTTTTCTAACCTCGCTGACTCCATACTTGGAAACAGCGACAATCCCAATATCATTAAAGTAAAAACAGAAATTCAAAAATTAAGGTCTCACGTTCTGGAAACAGCCTACCGTCTTCGTTTGGATAAAGTCCTGCTCGCCCCTATCCCCTTCAGCGACGACATGGGTTTTTTACGCGCTGGTCTTGCAGCGCAGACTGTAACGATGCTTCCCACTGATGAAGGCAATCAATACGAATCCCTCCTTCGAAGCCGCCCCGATTTTGTTAACCTTATTATCTCAGGCGGCATAAAAAATTCCCAGGAAAGGAGATCGCTTCCGATTACATGGAAGAATATGAACACCCCGGCGGATACGCCTGACCGCTTGACGCCGCAGTATTTTGATCAGTTTGTTAATTTTATTATGGAACTGATTGGGAAATAATTGGAATATTTACCATATCAAGAAGCGCACAAAAGGATACAGACTTTTAATTTTTAGCCTCTCTGCATAGGCAAGACAGCCTGCCTGCGGGCAAAACATTTGGAGGAACTCGCCTCCGAGCCCTCTGACCACTTAATTTATCCGGGAATATCGTGAACTAGAAATATTTTATAAATTAAGTGGTCAGACTTTCTTTACCTCAAAGTTGCCGTTGCCTGCTTACAGGTCTCCTCCGGCGGAGAACTCCAAAGACAGTTTTGCATGCACGCAGGCTTTCCCGTCCATACGATTGTTCTAACTAATAAATATAATTTATTATTTTTACTTGTTAGGCGAATGTAATTTTAAGGTTTATATACAAATTTTGATAAATATTGTAACATATTATCGGAGGAAATGATGAGAAGGAAGGATAAAGAAATTGTTGATGTTAATGAAAAAATAAATGTTATTAAAAGATGTAAGGTATGTAGAATTGGTTTATCGGATAATAATATTCCATATGTTATTCCATTGAATTATGGATTCAAATTTGAAAATAATGCATTAACATTATATTTTCATAGCACATTAGAAGGAAAAAAATTAGATATAATAAAAAATAACAACAATGCTTGTTTTGAAATTGATTGTGATAATAAATTAATTGAAAAAGAAACTGCATGCAATTACGGATATGCGTTTAAAAGTATAATAGGATTTGGAAAAATAATTATTTTGGAAAATACAGAAGAAAAAATATTTGGATTAAATATGATTATGAAACATCAAACAGAAAAAGACATCACATATAATTTTTCTGAAGAACAAGTAAAGAATGTATGCGTCTATAAAATGGTTTTAGATGAATTCAGCGGGAAACAAAAGGAATTTCTATAATTCAGGATTTGATCTAATTTTTTTTGTTACTTTTTCTTCATAATTTCTATTTGTATAATTTACACAATGTTTCCAATTATCTGAGGATAAGCAAAATGTTTCCTTTTGGTAACCTTCTTGCGTCGTACCAAAAAAATTGCATTTTTTATAATCCCTGTCAAAATAGGGACAATCTTCTGTTGACATTTTTATCTCTATTTATTAAATATTGCAAATGCGAAGCTTTTCCAAAACTGAAATTTTAGAAAACCCTCAATGCAATAAAATTTTTATTTAAACATTGTATTTAAATATTTCTTTGCATCCTGATCCTTATAATACCATTCAGGATGCGCAAACGGGCAGCCGCAGTTCTTTATAACTTTTGCCGCTATTTCTAAAAATTGCGGCGGTTTTTGAGTTGCCTTATCCGAACAAACAATAACGCCTATTTCAGCGTTCTGAATCGTATAATAATTCCCGCTAATTACACTTGCGTTGTTTAATCTGATACTTGCTTCCGCAGAAAACATTGCATTTATATAGTTACTGAATATTATAGAACCACTTTCATCAGAATTAGAACTTATATGAAAATTGCCGATAGCGCGGTTTTCACTATAATATACGCTCATTTCATTATTGATACTATAACCATTTTGAAGTAATTCATTCTTTATCTGCGCTGCAATCTGGTATGTGACGCTGTTATTTAATTTTTCCAGAGCTTTCTTTTTTTTATTTGTTTTACGCACAATGACATAAATAACAATACCTGCAATAATAAGTCCTACTAAACCTTCCATCAGTATTCTCCTTTTTTATCTTTATTCAACAGCATTATTTATAATATTTGCTTTATATTTTTCTAAAAGCGCTTCGGACATCAAAACAATAACATCCTTATCACATTCTTCCAATTTGTTGAAGGAAGCTAATAATTTTGAATGTCTGCTGTCTTCTATTACATCGCTTGCATCGTGATACATACAATATAGGCATACTATACCTAATATATAAGCATTGTCAATAGAAAATCCTGTTATTTAAAAATAATTTATAAAATTAGGCAATTTTTGCTTGCAAATTATGCTTATGTAATGTATTTTATTTTAATGGATTATTCTATTAATCGGCGAATAAAAGAACTAAGAGAAAAACTGGGATTAAACCAGCGTGAATTTTCTAAACTTCTTTCACTATCCGGCGGGTATATCGCAGGCATAGAGGTTAATTTGCGAAAAGTCAATGACAGGCTTGTAAAATTAATAATATCTCAATTTGGAGTAAATGAAGCCTGGTTAAGACAGGGAAAAGGCGAAATCTTTTCAAAGAAAATAAAAGATGAAAAAGCCGTTCGTATTTTATCATTATATAAAGATCTGCCGCCGCATCTTCAAGACGTAGTTTTAGGAACAATCGAATTATTACGAAAAGCCAACGAAATTGGAAATAAACAAGGTAAATAATCGGAAAGAAAATATTAATGCTATAATAATTTATTCAATACATAGTTTGCCGCGTCAAAAGAAATTTTATACCCATGACACGCTATCGCGTAGGCATACGGCTCTATTTCGTCGGTTATTTTATTACCTATAGCCGCTACACATGCATCGTTTATAGGGCATTTCTCACAACCTTTAACAAACCCAAGATTATTAACTTTGTTTAATAGCGTCTGATTCATACCTGTAATAACGTTACCTAAACACAATTTCTTATTACCCACAGCCGATGCGTACGGATAAACATCGCCGTTGACAGCGATTGAGTATACTAAATCACGGCGCATCCGCGTTTTGTTTAATCCAAATTTACTTAAACACGCTTTTACCATGTCATCTATCTTGCCTATGAGAACTTTATCATCATCTTTAATCCATTTGATATACGTGTCTGCAATTTTGAAAAATTCTCTGCGCATAATATCAACATGCTCGTCTGTCCAGGGTGACGAATAATCAATAAAGAAATTCATATTCTTAAAACCCAAACTTCTTAGGTGTAGTACATTTTCATGCCATATACCAACATTATTTACATCAATAACGCTTGCAGATAAAATTCCGTATTTGCTGATAGCTTCCTTGCAGTGCGCGATATCCAAAACAGGCTCCATGTTCTCATTGACTCTGTTAGAATCGTTCAACAACCCATCGTACGATATGCCTACCTGAATGTCATTGTTATCGGCATACTCTAAAAACTCTTCCGTTAATAACGTTCCATTGGTTACAACATCCAACGAAACCGGAAAACTTGATTTTTTACGTATATATTCTGTAATGTGCTTTAAAAGATCAAACTCTAACAAAGGTTCTCCGCCGAAAAACGTTACCGTAGCATAATCGCCGCACTCTTGTAATAAATAATCAACAGCCGCTTGCGCCACCTCTGCCGACATACGCCCGCTTCCGCGCGTCATAAAACAATATTTACAGCGCATATTGCACTGCTCAGTCAAGTGCAAAGCTAAATTATTAATGTTCAAACTTACTTAACCTCTGCGCATTCATCGTCCGTACACTCACACTCGGTACACTCACATTCATCAACCGTACAGCTATGATACCAGGCGCCTGCGCCGCCAAGAACACAGCCGGCTAAGCTAAACAAGCTCAACGATAAAACAATCGCGCCGCCCGCAGCTTCTGCGCGTTTTATTAATAACTGTTTTTTAGTTTCAACTTCTTTTTCGTCGTATCTTTCTATATTTAAATCTTTCATAAATTACCATCCTTGTTTAAGATAAATTCCAAAGTTTCCAAGAGCCGCTTATTGATAAATATATCATATATATTATTATTTATCAATAGTACATTTGCAATGGTTCAATGTCTCTGTTTATCTAAAGAAAAGTGTAAAGCGCAATGGTAGCAGCTACCCAATTTTAATGGCGTACCTGTAGACAGCGGTACACATGAGCAGCGCAGAAATAAATTTTAAAAATATCTCATTGGTACATAATGATATAAGGTCTCGGCGTCAGATTATAAACATCTTTAGGAGACATAATCGGATCGTCATAACCGGCGCCGGGGATGTTGTTTTCGATGCAAATAATAATCCCGACGCATGTTGGCTCCTTCCGCTAGAAAATTCTCATTTAAATTTTCTAACTATTTGAAGTTAGGACCAACACGCCGGTTCTTCCGATGGTGTTTGGTAATTTTAACTCTTTACAACATAAAGAATTAAATAGATCCCCCTGTCGGGCAACCCGGATTTGAACCGGGGACCCCAAGTCCCCCAGACTTGTACGCTAAACCAACTGCGCTATTGCCCGTCATGGAGATTTATTATTAATTACGCTACCAAAATAACGCTCTTTTGTCAATTAGCTTCTTGGCGCCTCAATCAACGGTTCGGGGCGCGGGTTTCTAAGCTGCATGGCGGCTCTGCTGCTCCACTCGCCGGCGCGCGGCTGTGACGCGAGGAATTCCCAGAGCGATCGTCCCGAAGAAGATTTTCCATTCCAGTAAAGGCTGACGCCGAAATAATAAATGGTTTTAAAATACTCAACCTCATCAATATACGATAACAAAAGCGGGCTTTTGTAAATCTCTTGCGCAAGCAGCGCAAGATCTGTGTAGGTAAAATCAAATTTACGTTGTCTTACTTCTTCTATAATAATTGTATTTTGAATAAGGAACGAAAACATTAAATGCTGCTCGGCGGAAGGACGGCTTCGCGGCGCAAAATAAAAACCCAGCAGTCTGTGCGCAGGCTCCACTACGCTGTTGTTGTATCTGTACAATTCCAAAAACCTGTTGATGCCGTGATCTGTCAATGTTCTTGTCATGGCGGATCTTGCGAAAGAGGCCGCCGCTTGCGCGTCCGAAATATGCGTTCTATCTCCGTTGTTGCCTGAGTTCGACCAGAGCGTATCCAAATTCTGAATTATTGACTGGTACACATCTATCATCTCGGTATATTCCTGCCTGATATTATGAAGGCCGGCTATTTTATACTGCAATAAAGTTCCAAACCCCGGGTCTTCCGCAATATCCCGCGCTGAATATGCCTTCTGATACTGTGACAGCGCAAGAGGCAATTCTCCCTCAACGCGATAGACTTCGCCGATCCAATATTCCGCTTCAGGATAAATTTTTAACTTATCAAACGCCGCAAGAGCCGCCAAAGCTGAATTTTTAAATCCTGCCTTTGGCAGACGGAAATATAACTCGTTAAAGGCGGCAGCAGCCGCGTTGTAGTGGCGATCTTTCGCAAAACGCTCGACTCTTTCAAGAGAATCCCCGATTCTGCGGACTTCGTTGACAGATAACAGCGTTATTACATCGCGCTCCATTTGCTCATACATAGCCCGCCTGTCTCTGCGCGCGTCTTCGAATAACATCAAAGCTGAACCAAAATCACCGGCGCGGAAATTCTGCTTGCCTGTCTCTAATGACAACCACCACGGCACAGAAGCCGGCTGCTGCGCGGACAGAGAAGCTGATAATACAAAAAAACAAATCAGAAATGAATGTCCAATAAAACGCATGGGGAGCGCATTTTTTAACAGGTAATTAATTTTCATATCTTTCCTAGTTCCTCATTAAATACAGTATCTGCATCTTGTGCAGTAATGGTTCTAATAACCTCTCCATGTTTGAATAACAGCACTTTATCTCCTGCTCCCGTTATGCCCAAATCGGCGTGTTTAGCTTCCGCAGGACCGTTTACTTCGCAGCCCATAATTGCTACGGTTATGTTCTTGTTAAGAGCGTAAAGTTTCGACAGCCAGCGGTTTGTGAAACCGTGGGTATCAAAGCCGGCTCTGCCGCAGCGGGGACAGGAAATTATATTCACTCCCCCTTGTTTTAGCCTGTTATTACCGGGTGACAGCTGGGCTGCGGCGGCTAAAATTTCCCTGCCTGCGATTATTTCGTTTTCCATGGTATCAGACAGCGATACCCTTATCGTGTCGCCAATGCCTTCCGTCAGCAAGGATACCAAAGCCGCGGTGTTCCTCGCAATTCCGGCAGCCAGAGGACCCGCTTCCGTCACTCCGATATGCAAAGGAGGCGAAGCTCCCCCATCCTGAACGCCAATCCTATCGCAAAGAAAACGATTCGCTACTATAGTATCGGCAATTGCGGCGGCTTTCATTGAGACCAGATAGTTCGTAAAACCAAAATCCTTAAAGATCGATACTTCCCTCTGCGCCGCCTTAAACAGCGCCTCTGCGGTGTCAAGTCCGCCCTCATCAACCTGCCTGCGGAGATCCTGATTTAAGCTTCCAGCATTCACCCCGATCCTTATGGGAATACAGAGCGCACCGGCTTTTTCAAGCACGAGTCGGACTTTTTCGGCGCCGCCTATGTTTCCTGGATTGATGCGGATTTTCGCGATTGGGAAATCCATGCAGCGAAGCGCGATTTTATAATCAAAGTGAATGTCCGCGGCAAGAGGCATTGATACCATTTGAGCGAGTCTGCCGAGTATCTCAGCGGCTTGAATGTCAGGGACGGCGAACCTCAGCAATCCGCAGCCCATCGAAGAAAGTTCTTCTATTTTTACGGCGGCGCTTTCTAAAGCGCAAAGCGTAAGCGGATCTTTCCACATTGTCTGAATAACGACGGGATTATTTCCTCCAATAAAAACCGGACGGACATGGGAAAAACCGCCTACTTTAACCGTTTTTGACATTCTTGCTTGTTCCATAAAAACTACCTTTATTATAGTATTAAAGACATGGAATTCGCCATAACTAAAGAAGAGCAAAATATTCTGCTCTCTCAGGCGCGGGAAACAATCTTGGCAAAACTGGAAGGACGGGATCCTTCCTGGAAGATTGATATCAGCGAAGACTCAAACCTGAACACTCCATGCGGAGCGTTTGTCACATTGCATATGCTTCCTGGACGCAGTTTGCGCGGCTGCATTGGAAGGATGACCGCGTCATTGCCGTTAATCGAAACAGTCCGAGTGATGGCGAAGGAAGCCGCGTTCGGCGATCCGCGTTTTCCTTCGATTAAAAAAGAAGAGTTTAAATTCTGTCATATCGAAATCTCCGCGCTTTCACCGATGATTCCATGTTCTGATCCGCAAAAAGTAAAAGTCGGCGTCCACGGTTTATTATTACAAGGGCGCGGAAGATCGGGAGTTCTTCTTCCGCAGGTTCCTGTTGAACAAGGCTGGGATCTTGATGAATACCTTGACTATATCTGCTTAAAAGCGGGTCTTCCCTCAGGGTACTGTTATGCGCCTGACGCAAAATTATCCACATTTACAGCTATTGTTTTTGGTGAGGAGTAACCTGCGTTATGCTTCTTTCGCGATTTTTTACAAAACAAACCAGCGAAAAATCAGGTCTAATTTCTATCGACGGAGAGACATCTGATCCTGACGTAACCTCTCTGGAATATGATTCGCGTAACGTAAAACAAGGAAGCCTCTTTTTCGCTCTCCCGGGACTTCACACAGACGGAAGCCTTTTTATTGATGACGCGGTTAACCGCGGCGCTCAGGTTATTGTTCATGAAAATGATATCGCCGAAAAAAAAGACGGCATCGTATATTTAAAAGTAAAAAACGCGCGTTTCGCGATGTCTCCTGTTTCCGCAGCTTATTACAATTTTCCGTCGCAGAGTCTGCTTACGGCGGGAGTTACCGGAACCGAGGGCAAGAGCACAACCGTCTACCTTATCTGGCAATTACTGACCATGCTTGGAAAAAAAACCGGTTTTGTTTCTACGGTACAGCACTGCCTTGGAGGAGATGTTTTGTGGAACTCTGAACATCAGACAACTCCCGAAGCGCCCGTAGTCCAAAGACTGCTGCGTGAAATGGCGGATAACGGCTGCGAGTTTGCGGTGCTGGAAGCGAGCTCTCACGGTCTATCGCCGAAAACCAACCGCCTTGGCGACGTTGATTTCTGCTGCGGAGTTCTTACAAACATAACCCACGAACACCTTGAGTTTCACGGAACATGGGAACAGTACAGGGATGACAAGGCGAATCTTTTCCGCGCTGTAGATCGTTATGTGTCGCAAGCTGGAAGCGCGTTATCAAGCCCGTTCGGCGTAGTGAACAACGACGATAAAAGTTCGCGTTACATCTCAAAATTGACAAAGAGCAAAATATACAGATACAGTCCCGCAGGCATGGACGGGGATGTAATTCTTGAAGCGATTGAAAGCTGCGCATGGGGCAGCTGGTATGTAATTTCCATTCCGGCGCTTGGCGAACATATTCAACTTCGCGACAGACTTCCGGGCGCCTACAATTGCGCAAATGTGCTTGCCTCTCTTCTGGCAGTCTCAGGACTGACAAACATTTCGTTACGTGAAATTGCTCCTTTTGTAAAACGCTTAAAACCCGTCAGGGGAAGAATGACAATCATAAACAAGGGACAGCCTTTTGAAACGGTCGTAGATTACGCGCACACACCCTCATCTTTCCAAACAATTTTTCCTCCCCTTCGCGAAAGACTGGATAAAACACACGGCAGAATAATAAGTTTATTCGGCTCCGCCGGAGAGCGTGACACGAAAAAAAGGAGCGAGCAGGGAAAAATAGCCGCCGCCTGCTCTGATATAATCATTCTGACAGACGAAGACCCCCGCGGCGAAAAACCAATGGACATTCTTGAAGAAATAGAAAAAGGCGTGCTAGAAAACGAAAGGCAGACAGTTTTTAAACGCGAAGAAAACCTTTTTTTAATACCGGACAGATTTCTTGCAATCCGCAAAGCGCTTTCACTTGCGCGCGAAGGCGACCTTGTATTACTTTTAGGAAAGGGACACGAAAACTCCATAATCTACGCCGATAAAACAATCCCATTTGACGAAATCTCAGAGACTGAAAAAGCCCTGAGCGAAATGGGGTTTAATTAACTTCATGTACACGTAGTAAAAATTTAAAAAAACTTTTTTTGATAATGCCCCCGCTTTTGTTAAAGCGTATGCACGCTAAGCTCTGGCGGGGCGCCCGAGTCTGCACCGCGTTAAGCGGTGTAGATAAAAAAAGCAGCAAGGCGTGGCGCCCGATAAAAGTCAATGAGACAGAAAATGCGCGAGCGCTTTAGCGCGAGTAGCGCGCCGTCGGCGGCAAAGCGTCGTTCGTGCGCAGCACGGACGGCGTTTTGGCGGCCGACAGGACCCCCGATAATATATCGACGCATACGCATCCCCAAAAACGCGAGCTATCTTTCACCCAGCAGCGCCTTAAGTTCCTGAATATCATTCATTATTTTATTACGCGGCAATCTCTGAAAACGCGAGGGAATCATTTCCTTGGATGTACATTCCAAAACAGCGACAAGGTTTTGCAATTCTACTTCGTGAGTGTTCGCGGATGGAATAAAATCGCTCATAGCTTCTTCCATGTCTTCGCGTTTTATAAAAACGCGGTCTGACATCGCGGCGATTAGTTTTGCGCGCACAAGAACGGCTTCCAAATCCGCACCTGAATATTCGTAATCGTATTTTTTAAACAGATCCGCGATGGAAAAATTGCGGATGTCCAAATCCAGTTTTCTTATCAGCGTGTTAAAAAGATCTTCTCTGTCTCTTTTTGTTTCGGGATAAAAAAGCGCAAGATGTTCTTCGGCTCTGCCCTGGCGTTTTAAGTCAACGGGGATCAAATCGGGGCGGCAGGTTATTAAAAACCAGATTATTTTTCCGCGGTATTCGGTGTTGCCCATAAATGAGGCTATCTGCGCGAATACGCGGTTGCTGGTGCCCGAATCGCCTTCGCCGCCCATGCGATCGCCTAAAAACGCGTCGGCTTCATCGATCATAACTCCTACGGGAGCCATCGCGACAAGAATGTTTAATACCCTTTCCAGATTGGACTCCGTTTCCCCCTGCCACTTTGTGCGGAAGTTGCGGAACTTTACCATCGGGATTCCGATTTCGCCCGCGAACGCATTAACCATAAAACTTTTACCTGTTCCTACAGGACCCGCAATCAGATAACCCATCGGAAGAACGTCGGGGCGGCCTTTTTTAATTGCTCTTGCGGCGTTTTTAAACCGCTTCTTGACAAAGTCGTGACCCGACACATGAGACAAATCGTACGAAGTTTCCATAAACTCCAAAAGACCCGCGGCGCCGTTTTCGATTATTTCTTTTTTCTTCTGGCGCATAAACTCAAGCGAAATGGGTTTACCATTTTCAAAACTTTCGGATGCTAACAGATTCAGATTCATTAAGTTAAGACCGGATGTAATTGTCGCAAGTCTTTCGGGCGTTAGTCCGCCTTCTAAAGACAACTTACCGGATTTTTCTCTGGAACGAAGATAACTTTCGCGTATTTTTGTATTTGGAAACGGCACATTGATTTTCACAGTCCAGGGAGAACCTGTAAGGCGCGTAGAAATATCAGACAGATTTTCAGTTAACAGTATAATGGAAATATCGCCGTAACTGAAAATAGGATCTGTCGCCCATCTGCTGAATGTTACTACGCAAAATGTGTTTGTATC
>JGI24695J34938_10001549_pt1 | contig 19385 bp, 22 predicted proteins | sample TergutCo191P3_FD_34938 | JGI IMG/M metagenome (IMG submission 34938)
TTGACAGGCGAAACCATCCCCCGTGAGGCTGCCGGCGGAGATAAAGTAATCAGCGGCTGTATAAGTTTAAGCGGTGTTATCTATATAAAAGTAGAAAAAACGTATGGCGAATCGACGGTTGCGAAAATTCTTGAACTGGTCGAAAATGCCGTAAGCCGCAAAGCAAAAACAGAGCAGTTTATCACGAAATTTGCTCGTATTTATACTCCTTTAGTCGTTTTAGCGGCTTTTCTTCTTGCTGTGATACCGCCGCTTTTCGTCGGCGATTTTACGACCTGGCTTTATCGGGCGCTGACGTTTTTGGTTATTTCTTGCCCTTGTGCATTGGTAATCAGCATTCCGCTGGGATTTTTCGGCGGTCTGGGCAGTGCGGGACGCGCGGGAATTCTGATTAAAGGCAGTAATTACTTGGAAGCGTTACGTAATGTTCAGGTAATAGTGTTTGATAAAACAGGAACATTAACAAAGGGTAATTTTAAGGTTACGAAAATAACCCCGACCGATTCAGTCAGTGACGCAGAACTTTTGGAATTAGCCGCTTATGCTGAATGCTTTTCGTTGCATCCGATTTCCGCTTCGCTTAAATCTGCTTATCAAAGAGAAATCGAAACATCCCGCCTTTCAGATACCTGCGAAATCGCGGGGCATGGGGTAACGGTTATGCTTGATGGGAAAAAGGTCTTTGTCGGGAATGAAAAACTGATGCGAAAATTCGGAATTGACTATAACTTTGAAGCGATTGACCATGACGGTCAACAAGGGACTGTTATTCATATCGCATGTGATAATCAATATTATGGTAATATTCTTATCGCCGACGAGATAAAAGCGGATGCGGCGATAGCTGTTGCGAAACTTAAAAGCATCGGCTTGAGTCCGATCATGCTTACGGGAGATAATAAAAAAGTCGCAGGTTATGTCGCCAATGAGTTAGGAATTGATAATTTTTATGCGGAACTTTTACCCAATCAAAAAGTAGAAATAGTAGAAGAACTTTTATCAACTCAACCAACAAAAGGGAAAGTAGCATTCGTCGGTGACGGCATCAATGACGCGCCTGTTCTTGCCAGGGCAGATATCGGCATCGCGATGGGCGGACTTGGTTCCGATGCGGCAATAGAAGCCGCGGATGTTGTAATTATGAATGATGAGCCGCAGAAAATATGCGAAGCTATTAAAATATCAAAGCGAACAATAAAAATTGTTCGTGAAAATATCGTCTTTTCTTTAGGTGTTAAGATAATCGTTCTAGCCCTTGCCGCATTAGGTTTTGCTTCGATGTGGGCGGCGATTTTCGCCGATGTAGGCGTAGCTTTCTTAGCGATTCTAAATTCCACGCGAGACAATATATTTGCTGTTCGTGATAGATCGTAATTACTGTCTTTTTGAGTGTGAGCGAAGGAACGCACGATTTTTCTATTGCCGTCATTTGTTTCTTCACCATAACCACTATCAAATGATACTTTGCAAAAATAATACTTACTTTTCGAAATCTATTTTTAGGATATCACAAGTCAATTATTTATTCAAACTTATTGGGTTTTTAAAACCGCATATCTTAGCAATATGCTATATGAACTACTGCCAAACGGTTAATATTATATTTCTTGTAATAATTATCAAATAAGTTTCTGGCAAGCATATGGCACGGTAAGTACGCTGAAAAGCGCGTACCCACCGAGCCAAACCACATTGCTACTCTTGGGTTCGTGATTATTCTTTTTTATGATATGTTCAATTCTTGAAATAATATTTTGCGGAATCTCAATAATTTTTAACATTCTATTTTCATCATCTTTTATTTTTACAAATCCATCTTTTTTAGTAGGTTCTTCATCTGTAAAAAATGGAAAACACAATAAATTCTTCTGATGCGATTATATTGGTATAAATAGTGTGATGTGTTCAAATAAAAAGTTTATTATGCTCATAAATTAACCCAATTATGTTCCTTTTGATAATTCAGTAAATTATCATTCACAATATTTCTTTAAAAATTCAGCAGGCTTCATGATTTCTGGACGTTCAATTTCTACAATATTAAAATCATTGTCACCAGTTATTAGAATATCAACACCTGCTGTAATAGCGGAATATAATATTGGCTCATCATCTTTATCATTAATTACAAAGTAATTATGTTCTGGCAGTTCATGTGGTGTAAATTCTAACTCAAATGGCAGATTAAATAAAATTTCATCTATAACAGCCGTCTTATTCGGGAATTTCTGTTTAACAACATCCTTTAATTCATCTAAAATATATGAGGATAGCACCAAAATGTGATTTTCACAAATATAATTAAGCATTTCCCCTAAACGTTTGCTATTGAAAACTACAATAGAAATATAAACATTTGTGTCAATCATTATCCGCATGATTTTTCTCCCAACGCTTTTTTCTGACATCTTTTACAAGCGCGACAACATCTTCCTCAGTTTGTAAACCCAGCCTTTCTGCTTCACCTTCAAACGCATTTTGTGCATTTTCAATAGCTAGTCTTAGTGGGTTCACTATTTTATACGTGCCCTCTTGCTCAATAAAAGCAACCTTTCCGCCATCTTGTAAATTTAACTTTCGACGTATATTAATTGGCAGTGTTATTTGACCCTTAGATGTGATTTTTGCGAGTTCCATATATTCCCTCCCGAAATTCATTGTATTCCTTACTTTATTATACCTTATTATGTGAAAAATATCAATAAAATCTTACATTGGCACTACGAAGTTTCGCTCTCCGATTCAATATATCCAAGTTTCTCTAATATTGATAAAATATCATTTTTTAAGTAAAGGAGTTTGTCTTTGATTTGCAAATATATTTTATCATTTACACGTTGTTTATCTCCCTGTTGTTGATAAGGGAATCAAATGGTCAAAGCGGTGCAAAGACCATAACCTTGTCGGAACAATCAAAGAAACGATAAAGCAATTCAGCCATTCAAAAAAATGGCCGCGCTTTGAAGACGAACAAGGCCGATGAGTAAACAGCTATTCGCTTCTCCAAGACCGAGGTGTGATTGGATACGTTTTCAGCCAATCACATCTTAACTATTTTACTTTTTATATTTTTTAGGGAAAGTTTCTTTACCTAGCAACCACAAATATCTGTCAATTTCTTTTAAAGAAAATTGCTCTAAATCATAGTGCTTTCTAAATTGTAATAATATTTTCTTAAATTGTAAAAAATCTTTCATATTTTTATTATTAGAAAACATAAAATTATCAATATTCATAAAATAACTAAGTATTTTGTCAACATAGCTATCATAAATAGGGTAATCAAGCGAGTTGTGATGGCTACAATATTTTGTAGCAAATGAGTAGAAATTTTTAGTTGTTTCGTTAATAATAACCGCTGAAATATCATTGACTAATGTTTCATCACCTGACAATAATCTATCATCAATATTTAAGCCTACAATATGTTTCGCTACAGGAAATACAGAAAAAATATTTATACTGTAAAAATCATTTAATGAAGATACTTTAATAAGAACATCCTGTAGAGTATAATTCTCCAAATTCGCTCCAATTTGTCCAAATATTTTCTAATCTCATTATGACTGGGAGGTAAAATATTAGTTTTTATTCTGGATATTCTCTTTTTCCATTAAACTCGTTTTGCTTAGTCAACCGTCTTGCGTCTTTATTTGCTCTTAAATAATTATATGAGTTTTTTTAGGATGGTCTGCATTGCACCATTGACTAGTTCTGGCTGGCTGTATTTTTTTGGTGCATAATTGATTAGCAATTGCGCGGATTTCGCTTTGTTTCAACCAATAATTATTTGATTTATCAATTTCAAAATCGGGGCCGCGGATTCGAGTCCCGTTTCGCGCTTGTTAGAAAAACGAAGAAATGCCTGGAAAATGGGCATTTCTTTTTTTCAAGGTGTCTCAAAAATTGAAGACAGGTTGAAGACACTTGCTAAAGTGCTTTAGATATGAGGTCATATGTCTCTTTTTCCGTCAAAGGATTGTAGATATATCCAAGCGTTGTGTTTAAATCGCTATGCCCTAACAACTCCCTGATGCAGTCAAGCGGAACGCCGTTAGCGTTTAAGTTACTGGCGAAGGTTTTCCGCATCTTATGGGTTGATTTTGTGGTCAGTCCTTGACGTTCGGCATATTTTTCTAACACATATGCAACCATTCTTGATGTGATTCGCTCACCGTCACGCATGAATATAAATTCGTCGGTGCGTTCAATCATTTGCAGAATATTGATTGCTTTAGGTACGAGAACGACAAAACGGTCACGATTAGTTTTTGTATGCTCTACAACCTCATATTGGTTTACAACCTGATTTCTTGTTTCTTCACGGACAATATGCAAATGGTCTTGACTAACTTGGTCAACCCATTTTAAGGCGGTGAGTTCTCCAACCCTGAGCCCAATCAAAAAGTTTAATTTGACGGCGAGATATACGGTATCATTAGTTTCTGCGTACATCTGATCAAGGTACTGGTTTAACTCTTTTAACTCATCGGAATTATAGGTTTCAGTTTTGCCAGTTTTCCTGACTATCTGCTTAAACCTTACAAGAATCTGAACCTTATCCATCGGATTATCTGCCAGATATTTTTTTCTGACGGCATACTGATACATACCGTTTAAGATAGCTTTGATGTTACACCATTCTTTACGGGGGAGATTATAATCCCTTACAATGCGGTTACATTCCGTTTCAAGCATTAATTCATTAATATGCTTGATTTTCTTGCCATGCAAACAAGTTACGGCGAAATACTTGCGGTAGTGCTGTTTATGCCGCTTAATGGTGTTCTGGCTATCGGTGACAGTTTCCTTGTACGCTAACCATTCCTCATACAGTTCGTGAAATGTTAATTTGTCAATGTGCGAATCGGAAAAATAAATCAATATCAATTTTTCAATCAATTCATTTTCCGTCTGTGTTTTGATAATCTTACGTTTACCGTCTTGACCTTTATAGTAGGTCTGCCAGCGTTTCCCCTCTCCTGATGGTGGGGTGATGGCGTATTTGTGAATCTTGCGGATTCTATCTTTTTTAGCAGTCATAAGCATATCAAATACACTGTCTGAACTTATTATACCGTTTTCCAGTGCATTCTTCAATATGGAAATATTAATGTTTTTAGAATTATTTTTTGAATCCATATTCACCTAATAGTCTACTATCTGCTGATTCCATTTATAGTTTTTGCTTTCCGTTCCGGCACTGACTGTTCCGGTTCTTTTATTTCCGACGGTTTACACAAAATATCTTCAATAACTGCCATTAATCGCTTCGGGGAACGGCGCATAGCGGCAATAAATTTATCAAACCATGATATATGCTCCATAATTGATGGTTGTTTTCGTTTTTCGGCATCAAGCAGTTTCCGCGCTTCATCCCGTTCAATCTGGGTAGTTTTAAGTTGTCGTCTCAACTCCGAAGTTTTGTCTTCTGTTGTCACGCACTTCTTAGCGAGTGCTTTAAGTTTTGTCATCTCATCGGTAGTAACTGTATAGCCGCCAAGTAGGGCAGATTTTCCGATAGCGTTAATATCTGCAACAGTTGCCGCCGCTTTTGATTTGACATTGATTTTATTTTGCAAATCATTCAATCGCCCTTGTGATTTTTCAATCTTTTTATCAAGAACGAGAGCGGTTTTCTTTTTCTGATCATTTTCAACGGAAAGAGCGGCGGCTCGCTTTATTTCCTGTTGGTTTTTATATTCCGTAACGCTCAAGTGCTTGGCAGTGCTACCACGCTCCCCACGCTCAAAATCGGTATAACCTGCCGATTTCATATGCTCATAGAAACGGTCTTGGAGAAGGGAATAACTGTTTACCCATTGGTTTTGTTCATCTTTGAATCGCGGCCATTTTTTTGAATGGCTGACTTGTTTGACCGTTTCTTTAACAGTACCAATGAGATTTGGGTCTTTGCACCGCTTTGACCATTTGATTTCCTTATCAACAACAGGAACATAAATGACGTGCAAATGATGATGGAATATATCACGCCCATGTTCTTCGGATAATGCTTTGTTCCGCTCATCCGCATGAAGCGTAGCCGAAAGAATATATTCCTCGCCGCCGACTTCTTTGATTGCCAATTTATACGCTTCGGCAAAGAATTTTTTAGCGTAATCGTAACCGCCGTTATTTTCAAAATATGCACTGTTTATATCAAAAACCAATTCATCAAAAACCTTTGCATCAGGTTTCAAGCCGCGCAGACTAATAATTCCATCGTCAACCATGCGATTAAATGTTTGCTCGTAACCGTCACAGGACTTAAAATGCACGTTAAAAACCGAACGCTCCGGCAGAATATCACCATTGCCGTAGCTTTCGTTTAATCTTTCATTGTGCCGTTCCCTTATACTGAAATTGCTTTTGGGATAAGCTTGATTTCGGACAACGCATCTGTTGGTTTTCACGATAATATCAATCCTTTCATAAATATCTTATCAAAAAAATATAGCTCATTCCATATACTCAAAATCAGTTTTTATAGAAAAAAATCGCCATTTTCCCGAATATGAAAAAACAATTTTTGTGATATACTATGGATGTGGCATTGGTGATAAAATAATAGGTGTCTGCTTTGAAAACAAAACTAACATTACAAGAAAAACTACGCGATCTGCGTGATGAAAAGAAAATGACCCTTTCTGACTTATCGGGAGTTACAGGCATACCTCTATCCACTTTGCAAAGGGCAGAGGGGCAGGAAGATGTACGCGTTGGCTATCAGGATATTGCCGCACTTGCTAAGTTTTACGGTGTATCTACGGATTATCTTTTCGGGCTTACTGATAATAGGCAACATCGTCATATTGAAGTTGACACGCTTGATCTTTCCGATGACGCTATTGAAATATTAAAAGGCGAAAAATTAAATAACCGTTTGTTATGCGAACTGATAGCGCATCCAGATTTTCAAAAACTGATGAACGCCGTGGAAATCTACATTGACAGAAAAATTCTGCCGCAGATAAACACATGAACGCTATACATAAAATCGCTGAAAATGCTATAAAGAGTAATTATGATGTTGCAGATAATGATAAGATTATCGCATTGCTTCAAGAAACTGTTATTGATGAGGACGAGTATCTGCGCTATCGAATTTCTGAACGCTTCAATGTTATTATGAAAAGTTTGTTTGGCGCTCATAAAAAAGATGCCCTGCCCGATGAACAGGCAAGTGTTTTGAAAGATTTGGAAAAAGCTTTAAAAGATTATCCGGCACAACAGGAACAAGAAGAAAAAGCCCGTTGGAAGATGACACTCTTTGCAAAGCAAATCGGTCTCAATATTACTGAACTGACGGAAGAAGAAATTCATATTTTAATAAAGGCATTACAAAAATCAAGCAAATATAAACAAGTACGGCGGCGGTAAACATTATAAAATAACGGGCGATACAAAACCTATACATATACTTTTTCAAAGTATATGACCCACTTTGACACTTTGGCTACGCCGAAAGTGCCGTGGGCTCCTGCCGAGGGCTTTAATTGTTTCGATAAACTAATATATAAAATTAGTTCGTTATCAAAAACAATTTCAGGGTGTGAGTTTCCCCACAAGAGGGGGAATGTCAACGGAGTTGACAGGGGGATTCATCCCCGACCGGAAAACCGACGCGCAGGGTTCCCTTGCGTAAGCAAGGGGTGGCGGTTTGAGGATTTATCGGTAGTTTTTCCATACCGATAAATCAATGCTTGCTGGTTGCTTTCATTCCTCATTGTTTTTAATTCTATTTTGGTGAATTATGATGGATATTGACTTGTGGTTTATCTTAATATGTTGTATTATAATTAAAAAGCGGTAGAAAGTCGCAAATTCAAAGTAATTTATTTAGTAAAACAAGCAAAAAAATGGGGTGTCATAGAGAATTTTGGGGAATGATATTGCAAACATTGTGAAAAAGTTAATCCAATAGGACTAGGATTTGGTTTATGATATTCTATTAGATTAGATTCTGTACAGGATTTAAGTGATTAAAGATGGTTAAAGCGGTAGATTATGTGAATAATATTAAAAACAATGCAGTATTCGTTCTTATCGGAACAATTTTAGGGATACTTATTGTTTTCCTTGTTGGTCTTTTAATGTTACCTATTTTACTAAATGACACAACAAACCCAAATTCGATATTTTCTTATGTTTTAATAGGAGCATTTCCATATGGTCTAATCATTAGCTTTTATATATTAAGAAATGAATGGAAGAGTATACCACTGTTAATTATCCTTGGGGTCGTAATTTCCAGTACGATTTTTCATATTTTTTTCATGCTTTTTATTGTTATTATAACTGATAGTATATTTACCTTAGTTGCGACTTTTTTATCTACAATCATTACAGCTGTTGTTTCGAGCATTATTGGCTTATTATGGGTGATGTTGATGAGAAAAATAGTTTTGAGGTTTTTAATAATCACAATACCAGAGCCGAAAATTAGTGTGACTCAATTATGTGTTATAGAAATAGAAGATTTTTTGTATGACTCAAAGATTCAATCATCATTTTTCAAGAATGATTTATCTCTTATAGCAAAAAGATTACTTGATTTAGAAAAGCGTTTTCATAAAATATGTTCGATCGCCGAAGAACGCTTTGGAATTGGGCCAACTTTTCAGATTTTATTTTCGCATATTGAGAAACTAAATCAGCACATGATTTCTCTTGCTAATGATTACTTAGAAAGATCAAAATGGTTTACTCAAATGGGGTATGATAAAATCATAAACGTTCCGCTTGATTTAATGTCGAACCCCAATATAGGTGATGATAATGAGTGCATAATAGAAGAGCAAAAGAAATTTGCTAATGAAACAGTTAAAGTTTTTGACAATGCAATACCAACTCTTGATCGTTTAGCTCATAAAATAATTAAATTGAATGAAACCAAGCCTGATAATGTATCAGATGTAGTAAAGGAACTTGAGAAGCTAATAGAAGATTTGGAAAACGATAAACCAAAAACATCTTTTATTATGAATTTACATAATTTTTAGGAGCGTTGCAAATGAGTGTGCATCTTATCGTTTTAAGCATTTTTTTAAGTGGTTTCTTAATGGTATTATCATTATTATTAATTAATCACATAATTAATAACTTGGAACGTTCAAAAAGAGTATGTCGAATAAGTGTGTTAAATGAATTAAACGATATGCAAATGCCATTAATAAGGTTACCGATTAAATTCAAATTAACAGATACTAAAGGAAAATATGCTGTTGGTAAAAAAATAGATATAAATATAATTAATAATGATAGAGGTATTTTTTCACAAATAGAAGGTATAAGCAATGAGAAAGGCATATGTACGATAAGGTTATTTTTTGATACCTCTGGTGAATATATAGTCAAAGCAATTTCTGATGATGCTATATATGAAAGTAAAAGTTTTAAGGTAGGCATCAAAATCATAAACAAAGTTAAGCTTATTTCTGATATTCCAAAGGAAATATGTCAAGATGAAGCAGAAATAAGAAACTTAACCCTAAAACTTGTGGATGAGAATGGCAACTCAGTAGAATTTCATGACGTAGCATTTGATGTACTTGACGAAAGAAAAAGCAAAAAAGGAGATATAGTTTGGTATCGTTCTGATATTGAAGGCATTATTAATATTAAACCGTTTTGCATAAATAAAAGTGGCATTTATTCATTTCGAATAAATGCAATATATAACGAATTTATATTTGCAAACTTAAGAGTAATCATAGATAAAGTCGATGGCATAATTTTGCTTAATGACTCTGATAATATAACTAATAGGTTGGCGGTTGTGGCTCCGACAAAAATAAATCAGATTTGTGCTACAATAGTGAATGCAGATAAAATTCCGTTGAATAACAAAAAAGTAGTATTTGCTTTGCTGAATTATACAACAAATAAAATGATTTATAATTTAGTTTCTGACTCAAATAATGATGGAAATGTAGTTTTCTCCGGAATCGAAATTACTCATCCAGGTAAGTATGAGTGTTACATAACCTGTGAAGACGTCCGCTATAATTTGGGAACTTTCTCGGTATTTCACGCAGAACGAGCAACAAATATAAGGTTAAATTCAAATCGCACGTTCATTAATTATACTGGGGTTCCTGCTAGAATACCGATTATTGAAGCCACTATTTGCAATGATGCAGATGAAGCACTCTATGGAAAAGAAGTTACTTTATTTTTAAAAAATAGCGAAGAAAGTTCAGAAGTGTTGTCTGGTAAACTAACTCAAAAATCATCAGATAAAGGTTACGTGAAGTTTGAAAATATTGCAATAAGAAAAGTCGGTGAGCATGTATTATGTATAGCATGTGATGATGCAGAATTATTGCTTCCTTCATTCCATGTTGCACCGAGGGGTTTGGATATTGATTTTGAGAATATGACATATGGTACAGACGCTTATTGGGATGCCTTATTACGTATAACACGTATGACAAAATCGGAAGACGATAAAATAACAATAATAAAGGATGGGATAAAATGCCAGATTTAACAGTTAGAGAAAATTTAAGTTCGCATCTTATTAAATTCGATGGCGGTTATTTAAAAACAATTGATAAAGGTTTCGAAGAAATAGTCCTCGCCCACTTAGTTGGAAATTATTTCCACAATAAATCTTTTCCGCTATTTCTATCTATACAAGGGAAAATGGGGGAAGGGAAGACTTTCCAAACTATAAATGTATGCAAAAATAATAATATAAACACATACTATTATTCGGGATCAGAACTTAGTGGTGCCTATGAAAAGGATTCAATATCAAAATTTTCCGAAGAATATGAACTTGCTAGTAATAAGTTTGAAATGAGTAAACAAATTTCAGCCTTTATAATTGACGATTTTCATCTTAGTATTGCATCTATAAAGCAAAGCACTGGAGTAACTGTTAATTCACAAATTTTAATTGGATATTTGATGAACTTGGCGGATTCAACCAAAGCAAATTCATTCAGTGTACCTATAATACTTTTAGCAAATAATTTTGAAAATTTATACTCTCCTTTGACTAGGGACGGTAGAATGGATTTTTACTCATGGAATCCATCAGTTGAACAAAAGATAGCAGTTATTAGCCAATTATTTTATGAATTTATTAATAATGATAAGAGCGTTAACAAATCTTTGTTATCAGAAGCAAATATGGCTGGCTTCAAATCTGCTATAAAAAAGTGGGTTGAAGATTACAAGGAACAGCCTATATCATTTTTCACAGAAGTAAAAAATGATATTCTAAAAATCAAGCTTAAGCAATTAGTTAAAAATTATATAGGTAGTTCAGAAGTTCCCCGCGATTATAAAAAACTGCAAGTTCTTGTAACAGAAGGATTTGAAAAAGGGAGAGACATAAATTACACAGGTATAGAAGTAGGAAACATTGAAGTTGCTTCGACTCTTTCAACATTTAAGGAAAAAAGACGAAACGCACGCGATAAAAAAACCAAAGTGAACAATACTGATAATTTTAATGGTTTTTTTGAATTACTTGAGGATATGTCAAAGCAAAGAGTTCAAAAATCGCGTCCAGAAGGTTTTGATTGAAGAAAGTAATGTTCTTATGATAGTTCTTTTGTTGACATGAATTATTGTATGGCTTAATAATTAATAGGTGGTAAAAAATGGAACCAAAAATTGGCTCAAAGGTGAACATAGACACAAAAGTTCGGTTGGAGACACTCTATTTGTACATATATGAATCATGTCAGAGCTTTGGAGTGGATAATGATTGTCTTGATTCAATAAGTAAAGGAATATTCGAAAAGAAAATAATCAAAAAGATACATATAAAGTATCTTGATGGTTTAGATGTAGTAGTTGGTATTATTACAATTGAAATTGATTGGGAAAAATATGAAATAGCCGCAAAGACTAATTATGGAGCCACATTTACATTTGATACTAATAGATCTTTGCGTGAACAATTATCGCAGATGACATATATAATTGATTCGCACACAATGAAAATCAGGCAACAATTTAAAGTGAAAAAAGTTGATACATCATATACCTATATTGACGAAATACGAAAAAACAAAGAGGAAGATGAAAAAGCTATGAAATTTTTAGGTCATGTCAAAGTTGATGCCCCAGACACAAGAAATATAACAAAGGAATTTAAGCACTCTATGGAATATATAAATGAAAAGCTTGACGAGGTAAAAATTTCAATAAGAAGTAATTGATTAATTATTAAGATAGGAAGCTGGATACCCTAAAATTAACACAATTTAATTAAAGGTATCAACTTAAATAAATCAAAAATATGGAGGTAAAAAGCGATGGATAGTTTTTCAATGGATGTTAGTATTATTGGTGAAGAAAAAGTGCATGAGGAAATTGCACAAGAAACCGAGGTACCTTCAGATAAGGTATTGGCAATACGCGAAAAAGCAAAACAAAATGTTGTTGCGATAATTAATACCGATGTAGACTCACCATCAAGACAGCGTTTTTCTAGTGAAATTGCTTTTTTTGCAGATGCAACTTTAGAAAGCCTTAATGGCACAAATAAACTTATTGAGGATGCGGCGGTTACATTGCGTAAAAAAGGTGGTACACATAATAAAGTTTCAGAAGATTTTGACAGCTTAAGAAGCACAATTTCAAAACTTGATCCGACACCTTTAAAAACTGGCAAAATAAATAAAATCAAGGCATATTTTGCTAAGTTTGATGAATCAAAAAATACGCTTGATAAAATGATTGAGACTTTAAGAAGAAGCAAGCAAAAACTTCAAAATGATTGCCAAGCACTATATAGTATGCAAAGAACTGCTTTTGCTCATTTAACTAGGCTAAAAGAAGAAGCTGAAATGATTGAAGCAATGTATAATGAACTTGAGCGAGCTATTCAGGAAATGAAGTCTCAAAACGCCAATGCTAATAGCATAAAGGTTTTAGAAAGTGATGTTCTTTATGCAATCAAAAGAAAATCAGTGCAACTACAGGCATCGTTAAGAGCTAGATACATGGATATTTTTGTAGCTCAATCATTAATCACAACTAACAAAGACTTAGTGTTTGGGATAGATGATGCTCTTAATATAACTGTTCCCGCTTTGCGTAGTACGATAGCATTCCATAGTAATTTAGTAAATCAAGTACAATCGGCTACAGCTGTTGTAGATATTCAAAGAGCCGGAACGGATTTAGTTGAAGGGCTTGCTGGAGCTTTGGAAATGCAAGGTGGAATGATGGAGGCTTTGGAAAGTTCTCGTAATGATTTTTACAACGCTATTGATACTGCATTCCAAAGTGCTGTTAATTCGTTGAATGATATTAGTAATTTTAAAGCGAGTCAGCTTGATATGATGAAACGAAATGATGCAAAGCGTATAGAATTAAATAAACAGGGTGAAGCAGCGCTTCAAAGCATTTCTATGATAAATGCTATTCCTAAAAAGTTAAAATAATTTGGAATTGCGGATTCATATAAACATGAATTTCTTATATAATAAATAATGCAGTCAAAATAGTATATATTTAAAGTATATAAACGCCTGCTTGAAAGGATAAGTTTCCATATGGGTAAGCCAAAAATATATTTGGATAACTGCTGTTATAATAGACCGTTTGACGATTTGACAATAGAGAAGAATTGGCTAGAATCAAATGCTAAAATGTATATTCAATCCCTTATTAAGTACAAAAGTATTTTGCTCTACTATTCATTTATGTCGCTTGTTGAAATTGACGATAGTCCATATGAAGATAGAAAAGCATTCATCTTGGATTTTGTTGAGGGAAACGCTGTTGGTTTTATAGGTAAAAAGAGATTTACTGAAATTGAAATTCTTGTTGATGAAATTATGCAAACAGGTATTAAGAAAAAAGACGCTACCCATTTAAGCTGTTCAATAATTGCAAAATGTGATTATTTTGTAACGACTGATAAGCGTGTAATAAAATATAAAACGGATAGAATAAAAATTATAAATCCGATTGATTTTGTTAAGATATGGAGGGAATAGCATGATGACCGATAATATTCAAACTTCCGCGATAATGAGTGCCGGAATGAGAGTTTTGCGTGAAACGCTTGGAACAATTGAAGCTGAAATTTTTATTGCAAACATAAGTAACAATAAAACGGATTATACGAAATGGCGAGAAGACTTGTGGGAAGATTTAACGCTTCATGAATTGTTAGAACGCGCCGCAATAGCAGAGGAAAAATATGGTGTCCCCGAAGAAATTCAAATTATTTAACTTAAGATAAAACTAGCTTTTAGCAGTATTCAATTTTTGAAGACACCTTGAAGACAGTGTATTTATCTCCTTGATTTTATAGGGTTTTTCGGGCTAAAAATAGTTCGAGTCCCGTCTCGTGCTTGTTATCGCAAAAGGCATAAATACTCATGTTTACGGTATTTATGCCTTTTGATTTTGTGTTTTCAGGTATAATTTTACTCTCATTTACTCACATAAGGCAAAAACAGCGGAAAGGAGCGTGATTTTTTAGTTAATTAGCTGTTATAAATAATCTTAATAATTATTACCTTGGCAAAGGCAAAAGTTGCTTTTCATAACTTTTGTGCCTTTCGGGAACGCGCATTTTATGCGGCTTTAGCCAGTAGGTCTATTAATAACTTTGGTGATTTTAACCGCTTTTCATAACTTTTAGCGTCAAATTAGCGTCAAATATGAATTTTCAAGTGACCGTTTCCACTACCGACCATCTCATTGCAAGCCTCTAAAAATTCAATTTTGGTCTTAGAGAATTGATAGCCCTGAAGCCTGCCATAATACCAGGAGTTGCAGCGTTTAATTGATCAGTAGCGATCATTTCATCTTTTGAATGTTCAACAAATGCTCTTGTAACTTGACAGCTTAGTTGCAAAAATTCCATATGCTTAACGTATCTATCAATAGCCTCCGTATTAATCTCACTAGCTAGACCAAGATAATGTGCCTCAAGATAATCTTTAGCGTGGTTTTAATTCTTCAAAGATTTCAGTAATTATATCCTCTGCTTCTTTGTAGGCGGTTTCAATACTTTCTAGGTATTCTGGTTCGTATCACTTTATATTCGTATTCATGCTTGCGCCTCCAATCTTTCCTTAAATACGTTAATAATATCGATCTGACTTTTGGGGTAGAGTAATCGTCTTTTATAATCGTACATATATAGCTGATTATCTGCCAAAAAATATGCTTCATCGGTGCTAGTTTGATTGAATTTAGTTTGGAGCTTAAAATAATTACTTTCGTAATTATAAATTTTTTCAAGCTTATCTGCTCTGATTTTTATTTCCTCTAATGTTTTAGAATCAGAGGCATTATTTAAAAAATCAAAAGTTTCCAGGAGCTGGGTTGTTATATCTTTAATGTCAATGACGGCAATGTCATATTCTTTCTCGCTTAACTTATTGATCATCACCGCTTCTTCAGAATTTGAAATACCAATTGACAGAGACATTATTTTTATGTGTTTAGATGCAGTTTTATAATCCATCAACATTCTGGTTATTAAGAAACCTTGCTCCGTAAGCCGATCTCGATTTTCCAAAAATCCCTTTCTTATTAATGAGTCTTTAATCGCATGATCTAAAGGCTCGGTTATTTTTACCTCAGACAACTCCGGTAGAAAGCAAATTTCTTGGCCATCTAAAATTTGATTAAAAACAAATATTTCTTGGATAGTCATTGTATCACCCTGTTTTACTTTCTTATTTTAATTAATATAACGCTTAACCCGTTAATCAAGATAAGCAGTAAGTGCCTTATGCCCTGTATCATAGCCTTTAGGATAAAGCATATATCCGTCTGATATTAGTTTTTCATTTTCAAATTGGCATATTAGAGAAAAATGGTATACCATCAAGAATATCGTTATCACTTTTATTAAAACCATGCCAAGCCTTTATATTGTATTCATCAACAAGTTCTGCAAGTTCTTTCAGAACGCTTTGAGGAACTTCTGCTTTAACATCTACTCAACACCGTTTGAGCCTTTTCCCTCAAGCCACAGCTTCCCATCTTCTTCAAAAATATGATAGTTCCAATAACCGCCAGAAAATGAACCAAATTCATATCTAAACTCCGTTAATTGACCAGCGTTATTGAAATTGCTTTTACAAGCACAAATCAATAGTATTAAAATTATCAATAACAAAAAATAAGATTTATTCATGCTCTCTCCAAAGCTGTCACAAATCAATCATCTATTTCTTGAAACTTTTTTATGTATTCTAATTGTTGTTCATTGTGTACTCTTTCAACAATCAATATATATTTTTTATTTTTACTATAACAGAATGGATGTATCGAAGTAGCCCCTTCGGGTCCAAATCGATCAATTCCTATTTCTAATAATCTGGGATAGCTATTAGGAAGGTCGACAAGTTGATATTCTTCTATATTTTTTGTTTGCAATATATAAAAAGTCGTTTTCTTATCACCATTATCAACTACAAAACTACTAAACTCAAGTGGATCTGCCGGAATTGTTATCGCTTCATTTATAGCATTGGAAAATTTATCAATAAATTCGTGATACTCTTCTTCAGTAGTATTAACGCTAACTTTCTCCCGCGCCATGTATCTTACTTTTTCCCAGCGTTCGAGCTCTTTTAAATGGTAACCATCACCCACCATTTCTGCTATATCGTTTTCCATATTATCTTTTGTGATGCGCCATTTAATAATATACTGTTCAATATCAATAATTTCAAAATCTTCAACTGATATATCGGCGGCATCATTCATTTGAATATATTCTAATAATTCTTCTTTGCTAGCAAATCCCTCTTTCATCGTTTTTTCTCCTTTATTGGAATTTCGTTTTTCTTCATTTGATATATTACAAGCACAAATTAATAGCAGCGATATTATTAATAAAAAACAAAATTTTTTCATTATTTTCCTCACTTTATTACACTGGATTCATTTTTGATAATATTTTCCATTTCAATAGTCGCAGTAGGAAAACGCTCAGCATTTGATATCTTTGGAGCCTCATAGCCAGTTACGTTGGCAGCAAAATTATCGGCAAAAAATTCTTTGTTTTGAGATCCTGTAGCCACTCCTTTCCGATTATACCAATAATTTTCTTTCCAATGCCCAAAACCACCATGAATATTATTATTTGTAACACCACCATATACATCTGAGGCCGTACCATTTATCGCTGGATCCGCTAATTTTACAGTATAATCAGAAATAACCTGAGTTCTAATATTTTCTAATCTACGATTCGTCGGTGGTGTCCCATTATGCTTTAAGCTCTCTAGAATTAAGTCTATTTCGCTTTCTTGTTGAGCGGTACGATTTTGTGGAAAATGCTTTTCAATTTCTGCCCTCATGTCATTATATACATCATTTTCAATGCTTGCGTATAATGGAGTACTACCCCATTGTTTATTATTAAAGTCATTCATTGCATGATCTATACCATGACCCAATTCATGAAAAAAAGTAAAATAGGCTCCCCTTGTTTGGTTCATGGCTCTACTCGGATCAAGGTCTACATAGATAGCTTTCTTGCCTCCACGATAAAATTGAGTACCTGTCTGACTTATCGTAGCAATCTTGATATTCGGCATATATTTAAAAATAACCTGCTGATAATGCTCTGGTGCCTTATAAGTAAGAAATTTAATATTCAATATATCAATATTTCGGAAATCCTGAGAACCTAAAAAATTATTCATCACTTTTGTGCGATCAGGATATAGCATTTCGTAGTATTTTACCAATCGATTCTTATCAGAGTAGGTTGCGGCTTGCAAATCAGCACCCTGATAAGACTTTACAATAGTCTCGACAAGGACGTATTTAAGTTTAGCCGAAGGTTCTTGTTTTAGTTCCTTCAATTTGCCTTTGAGCATATCTCTAAAATCATCTTGTAGCTCACTATACTTTAAAGTGGGCATAATCATTTGATAAAGCGAAACTTGCCTTCCCCTAGTGATACCATCATTTCGCGTTACTCTTACATCTTCCGGACTTATTGTCATTATCTCATCTAAAACTTCTCCCATTTTTTTAGCAAAAGGAGTATCAACATTATCAATTATTTCATCATGAATATTTTCCGTATACGCCTTCATCGCTTCGCGAGCATCTTTAAGGCGAGTAAGATCCGCTTGGGTGAAGGTCAGCTTGGGAACAGTAAGTTGATCATAACCAACACGATTAGAAGCGCTTATTAAGTTAATAGCATTTTGAATCTTGGTATAATTTTCTTCAAAATACTGAATCATCTCATCTACAGGACCGCCAGCTTGCCATTTTGCTTTCAGATCGTCCCACTCACGTTTACTGGATTGCAGGGTTTTTATATTTTTCGCCATACTCTTTATCCCCTTTTGCTTATTAACGATTTTATTTGATTACAAATTTGTTACTTACATTCAAAGCAAAATCCGTTGCCGGCATCTGCATGTTCCAAATCACTCCGATCAAACATTCTACCGCAATCAGGGCAAATAAAATAGTTTCCTATGCATAGTTTACAAACAAATCCACCATTGTAGTGTTCATGCCTAGCTGGCTCCGATCCGCACAATATACACTTTTCCATTTATCTTCTCCTTCATTAGTTACCGACTATAAAACCCAGTGAAAATAAAAAAAATAATTTTAGCGTCAAATTAGCGTCAAACTTGAAAAATCACCTCGTTTTTAGAGGTGATTTTTCTTTGTAAAAAGTGCCACAAACCCGCATGGTTACTGGGTTTTTCCATTCAGCGCGAGACGGGACTCGAACCCGCGGCCCCGACCTTGGCAAGGTCGTGCTCCACCACTGAGCCACTCGCGCATTTCTTGCTTCACAACAAATATAAATATACAATAATGAATTTGTTTTGTCAAGCACAAAAATCGAAAATTTGCGGAACCTGGCATTCACCCTAGAATTCACCTCAATTTAAGTAGAATTTAAGGAACACAAAAATCGAAAATTTCCGGAAAATTTCCATAACCCTTGATAAAAAGCAAGTGAGAAGCTACTTGACGTGATTATTTAGCTGTTTACTTTTCACTTCTGGCTACTCCTTTGCTTAATAAGAGCATGACTAATAACTAAATATAGGTTTGCAATGAATTCATTATTTTTGTATAATTGACATTAAGAAAGAACATTGCATATAAGTACTGGACTTCGATGCGATAAATGAATTTAACTAAAAGAGCACAATGCTATGCTTTGAAGAAATAGATGAAAATGAGATTAATGGATTGCCGATGTAATTGAAATTTATCGAAAATAATTTTTTTGAAAAACAGTCAGGGGACATATTATGAATGTTGGTGAAAGAGATGAACTAATAATGAAATTATTCTTAGCTTCGTTAAGAAGTTATGGAGAAATAAAGTTCACAGGATTTAATGGGAAAATATCAAGTGTAGGCTTTAGAGGTGAGTTCCGGCATGTTGACCCTGAAACA
>JGI24695J34938_10001555_pt1 | contig 19332 bp, 17 predicted proteins | sample TergutCo191P3_FD_34938 | JGI IMG/M metagenome (IMG submission 34938)
AGGAATAGGCGCCATGGATGGCGCCGACAGCACCCGAAGGCGGGCCCGAAAACCCGAAACAGGATGTTGAGGGTTGTAGGGTTCGAGTCTTCTTCCGGGCAAATTATTTATTATTTAACGTTTTAAAAAAATAAAAAATATTTTACTCCGACATTAGATGTCGGCGTATGCCTCTTATAATTTGCGTATGATGCAGGGGGATTTGATGCCGAAGAAGTCGGCAGAGGAAAAAGTCAGGGTTAACCGCATTCTCTGGATAGACGAAGCGGTACGCTCAGGCTCGTATCCTTCGATATCAAAACTTGCAAAGAAGACAGAAGTAAACGAAAGAACAATTGAGCGCGATATTGAGTACCTTCGGGATATGTATGAAGCGCCGATTGAGTATGACCGAGATAAAAAAGGCTATTATTATTCAGAACCAAATTTCTTTATCAAAAGCGTTATCCTGACTGAGGGCGAATTATTCTCGGTTGCATTATTTGACCGCCTTTTAGAGCAGTACAGAAATACGCCGCTTGAATCTACACTTAGAAAAATATTTAACAAGATTGTTCACTCTCTGCCGGAAAATGTTACAGTTAATCCCAATACGCTTAGCAGTCAAATAAGCGTTATTTTTGATCACCAAGGTCAAATTGATAAAGATGTTTTTGAAATTATTTTTACAGCATTGAAAACAAAACGTACTATTAATTTTGACTATCGACCTCTTCAAAAAACAACCAACGCAAAAAGAATCGCAGATCCTTATCACGCAATTTGTCAAAGAGGAAACTGGTATTTTATCGGTTTTTGTCATGACAGGAATGAACCCCGCATGTTTTCTTTTTCAAGAGTAAAAAACGCTTCTTTAACAGAAAAACATTTTGAAATTCCTTCGGACTTTAAACCCAATGAGTTCTTTGACAAATCAATGGGCGTTTTCGCATCCGCGCGTACTCCGTATACTGTAGAACTTTCAATCGATAACGAAATCGGCACATATGCCCTTGAACGCCAATGGCATGATACTCAAACTGTCGAACAGAGAGAGGACGGCTCAGTGTACGTTAAGTTTACAACCACTCAGATGCCCGAAGTTCTGCGCTGGGTCCTGGGGCAGGGGCATACTGTAAGAGTACTTAATCCGCCTGAGCTTATTGATATGGTGAAGGCAGAGGTTGAGAAGGTGAGAGGGATGTATGGATAAGAATAAACTCATTAATGAAATTAATCCTGACATTAGTTGACGGGATTGACAAAGAAAGAAAAATATATAAATGGAGCTGTCCAAGAAGTAATACTTGGGCAGCCTTTTTTTAATTTTTGGTCTTAACTGTTAATCATATCTATGATAGAACGAATTAATCTAATAACCAAAATAATGATTCTGATAAATTTAATCATATTATCCTCCTCCCCAATTAGTCCAAGTTGTTAAAAAAGAACATTTCGGCATTTANTTAATANGGAGAACATGGTAAAAAACTGAAAATAATGATTATCTCTAACAACGAAATAAAGCCATTTTAATACAAGAAATTCCCAAAAGAAAAAAGAAATGGTAAAATCNNCATATGAGTAAAGGAAAAAGCGACAAGANCACGTATAAACCGTATGAACAGAAACAACAGTATCTAATACCGCCGAGTGCAGACGAACTGATACCTAAAGACCATCTTGTAAGATTAGTAAACGAAGTGATAGACGAGATGGGAATAGAGAGGCTGTTGAGGAAATACCAGACAGGCGGAGGAGCGAGCCGGTATCACCCTGTAATGATGACGAAACTTTTCGTTTACGGATATATGACGAAGGTGTGTTCAAGCCGAATGCTAGCAAAGGCGATCCGTGAAAACGTAATGTTTATGTGGCTTTCAGGAGGGCAAAAACCTGATTTCAGAACATTAAACGATTTCAGAGGGAAACTTTTAAAAGGAGTGTTGGAGGAGATATTTGTAACGACGGTAAAGATGCTTTCAGCCAAAGGATATATAAAACTGGAAAACTATTTTGTAGACGGAACGAAGATAGAAAGCGCCGCAGGGCGATATACGTTTGTGTGGAAGAAGGCAGTTGAAAAGAACGATAAAAAGCTTAATGAAAAGCTGCGGGCATATATCAGAATGGCAGAAAAAGTATGGGATGACGAAAACAGCGAATACCAAAACCGCGATCTTGAGGAGTTGGGAAGGAAAGAGAAGTTTACCAGTAAGGATGTGAAGGAACTTGCATCCCTGCTTCGAGAACGGCTTGAAGAGCTTGACACCGAAGAAGATAAAAAAAAACTGAAAAAGGAATTGAAAACGATAGAGAAAGACTATCTGCCTCGAAAGAAGAAATATGAAAAAGCGAAGCGGTTATGCGGGAAGCGAAACAGTTATTCCAAGACCGATCCTGACGCGACGTTTATGCGGATGAAAGAAGACCACATGAGAAACGGGCAATTAAAACCCGGTTACAACGTGCAAATAGGAACAGAAAACGGATTTGTGGTAGGGTATGATATGTTTCCAAACCCGACAGACACAAGGACATTGAAACCCCACTTGAGGAAGCAGGCGAAGCGGCTTGGGACAAAACCAAAAGCGGTAATAACAGATGCCGGATANGGAAGCGAAGAGAATTACAGTTACCTTGAAAACAAGAATATTACAGCAGTTATAAAATACAATACATACCGAAAAGAAAAAAGCAGAAAATGGAAAAATGACATATTCAGAACGGAAAACTGGGAATACGATAAAAAAGAAAAATATTATATTTGTCCTGACGGAAGAAAACTGACTTTCAGAGAAACAAGAAAAAAGAAAACTGATTCCGGGTACNCGATAGAAATAGAACGTTATGANTGTGAATCATGCAAATACTGCCGCAAGAAAAAACAATGCACCAAGGCGAAAAGAAACCGCGTTATTGAGCGTAACGAAAGGTGGCTGAGGTTAAAGAAAAAAGCTCAAAGAATATTGGAAGACGAACGTTATGAAGAATTGAGAAAACAGCGTTCGGTTGAAGTTGAAACTGTATTCGGGCAAATCAAAGGAAATCAGGGATACAAGAGATTTCTTCTACGAGGAATACCAAAAGTCTCAACTGAATGGGGATTATTGGTTCTGGGGTACAATTTAAAACAGATGTTCCGGTTAAACAGAGATAAAACGGCATAACACAGCTAAATTCTGGACGTCCAGAATTTCGATATAAAATTTATTCTCGAATTAAATTAAAAAAAGACTGCCCAAGTATTACTTCTTGGACAGCCCCAATACAGGAGAAGATATGCTTAATACAACTGAATTAAATGATAATCAACCTATCGATTATCTTAATGATGATTATTCAAATATCGAGATTGAACTTGAAAAATTATCAGAAGCAGAATGTATTAAAGTAGAAATAAATGAAGGGCTTGAAGAAGCTCTAAAGGAACTTGACTCTTTACATGATCAGTTTTCTAAAGAAGACGGAGCTAAATTACTTGATTTATGTAAAACAACTGTTATCGAAACAATAACCGGGCAGTTTGGTCTTGCCAGTTTATTTATTGAAACAAAAGACGGCGGCAACGTAACAACCGCACATAATTTTAAAAAAGGTATTACTTCATCTGATAGTGATAAGCAAAAATACGAAGATTATATAGCAAGTAATGATGGCAGCAGAAACTGGCAGAATGTCCGTAAATCAGGCGGATACGACGATCCTTTGCCTAGAAAACGAAAAGCGACATTTAATAACCAGGATGTTTTAATTAACTCATATACAGGCAAGCCGTTGCCCAAAGACGGAAATGCGCATCTTGACCATATTGTTCCTGTAAAAGAAATTGAAAAAAACGCTGCAAATCATCTATTTAAAACACCCGAAGAACGTGCAAAAATGGCAACTAATGATAAAAACTTAGCATGGACAGAAGCTTCAGCCAATCAATCCAAAGGCGAATTGGCAATGACTGATTGGCTGGATAAAACTGATAAACATGGAAGAACAAATGAAGAACGTTTTGAAATTGACAGGGAAATGGCATTAAAAAAAGACTCGAATGCAAGGCGCTATATTAAAACAGAAATTACAGTCGCTGCCGCAAAAAAATACGGAACTGAATTACTGGCAACAGGTGGCAAAGATGTCGCTAATATGGCGGCATATTCCGCGCTAGGTGTCATTCTAAGAGATTTAACACAAGCTGTTTTTGAAGAAATACGCACAACTTTCAAGGAACGGGGTAATGAATCTTTAAAAGAAATTTTTATACGTTTTAAAGAACGTATAGGAACCGTAATTGCTGATTTACGGGCAAAATGGAAAGATATTTTAAAAGGAAGTTTTGAAGCGGGTATAACATCATTTCTTTCAAATATAGTTGTATTTATTATTAATCTGTTTGCAACAACATTGAAAAAACTTGTTTTTATGATTCGCGCTGGATTTGTTTCTCTTTGTCAGGCCGTTAAAATATTGGCTAAACCGCCTGAAGGAATGGACAGGGAAGAAGCGAATTATCAGGCATTTAAAATTCTTACCGCTGGTTTGATTGGAGCGGCTTCGCTCGGATTAAGTGCTGGAATAGAAAAATTATTACAAGCTATACCGGGTTTGCAGCCTCTTATGATGTTTCCTATTCCATCAATCGGCAAAGAACCTCGTACAGTAAGCGATATATTAGCGGTAACTCTATCCGCGTTTGCTGGAGGAATACTGACAACGATTGCTCTTTATTTTTTGGACAAATGCCGCGCAGAATCAAAAAAAGATAAACTGCGAATTCAATTAGTTGCTCAAAGCGGGGTTGTTGTACAGTATAAAATAGCGCAAACTTATTGCGTATTGGACAGTGCTTATTCTTTTTTTAAAAGTAGTATGGAATTTGAGAAAGAAGAGATGGATAATATTTACACATCAATTCAGGAATCTGGAAATATTGTAGACAAAGCAGCAGATGAATATGAAGAAAAATTAGAATATTTAAAAAGTTTAATAAAGGAAGAATAAAAATGAATGATTCAGACTTAATAGTACTACAAAATAAGTTACAAAACGCTCATCTCTCAGAAAAAATGATAGATGAATTAGCAAAACAAAATTCTATGAAAATTCTGGAAAAAATATATAACTGTACCGAAAAAATTGAAGAAGCAAAAGTAGTGGCAGATGAAGCAAATAACATGAAAATAGGTTGGTTTGGTTATGGAACAAAGAAAAAAATTAATGCCACATCTAATGCATTAGTACAGCAAAGTAGAGCTATTGAAGAAATGAATAATCTAATGCAGGAATCCATAAAGTTTACATGTTTATCTCACGCATATTCAATAGCAATGCGCGATGTAATGCTGGAAATGATCAATAATGGTTTTAAGAATTCAAACGACCAGTTAGTACGTCTTAATAAAAATGGAAAAACACATGCCAGTTTGTTAATTCAGCATATAGAAAACCATATTAAATTTGCGAATGAGAAAAAAGGTTATATAAAAAACAATAAAAATACAAAAGAAAAAAAAGGGGTTGGTATTGTAATATTTTTTATTATTTTGGGTACTTCACTCGGAGCAATTTTCTTTGGTGTAGGGGGTAGCGAAAGTTTTATTAAAACTGCTATTGTAGGTAGTATTTGTGGATTTATTATTGGAGCTATTTTTGGTATATTAGCTGGAAAGTTTCGTGGTTTTCTTTTAGGAGGAATTATTGGAGCTATTTTTGTAACATTAATCGGCTCATTAATATCTTTCTTAATCAACAGAATTAGTTTCCTTCCCATTCCTCCTATGGTAATAAGTATCGTTGTGTGTGGTTTAATTTTTTCATTACTAGGGTTTTTGTTTAGAAAATTATTATATTAATATATTTTTTATTATTACAAAGATATGGTGAATCAATGTGCTGGTTATTTTATAAAAGAAAAATATCTAAATAATGTCGATTAATTACTATTTTGAGAAATTCTTGTTAAACCTATAATAAATACTGCAGGTATATATTTATCATAACCACGAGGATTAATTAATGATGTAATTAATGGCAATGCAGTAATTGCGAAGTTCTCATTGATTTTATTTATAATCAAATAAATGATCCAATAAAGTTTCATCTTCTTCTAAAATAGTACAATATTCTATTAGTTGTTGTTTTTTTGTGGATTTTTCCTTACTACATAAATATCTTGCTCTTTCCGTATTGGCATTACCATTATTATCAAATAAATCTTTAAAACATAACGAACATATCTTCAATGCCCAACATTTTTCACAATTATCTTTACGATAATTTTTATATTCTGATAATAATTCATCTAAGACATTTATTTTCAAATTATCAGATATATTACCAAATTTCCCACCAAATGTAAAGTTTTCACAAATATTTACATGACCATTTACATCAATGAAAATTTTATTAATGAAAGGCTTGCAAACTGCGGATAAAACAATGGAATCATCATTTATTGAACGTCTATGAAAAGACAAATATTTTTTATCAAAATACTTTACAATTATATTATTATAGTCTCTATTTTTAAGATAAGAAATATATAAATCTAATGGTTTTTTGTTTTTTAAATAATTACTCAAAACCTTATTTGCTAATTTACGTATTGTACCGTCATCTTCTATACAATCAATGCATGTTATTTCTGGCAGATTAATAGCATTTTGAAATAATTCATCTGTAAACCAAAAATTATTAACTTCTTCCAATTGTATCTCGTCAAATATATTAAATACAAAATTTACTCTCTCAGCATAAACATTTTCATTCATCTTTTTTATATTTAACAAATTTTTCTTAATCAACTCATAAGTAGGCTCTCCATTTAATAATACTCTCAACTCGTCATGTCTATTAGGTATTCCCGCTAAACTTATAAATAAATGAACATTATTATTTTTTATAAACCATTTAGCAATATCATTTGATAATAATAATGCGTTTGTTGTGATAAAATACTTTATTTCTTTATCATAGTTGTTTATTATTTCTACAGTTTTTTTCATTTTTCTAAATTCTATAAAAGGTTCTCCGCCATAAAAATTTATTACTTTCTTATCAGCTCCTTTAGAATTGGCAAAAAAGAATTCTATTGCTTTCTTAATTGCACTTTCATTTATACTTGTATCCCCATGTTTTCGTTCATTGTAATAATGATTACTATATATACAGTATTTACATCTAAAATTACATTTATCAGTTAATTCAATCATCAAATGATTAATTTTATTATTTAATTCACTTTTATATTTATTAATATCATACCAATACATAACCTTAGTAATTGAATTTTCCATTAAAATACCATTTGCAATGACTTCAGATATTAATTTATATTCATTCTTAAAAAGATCGTCAGATGGAAATGTTTTATTAGATATATTTTCAAACAAATGTTTATGATTATTATATATCTCATTATTTATAGAAAATATATTACAACTCATACCATCAAAAAAATATTTATTATTTTCAGTTGAAAAAACAATATAATTAAATTTCATAATATATTTTCTTAATTATTAGCAACACGTTAAGAAAGATCAATATATACACCTCAACGTGTTGCTGTTTCTCATAGTCAGCTACTATGAACCATTTTTTTTCCAGGATACGAAGAATGCTCATTCTGGCATTGGCATTCACACCTTCCAACTGGACTCACATTTTGTTTCCTGATAAAAACAACTTTCATAAAGTCTCCTTTGCGTTTTTTTGTCCGCACCCGACAGAATTAAAATTGATACACCCCAATTTTAATTTTAATAAATTTTCCAATAATGTCAATACTTAATTATTAAATAAAATAATATTAAAACTAAAAATTTTCCTCACACCGACATCAGGTGTCGGTGTTACCTGTTATATTGAAGGTATATTATTTTTTAGGAGGAATAATTATGCCGGTAAATGATTTGGAAAAGGTGGTAATAGATAAGCCTATCATAATTCCACAGGGACGAAATGGAACAAAATACATTAACAAAGAAATCGAGATTGAAACGCAAATATTCTGCGAAGGAAGTCTGGTATTTGAAAACTGCATTATCAATTATAAACCGTTTGAGAATAAAAAACGGATAATTCTAAAAGAAGGCAGTGATGTCAAAATATTAAACTGTACTGTGAAAGGCATCACGGATGGATGCGGTATAACAGCGTCGTATATTTCTTCTCTGTCATCTGGAAATAATATTGATGAATATGAGCTAAATGAAAAGATCAGCGACACCATATCATTTATTGAATATGAAAACCATTATGATAAATGTAATCTTGAAATTAATAATTCATATTTTACTGATTGCTCCTGTTTTGCAAAAGTTTATAAAATTGCAGTAAATAACAGTGTTTTTGAATATTCAACAAAAGAAATTGCCGCCAAATCATTATATGCAGAAAGAGAATCAAAATCTTCTATTACGAACTGTTTAATAAAATTTTCTGATAATGATAATAATATTGAATTAGGCGATTATTTAAATGATTATACTGATAATTTTATTGGTGATGATGAAGTAAAAGATGAATTTAATAAACTTTCTTCCGAGGAAGAAACAACAAAATTAATATTAAATATCTTTAATGATTATGTCCAAAAAAATAATTCGGGACTTTCGCGTAACGACCTTCTTTTTTATCTTATTTCATCATGTGTCAAAGAAAGGATTTTTAATGGATTTAAACAAATATCATATTCCACTTTCAATGGAGTATTTTCTGTAATTGGAGAGGTTACAAATGTAAAATCATGCGATTTTATTAATTGTACAAATTTATTATCTACTGGATATGACTCTGCTAATATTGATGATTGTGTTTTTGTGAATTGCAGGCAAAACTTAATTAAATCAAATCATAATTTCAGTGTTAATAACTGTGCAATATTTAATAGTCGTACCAGAGGTACTGTTGGAATATATGGACCTTCATTAAAAAATAAAGGAAAAATCAAGAATTGTACATTTGATGGTTTAGATGTTGATTCATCTTTTATTGAATCCGGAAACAACGGAGGTTTTGACGGACCAAATGTTACAGTAGAAAACTGTACTTTTAAAAACTGTGTTGCCAGTAATGGTGTAGATATTATATCAAAAAACAAAGTTAGTTCGAGTCTTTTTAATTGGAAAGAAGCAACAGCCGTTTCGGTTCATGGTTGTAACGGGATTAATACGGATTATAAAACCGGAAAAGCAGATTCTGTCCCAAAAGAGCATAAAGATAGAAACGGTGACATAATTGGAGCAAAACTTGATGAAAATAAAGTAGGAGTTCCATTATGAATCAAAATTTAACTGAGATAGTTTTTATTCTTGACCGAAGCGGCTCAATGGCTGGTCTTGAGAATGATACCATTGGAGGTTTTAACGGTTTCGTCAAAAATCAGACAAAAAACGGGCAAACCAGCCTAACTACGGTTCTCTTTGATGATAAATACGAAATACTGCATAATGGTATTGATGCCGCCAACGCGATTCTTACCAACAAAGAATATTTTACACGCGGTTCTACAGCTTTGCTCGATGCGATTGGAAAAACAATTAACGATGTCGGCGGAAGACTCAATAAAACGCCGGAAGCATCAAGACCGTGTAAAGTAATTTTTGTTATTACTACTGACGGGCTTGAAAACGCAAGCAGGGAATTCAGTTATAACGAAATTAAAAATATGATTACGCATCAATCCGAAAAATACACGTGGGAATTTATTTTTATGGGCGCAAATATTGATGTTGTTCAGGAAGGGAACAAGCTCGGTATTGATGCCGGCCGTTCAATTGTATTTGCCGCTACCGGAGCAGGAATCGGCAATATGTTTAATCATATTTCAAATATTTGCGGAACAATCAGAACTGATAAAAACAAGCAAAAAATGTCTGTTTAATTTAAGCTATTATTAAATTGGTGCTCGCAAGGCTGTAGGGTTCGAGTCTTCTTCCGGGCAGATTAGTTAATGTTTACTGTACCTACAATGTATTGACAATAGCAGATATTTATTATATATTAATAACAGGAGGGCAGATATGCCTACTGTCCAATTCAGAACTGATGACCAGACCAAAACAGCATCTACAGCGCTTTTCAAACAGCTTGGAATAACCATGTCCGATGCGATTAATATGTTCCTTCGGCAAACTATCATGCGCGGCGAGATACCTTTTACCCTCAGCATTCCTAAAGAATTGGGAGCCGAAAGCAACATTATAGAAAGCGAAGCGCTTTTTGACGCCGTCAAGCGGTATAAGACAGTTAACAATAAGGTTAATTATGACATAGCAAAAGCCGAGCCTTTTTTACAAGCGGTCGAAACTCTTGGTTCACATTTATCAAAAAAAATAACCTTACAGGATAATGCAGTAAAAATAAGACTTAATTTCAAAGATATGGAGTTTGTACTTGATTACAATTTTAAAGAACCTGATAATGTTTTTATTTTAACGCGTAAAGATGGTAAACTTATAATTAAAGACTGCAGCCTATCAAATATATCTAAGACATTGGAACTTTTTTAATGAACCAATATCCGGAAATCCTGATACCCAAATCATCTTACCCTGTTTTAAAGGATGAGGATTTATTACTATTCGCTTTAGTTCGGGAAACGGTTGTCAATGTTTACACATATCTTACTGGAAATGAGTATGAGCCGGATGACATTTTACCATTGGTGGTAGCCCCTCAACCTTCTTTGCGAGAGGTTTTTGAATTATGGGTCAAGGATAATGATGGAAACCGAATCCCAAGAGATAAGAGCAATACCCGCACAAGATACCTTGCAAAATCAATTCTTGAATATATAATAGCGGAGGCGATAATCTATAAGGAAACTGTAATCCCATTTAAACGTTCCGAGTTTGAATAAAAAAATCACACCATTGGAAACGTAAACTTAAACGCCAGCCCGGATTCTGTCGAGTTTACGTTGATGGCGCCGCCGTATTCTTTAACAATGTCCTTTACAAAGCTTAAGCCTACCCCGCGTCCTGCCGCCATTCCGGTTTCGTCAGCGGTTGAGAACTCCGGAGAAAAAATTGTGCCCAGAAGAATTTTTTTATCGACTTTGGCGCCCGGGTTTTTTTCGAGGTATTTGTTTTTAATTTTATTCCAGTCCAGCCCCCTGCCGTCGTCCGAGAAAAGGATTTCGGCTTTTCCGTCAGCATTATTAACGCTGAACGATAAAATACCCTGCGGATTTTTACCCTTTTTAATTCTTTCGTCTACACTTTCAATTCCGTGATAAATTGAATTTCTTACGCACTGAAAAAGAATATCTTTAATTGGTTTACGTAATTTTGATTCCATGATGTTTATATCTATTTGACCTGCTGAAAGTTTTATCTTTTTTTGAGCTTCCGCGGACAGACGTTCTACGGCTTTTGTTAAAGAATTAACAAATATTTTATCCATTTGATTGTTTGTCTTGTAAGCGTTTATTTTTTTTGTAATGGCGACATAGGAATCCATTTCCTGCATAAACGTTTCTATCTTAATTGCCAAAGAAAGAACATCATTCGTAAAAACCCTTTCCTTATTGGATGCCGCTTTTACTTCATCTTCCAGCGTGTGAAGCTTGTTTGCAAGACTTTCAAGATCCAGAATAACCGCATTTGATTTTATTGCATGGACGTATTGGAAAATTTTAACGACAACTTCTTTTTCTGAAAGTTTGCGATCTTTAAGAAGAGCGTTAATACTGTTAAAGTTGGAATCTGTATCTTCTATAAAGTTCTGGAAAACAAGAGGATCAACTTTTAAAACATCAAACATGTTCTTCATTTCCATTTCCTGAAGATCCTTTTGCGCCTGAAGTTCAAGTTCAATTTCTTTCTCTCTGGAAATGTCCTGAATGATTCCTATAACAACAGGTTCAGATCCCTCACGCTCAATTAGCTGAAACCTTGTGGTTAAATACTTTTTATCATCATCCACTTTATACTCAAAGTCAGAAATGGGATTGGCGGCTTCCAGCACCTTCGCGCTTTTTTCTTTCGCAAAGACCATATTAAAATAGCCTTTCATAACAGTAAGCTGCTTTGAATCAAGAGAATGATTCAAAATATCAAGAAGGTTTTTGCCCGATAAATCTGACTCGTAATAAGAGAGAATCGAAATTAATGTGCGCGAGTACTGCGGAAGAATATTAAGACTTTTATCCATTAAGAAAATACCCTGATTAATATTGTCCTTCATGGTTTGAATCATGTCTTTTTCATTTGCAAGTTCTTTCATAAGTTCGGCTTCTTTGCGGTCTTTGCGAATGCCGATCCATTCATAAATTACTGATAAAGCCGCAATCAGAAAATATACGCCGATAATTCTTAATTTTATATCATCATCAGGAGCGCCTAACGGCATAATGTCTGAAAGAGGAGTATAAAATAATAAAACAGAAAAAATTAAAACTATCACGGATTCGATTATTCCAACTGTCATCTGACAAAGGAAGATAACTATGGGCGGAAAAGAAAAAAGCCAGACAGCAGCCCAGAAATTTAAATCGCCGAGATATAAAAGGTAACAGCAATACATCCCGAAAACAGTAACAGGAAAAACAGGCACAAATTTAAGCGGGATTTTTGAACGAATCATTATTAGAGCGGACAAACACAGGAATGCAATACCAAAGTCTATAAAACTTCTTGTCATATCATGGTCAAGCATTGTAAAGCCAAGAATTGAAAGCGGTAAAATTGCGACCATGAAAATCCAGTTCATGGTCATATATCTTACCTGATCCTTTACATTGGTAAGCTCCATGTAACGTTTGCCAAGAAAAATAGAAAGCAAAATGTTTCGCGCGCTGTTATCTTTCATTTAATCTGTTCCACAGCTATCGACAGGCAAAATTCCTGAGTATCAAATATTGAAAAAGGAATGCAAATAATTCTTGCTTTTTCCGAAGGCCAGACAATCGAGTGCGCTTTGCCTTTAATTATCGAAGGCATGGAAATTTTTATTCTGTGCTTTTTTTCAAAAACATTCTTTACGTTTCCTGCGATTATATTTACAACTTCGCCGAGCATATCGGTGACTTCTTTGTCAATTTCCTTATACTCTTTGCCTGTTAAAATACCCGTAAGTCTGAAGGCGGTTTCTTCTTTTAAAGAAATTGCCACAGCGCCGTGCGCCTCGCCCGAAAGCCCGATAATTCCGGAAATATCCCAGATCGTCTCGAACTCGTCCTTTGAAACAAAATAAGCCCTGCCGGCTTTAATTTCCGTATTGCATAGGCTGCGGAAAACTTCTTCGCTTCCTTCTATGAACGGCTGTATAAATCTTTCCATTTTTTACCTCGCTAACACCAGGATTTCCTGAACCTTTTCTTTAAAAACTTTTTCCTGAACAGGTTTTACCATATAATCGGTAGCTCCGCTCTGCAGAGCTTCGATTACGCTGAATTTTCCTCTTTCGGAAGTTACCATGACAACCGGCAAGTCCTTATACTGCGGCATTCCCCTTACAATTTTAAGGAAATCAATGCCGTCCATTCCGGGCATATTCCAGTCCAAAAAAACGATTGTAATATTGTTGGCTTCCAGTAATTTTAACGCCTGCTTCCCGTTCTCAGCCTCAAAGCATTCGAAAGGAACCTTCATTGCAGCAAACGTATTCTTAACAATATTCCTCATAATTTGACTATCGTCTACGACCATGATTTTAACCATTATTATGACACCCTTTCTACATTTATTTAGTTGAAAACAGTATTATCATAAATTTATTTAAATGTCAAGCTGTTATAAAATTGTATCTTATTCATGTTTTAGTACTTCTTCTTTTCTTTATTTTAAATAATTTTTTAATATCTCCAATACTTCGATTAAATCGAGAGGTTTACCTATATGCGCATTCATGCCGGCATCCATACATTTATCAATATCTTCCTTGAACACATTTGCCGTCATCGCTGCAATTGGGATCGGTTTATACGCAGAATTTTCTGCACTTAATCCTGCTTCAAATTTTCTGATAGTGCGCGTGGCTTCAAGTCCGTCCATCTGCGGCATTTGCATATCCATAAAAATCATGTCGTAGCGTTCGGGAGAAGAAGTAAACATATTAACAGCTTCCGTTCCGTTAGACGCACATTCAATTTTTATCTCCAAAGGTTCTAAAAGAGAAATAACTATTTCACGGTTGATTTCCATATCTTCTGCCAAAAGAAGACGATGTCCTTTTAAAGGCTGAATTTGTTCTTCGAGCGAAGGCATCTGCGTTATATCATCAGCATCGCAGCTTTTTTCTGCGCCGCGTTTTAATTGAATAATAAAATTAAATACAGCTCCCCTTCCCAGTTCCGACTCGATCCAGATATTACCGTCCATGAGCTCGACAATATGTTTGCAAATTGCAAGTCCAAGACCTGTGCCGCCGAACTTTCTTGAAGTGCTTGTTTCCGCCTGCTCAAAAGATGAAAATAAACGCTGATGATGTTCGGGAGCTATTCCAATCCCGGTATCTTTAACTTCGATTTTAATTTTGCATGTTCCGTTTTCTTCGTTCTCATAATAAGCGTTCAGCCATATCGATCCCTGTTCAGGCGTGAATTTTACCGCGTTGGTTAAAAGATTTGTAATTATTTGAATTATCCGCTGTTCATCGCCGGATAAAAATTTCGGAATCGCAGGATCAAGATAAAGAGCAAACTGTAATTTTTTTTCTTCTATGCGAAAACCTGTTATGCTGATTACTTTCTGCACCATTTTTTCAAAATCGAATTCTGTGGCAGAAAGATCAAATTTTCCCGCTTCGATTTTTGACATGTCAAGAACGTCATTTATAACGCCTAAAAGATGATTTGATGCGCCTTCGATTTTTTCAAACGCGTAATCTTTTTTTTGAATGCTTTCGGCAGATTTTCCAATCTGCGTCATGCCGATTATTGCGTTCATCGGGGTTCGCATTTCATGACTCATGTTGGAAAGAAAATTTCCTTTTGCTCTGCTTGCTGCCTGAGCTTCTTCAAAAGCCGATTCCAGTTCCTGCGCAGTTGCGCGCAGGCTGAATGTAAGATCGTTTCGCAGCATTGCATGCGCAATTAAAAGGCTTCCCGAACGAAGAATCGTTTCTTCGCTTTCCATAAAAATACGCTCATTGTGACAATCGTCAAACCCGACAAAACCCCAAAACTTATCGCGTAAAAAAACAGGCACAACCAATATTGACAATATTCCCTGCGGAGATAATTGCGCCTGCGTTTTTTCATCCATCTTGCGAATTATTCCGTTGATGCATCTTCCGTCTGAAAGCGTTTCCTCCCATTCAGGCATATCATCGTATGGAATGTCAATTGTGTACTCATTGTCCTGCTGAGGGTCTGCGCCTTCTGACCATTCGTACAACTGCGTGCAAAAAAGTTTATTGTCTGTAGTATGATTTCTCCAGATATAAACGCGATCGACGTCAACAGCCTCTCCCATCATGCCCATACATTGCAGAAGAGCGTTTTCAAATTCATCGACATCGGCCTGAAGCAAAACTGCCGCCGAGCTGTTTACAATGTTCAATAAAGCGTTTCGCTGTTTGTTTTCCATACGATTTTTATAAGTCAGTTCATTTCGGCTGATTGCGTTTACGATCATTAAACTAACAGAACGAAGAATATCAAGTTCATCGTTTGAAAGACAGCGTTCAACCTTGCAGTCATCAAAACTTACGTAACCCCAAAAATTATCATGCAAATACACAGGGATTGCAAAAACGGATTTCATGCCGTGATTTAAAAGACGTTCCTGCTCTTCCTTTGACAAGTCGTCCAAAGGGCCGTTTACGTATTCGCCTCTTAAAAATTTTTCACTCCATGTCGGAATATCACTGTAGGGAAAAACGGCTTTTTCTTCGACAGGATTGGTTCGTCTGCCGAAATCATTTTGCCATTCAAAACGCATCGCATAATACAAGACGCCGTTTCTGTTTTCGTTTTGCCAGATATAACCGCGATCGACATTTAAGCAATGAGATATAATGCTCATTCCTTCGAGAACTGACATTTCAAATGTTCTGTCATTTATGGAAGCAAGTAAAATACGCGCGGTATCGCTAACCGCATGCAAAAGACGCTGTTGATGTTTTATTTTTTCATCAAGTTGATCTGTCATTTTTCTACCGCTGAACCCTGCCCGACGCATTTCCAGCCGCAAGTTTTTTTACTTCATCCGCTGATACAAGATTAAAGTCACCTTCGATAGTGTGTTTAAGGCAGCTTGCCGCAACCGCAAATTCAAGTCCGTCTGCAGGAGACATTTTCTGCAGTGACGCATAAATAAGTCCTGCGCCGAAACTGTCGCCGCCGCCGACCCTGTCTACAATGTGAACTGCGTATTTTTTGGAAAAATAATATTCGCCCCCGGAGCATAACATAGCGCCCCAGTTGTTATCGTTAGCTGAAATTGATTCGCGCAGCGTTATCGCAGCCTGCTTGCAGCCAAACCTTTTAATAAGCGCGGCGGCAACTTCCTTGTAGCCGTCATGGCTGATCTTGCCTTTTGTAACATCGCTGTCCTGCGCTTTAATGCCGAAAACATCGGCGGAATCTTCTTCGTTAGCGATGCAAAGGTCAACATATTCCATGAGTTTTCCCATAACCTCGCCCGCCTTTTCGCGAGACCAGAGATTTGCGCGGTAATTTAAATCGCAGGAAACAGTTATGCCTTTTAATCTTGCAGCCTTGCATGCCGCCATGCAAATCGCCGCCGCGTTTTCGGAAAGCGCAGGCGTTATCCCCGTAAAATGAAACCATGAAGCGTCTTTAAAAATTTTATCCCAGTCAAAATCATTTTCCGCCGCAGCTGCAATCGCGGAATGAGCGCGATCATAAATCACTTTTGACGGCCGCTGTGACGCGCCTTTCTCAAGATAATAAATACCTACCCTGTCTCCGCCGCGGACAATCAACGAAGTATCAACTCCGAACTCCCTCAATTTATTTACAGCTCCCTGACCGATTTCATGCTTCGGCAGCTTTGTTACAAACGCAGCCTCCATGCCAAAACCGCATAGCGAGACTGCGACATTGGCTTCTCCCCCGCCATAGGTTGCGCCGAAGGAATGAGCCTGGACAAAACGATTATATCCTTCCGGCGCCAAACGCAGCATAATTTCACCAAATGTAATGACTTTCATATTAACTCCCGACATGTTTTTTACATATTAGCTTAAATTTCATATTATAGCAAATTAAATATATTGATTAGCGCATGACCTGCCTATATACTTCTGGTATGAGTAGAAATTACGAACCAAAAATGATTAAGGCTCTTGCTATAGATCTTGATGGAACCACCCTGCTGCCGGGCGGGGTTCTTGGCAAACGCACCAGAGACTGCCTTAGAAAACTGGTCAGCAAGGATATGCAAATAATTATTTCCACAGGCAGGGCGATTGAAGCGGTTGAAAAATATCGAAGCGCAATAGGCGCGGAAGGACCGATGGTATTTTTTAACGGAGCGGAAGTCGCGTATGTGCCGTCCGGAATAATTCTTCATACCGATTGCATCGGCATGGATGTTGTTGATTTTGGAACAGACATTGCGCGTGACCTTGGGATACATTATCAGATTTATCTTCCTTCCGGCATTTCACCTGACACAGGAAAAAGCGATCCAGGGCAAATGTGGGAAGCGCTGGTAATTGAGAAATACGGTTCCGAAGCGGAATATTATCAAACTCACACAGGTATTGTTCCTGTTATAAAAGATTTAAAAAAAATAGCGTCTCTTCCCATTAGCGGATGCATCAAGGGGATGTTTATTGCAGATCCTTCTTTACATGATGAAATTCGCAAAAGAATGCAGGAACGTTTCGGCGATTCAATAAATGTTATGCGCAGTTTCCCGACATTTTTGGAAGTTATTAACGCCGGCGTTTCCAAGGGTGAAGGTTTAAGAATCGCCATGGAACACAGGAACCTAAAACCTGAAGAAGTAATTGCCTTCGGCGATGAAGAAAACGATCTCCCCATGTTCACTGTCGCAGGTTTCGCCGCAGCCCCTGAAAACGCAAGAGAAAAAATCCGCGATGCCGCAGATTTAATTTACGGACCTAACACTGAAGAAGGTTTGGCGGAATATTTAGAGCAAACGTTTTTTTGATTTACGTTGCTTTTTTCTCATAACAATGATATATTCTTCCTATGGGCGCACTGCCGAAAAACAAACAACTTTTTACATACGCAGATTATAAAGCCTGAGAACTTGCTGAAGGCGGGTGCTTTGAGCTTATTTACGGCGAGTCCTGCGCAATATCTGCGCCAGATGCCAGACATCAGGAAGTTCTGGAACAAGTGTTCGCCGAATAATTTCACTGCGTTGCGGTGAATACAATTAACGCCACCAGGCCGATGGGCAGCCTGGTTTATTAAGGAGCTGTTTATGGCAACTGCTATTGACAAACTGGGTTGGCTTCCCAACCTCATTCTGACGATCTTTTTTGATCCAATCGTTCAGGGCATCAATCGTGTTTTAAGAGGCAAGGTAATTTTCGGGATTATCTGGATAATTACCATAGGTCTTTTTGGAATCGGCTGGATCATTGATATTGTTACTGTATTGCTGTACAAGAAGATCACCATTCTTGCCTGATTATAAGGGAGGCTGAGAGCCGACCTATAAGGCTTTTTGCCTCCTTAACACCACTGGACAATCTTGCTAAAATTCGATAGAATCGCGTTATGATATTTCCTTTAAGAGAACTCATCGAATACGATGACAATATGTACGAAATCACTACGGCGTCCTCGCGCAGGGCTTACCAGCTTGCATCTGTGATGGAGAAGGATGAAAAAGACCTGTGGGACGGTAAAATGGTCGCTCTTGCCGCGATGCAGGTTTTTACTCAGGAAGTCCAATTCCGGCTGGAAACTGAATAACCAATAAAATTGATGAAAACAAGTCCCGTCACGGTTTTAGTCCTCTTTGGGCCGACCGCGTCCGGGAAGACGAGTATTCTCCTTGAACTATCCCGCGAAAAAGGGCTTGAAGTCGTTTCCGCAGATTCGATGCAGGTTTACCGCGGCATGGACATCGGCACCGCCAAGCCTACGGCGGAAGAGAGAGAGCGGCTTCCGCATCATTTAATTGATATTTGCGATCCGTCACAGCAGTTTAACGCGGGAGATTTTGTCCGCCTTGCGGATATTGCCTGTACGCAAATTGCATCGCGCGGAAAATTGCCTGTGGTATCAGGCGGAACGGGGTTTTATTTAAAAAATTTTATTTTAGGTTTAAGCGAGGCGCCTCCATCAAACAGGGAAGTGCGAGAACAGCTTCGCCGGGAGTTAAGCGAAAAAGGAGCCGTATCTCTCGCTGAGGAACTTTCGGCATGTGACCCTGTAAGCGCAGGGCGTATCCATATATATGA
>JGI24695J34938_10001557_pt1 | contig 19324 bp, 16 predicted proteins | sample TergutCo191P3_FD_34938 | JGI IMG/M metagenome (IMG submission 34938)
GACCTTGGTATCGCTGTCTCTACANGATCAGCTTGTTCCTCGTCATCGCCGGAACGCCCCGTTCTCGCCGCTATGGGCATTAGCGAGAACTTAAGAATTGAAGGGATACGTATATCTCAGGGCTGGTCAACAACTGAGGAAGATATTGATTTTCTGCTGAACGGGATCGCTGAAGTATTGAAATTTTTATAATTGATCTTTAAATTATTTGCTCGCGGTTTTATAACCAAAGAAGCTATATAAAAAGGAAATATTTTAATTATGCGGAATACATGGCTGCTTAAACCTGGTGAGCTTACCCTTAAAGGCGAAAACAGAAAAAGTTTTGAAGGGATTTTGAAAAGCAATATAAAAAGATTATTAGCTCCGGTTGATAATAACATTGAGTATAAATTTACCGCAGGGCGGTATTATATTATAGCTCCTGAAGATAAATCGGCGGAAATTGAATGTATCCTTTCGCGCCTTCCTGGAATTTCAGGCTGGGCAAGAACTATTACATGCGAAAAAAAAAGCGGCGCGATTTTCGCCGCCTGTATCGAGGAAGGAAAAAAATTATATAACCAGGGAGTAACTACATTTAAGATTGAAGCAAGGCGTACAGATAAAAGTTTTCCGCTTAACTCGTATGAGCTTCGCTGTAAAGCGGGAGACGCGGTCGCTGATGCTGTAAGCGGATTAACAGTAAACATACCAAATCCAGGTGAGATTATCAGGATAGAAATCAGGGAAAAAGCGCTGGTTTACTCAGGCGGCAGCAAAGGCATTGGCGGGCTTCCTGTAGGGACCGCGGGAAAAGGTCTTCTTTTGTTATCAGGAGGTATAGATTCGCCTGTCGCGGGATTTTTAATGGCGGCGCGTGGAATGATTATAGAGGCCGCGCATTTTCACGCGTATCCTTATACATCGCGGGAAGCGCGGCGAAAAGTAATAAATCTATCGCGAATAACAGGCGGTTACTGCATGGGAATCCGCCTGTATTTAATAAATTTCGCGGAGGTTCAATCAAGGATAAAAAAAGGCGCGCCATTCTCATGGAATACAGTGCTTCTCCGAATGGCGATGATGGAAGCGGCAGAAAAGACCGCGTTAAAGATAAAATGCAAGGCGATTATTACAGGCGAGAGTCTTTCGCAGGTGGCAAGCCAGACGATAGAAAACCTGACCTGCGCGCAAAGCGGAATCTCGCTTCCGGTCCTTCGCCCTTTAATCGGGTTCAGCAAAGAGGATATTATCGCGAAAGCGAAAATGATCGGCACCTACCAGACATCAATAGAACCGTATCAGGACTGCTGCGCCCTTTTCAGCCCGCCGCACCCTGTTTTAAGAGGCAGAAGCGAAGAAGCCAGAGCGTTATACGAAACCCTTGACCTTGAGCCTTTGATTGACGAGGCCTTAAAAGACCGCGAAATAATTAAATGATTATTCGCAGGTATCTGAACCGATCGCTTTCGCGTAAATATCATTCCCTGCCAAGGATATCACGCGCTATTACCGCGGCTTCGTCAAACTCACTATGAAGCAGATGCTCTAAAATAGAGCGAAGCTGATCTTTTACAATACGCGGCCATGTTTTCTGCTTTAGCTGGTTTACAGCGTCCTTAGCTGTTTTCTTATTATAAGAGCCGCACGCTTCCTCAATAATCAGGAGCCTTTCACGCAGAAATTCCTTGTCTTCCTCATCTATGCTTTCATATTCGTCTGTTTCCGTATCGTCATCGGAGGGCATTAATTTGTCTATAACCTGCTGCAGGGATTTAAGAAATTCAGGAAGCATAGATAAAATCAGACCGACATTGTTTTCACGCCCTGCCTGCTCAAGCTCGGCGGCTTTATTGGAAAGATCGGTTTCCCCGACATTCGCGAGCGCGCTTTTCATTGAATGAACATTAATTATAAATGCCGGTACATCGTCGGCTCTGCGGCAGTTATTCTTGTATATCGCGTTTAAAACACCGATGACTTTTTTAGCGTCCCGGACAAAGAATTCCGCTAGCTGTGTATCAACCGCGATATTATGCTTTCCAGCCGCGTACAGGCTGTTCTTCTGTATACGGGCTTCATTAAGCGTTTCTGGCGTCTGCTTATCCCGTATCAATTTGTTTAAAAGCGAGTTCAACTGCCGGATATCAATCGGTTTAGAGATAAAATCATCAAAGCCGTTTCTTAAAAACACTTCAGCCTGCCCCGCTAGCGCGTTGGCGGTTAACGCGACAACCGGTTTCGCGTAACCATTTTCGCGGATTATTTTTACCGCTTCAATACCATCCATCTGCGGCATCATATGATCCATAAAAATAATATCGTACTGCGAGCCTTCCTTGATCTTGTCTATCGCCTCAAAACCGCTAATTGCTGTATCCACTGTTATTCCGTAAGGCGCTAATAAACCCCGCGCGACATACAGATTTGTCTCTACATCATCTACAACAAGAACATGCCCGTACGGCATGTATTCCTGCGTTATCTGAGCGTTCCTCATTTTGGTCGTATTCTTAAGATTCAGCTTCATGAGATTTTCGGCGAGATCAATTCCGATCGGCGCGGGATTGGCACAGCCCTGCGGCAGATGAACAGTAAATACAGATCCCGCGCCATGAACGCTCTCTATAAATATCTCGCCGCCCATAAGCTCTATTAAATTGCGCGTAATGTTCATACCAAGACCGGTGCCTTCTGTTTTGCGGTTCGCTTCCATGTTAAAGCGGCTGAATTTATCGCCGAGTTTTTCTACCTGATCGGGCGTCATTCCCTGTCCGGTATCGCTTACCTGAATAATAAGATTGACTATATCGTCTCCCTTGTTCATTTGCGAAGAAAGAGAAAGCTCTATCTTTCCTTCACTCGTGTATTTAAAAGCGTTGGATAAAAGGTTATTAAGTATCTGTTTAATGCGAAGCTCGTCTCCCGTTAACAATGAGGGAATATCCTCGCTTACGGACAGCCTGAAATCAATCGGCTTGCTTTCGTAGCGCATAATGTTTAATTTAACAGTGTCATGAATAAGGCTTGCTATGTCATATAACGATGATACAAGCTCAAGTTTTCCGGCCTCGATTTTTGAAAGGTCCAGAATGTCATTGATAATGCCAAGCAGCAAATCGCCGGAGTTATAGATTCTTTCAAGCGCTTCCCTTGTGACAAGAGGCAGAGCGTTATCATGAAGCTGAATCTCTGTAATGCCGAGTATCGCGTTCATCGGAGTGCGGATTTCATGGCTCATTTTCGCGAGGAAATCGCTTTTCGCCCTGTTGCTTTCCTCAGCGATTTCCGCCCTGCGCATTTCCGTGATCATCGTCTTTAGCTCTCTTAAATCCCTGATATAACCCGCGACAGCGTATTCACCTTTGAATTTAACGCGCACGAGAGTGACTTCCGTAGGAATCTGAGCGCCGTCAAGTTTCTGGTGTGTCAGCTCAAAGCGGCAGTAACCTTCTTCAAAAGCTTCATCAATATAGCCGGTTATGAAACTTTCTGATTTCTGTCCCGACGGCTGGTACTCAGGAAAAAAGCTCATGGTGTTTTTAATATACTCATTTTTATCTTTAAGCCCGAATAAGCGCGTTATCTCCTGATTACAGTCGACTACTTTAAATTTCTTATCGATCATGAAGCAGCTAAGAGGAGTCGCGTCGAACATTACCTGCGTGCGTTCATCCGCTTCGCGCATTTTCATGTTGGCTCTGTTTAGCTCACGCATGTCATGAGCGTATACTACAGCGACAGGGTCATCTCTTAACACGAGCCGGACACCCTGCGCGTCAAACGGTATCATCTCTCCGTCAATTGATTTCTGGTTCCAGACAGTATGGCTTGATCCTTCCTTGAAAATGATACTAATAAATTCTGTCAGAACCTCAGTTGATTTTCTGCCGTCTGGCTGATACTCAGGAATTGTCTCGTAAAACCTGCGGCGGTACTCATCCTCGGTGAAGATACCGATAACGCGCGCCGCCTCAAAGTTAAAATCAATTAAATGGAGATTCTCATCCCACATTGTGACGCCCAATGGAGCGCCGTCAAGCATCAGCATATTCCGTTCATCCGCTTCGCGCAGCTTAGTCATCGCGGAATTTATTTCACGTAAATCGCGGGTATATCCGCATATTATATTATCGTTTCTGTATTTAACCCGGACAAGGGTTACTTCGCTTGGTATTACATCGCCGTTTAATTTCTGGTGCGTCCAATTAAACCGGCTGTAACCTTTATCAAACGCTTCTTTGACGCGCTCAATCACAGCCTCTGATGATTTTTTACCGTCCGGCTGGTATTCGGGTGAAAGCTGATAAAATTTCTCAAGATAGTCTTTTTTATCCGGTAAATCAAAAAGATTCAAGGCTTCCTGATTACAGTCAATTATTCTATTTTTGTCCCATACGCTGGCGCATAAAGGTACGGAGTTCAGCATTAATTTCGTTCGTTCCTCGGCTTTCTTTTTACCGGACACAACGCTTAATAAAATGTAAATCAGAATGGAAGCGAGTATGGTGCCCAATATGGTGAAAATAACTCCGATTTCCCTGACGCTTTGGTAATATTTATCAGCGTAAGCGATTATCCCAAGATACCAGCCGTTACTGATCTGCTGAAAAAAACCAACAGACTCGTTCTGGTTATAATCCCATACCCTTCTCTCCGAGATAATTCCGCGCTGTTTTAAAACGCTCATTATATCTTCGCCGTCATTCATCAGGCTCAGGTTTTTACCAAGATATAAATCGGGGACAGGATGGGCGATCACATTAAAATTTTTATCAAATAATATTCCGTAGCTGCCCTCTGTTACGGAAGTGTTTACCGCGTACTCCATAATTCTGTTAATGAGAACATCAAGGCACACAATGCCAAGGGGCTTGCCGTTATCGTCAAAAATCCTTCGGGCGTACGTGATATTTAAATCACCGCTTACAATATTACGGTACGGCTCCGTTACGCCAATATTCCCATCCGCCTCAATCGCGGCTATGTACCACGGACGGCTTCGCGCCTCATAATCTTCAGGCATGGTCCAGTTAAGACCGTCAAGAAACAAGCCGCCAAAAACATCGAAATATCCGTAAACGCCTGTTGTATTCGCGAGCAGCCGCCCGTGAGTTGTCATATAAAAGGTGGTATCAGTTAAGTAGCCTTGAATTTCACCGGCCGGAAAACCGAGAAGAACCATGTTACGCACATTTTCCGCGATCAGGCCAAAGGCGGTCTGAGGCTCCAGCAGGTCCGCTTCTATCTGAGCCTGTGTGTGTAAAAACGCGTTATCTACGATATTAATCAGATGCTTTCGCTCAATGCCGCTCATGTAATAATAACTTAAAGACACCATCAGCGCGAAAGCCAGCAGAACAGATAAGACCTGAACATGAGTGACAAACGCGAGCAGTTTTCTCAAAAAGCCGCGCATTACATATCCGCCTTTGCCGCTTTTACGCGATCCATGGCGTCAGAGAAAACCTTAACTATATGCGGATCAAAATGAGTGCCTGAGTTTTGCTTTATAATATTTAAAGCGTCTTCATCAGAAAACGCCTGTTTATAAGGTCTTTCTGAAACCAGCGCGTCATACACATCTACAATCGCCATTATGCGACCTTGCAGGGGAATTTCCGTCTCTTTAAGGCCGCGCGGATACCCGCTTCCGTCCCATCGCTCATGATGAGCGCCGGCGAAAAGCCTCGCGTTGCGCAGGAATTCGCCTTCGCCGCCTGTACGGGAGATAATCTCGTCAATAATGCGCTCTCCGTCCTCAGCGTGGTTTTTCATCAATTTATATTCATCATCGGTCAGCCTGCCCGGTTTATTCACGATTGTATCCGAGACTGAGATTTTTCCAAGGTCGTGCATTCTCGCGGAGGAAATCATTTTATCAATATCCCATTCAAGGATTTCACCCAGATACAGCTCCTGTTTAATCATTTCCTCTATTAATATTCTTATGTATACTGATGTGCGCTCAATGTGCCCGCCGGTTCCTTTGTCGCGGTTTTCTACCATATCCGCGAGAACAGAGACAATGCTATTCTGCAGTTTATGAAGTTGATTTGTGCGTATTCTGATGATATTATCAATATCAAGGTGGGTTTGAATCCGGTTTAGGAGTACAGGCGCGGAAAACGGTTTAGTCACGAAATCAACAGCGCCGATTTCCAGCCCGCGCGCCTCAACGTCAGGATCATTGCGGCCGGTCAAAAACATGATTGGTATACTCGACCATCTAATGTCGGATTTCAGCGTTTTAATCGCCTCGAAACCGTCCATATCAGGCATCTCAATATCAAGAAGTATCAAATCCGGTGTTATTTTCTCTAAAAGGGCGAACATTTTGGCCGCTGAGGGCATTGTCATCACTCTATACTGGTCTTCTAATACAGCTTCCGCCATAGATAAATTGGTATCGCTGTCATCAATAACAAATATGGTTTTCAAGCCTTTTCAACCCCTTGCAGGATGGGATGTTGGTCGCTCATATTCTAGAATAAATAAAAAAAAACATCAAGTTATATGAGATTATTAAAAGAAAAGTTTTTAAAAACGTCTTAAAGAAAAACCCGAATTTTTAAAGCCGGTAATGGCATTTTTTACAGAAATATGATATGAATAAAACGGTAATTAGAATAACAGGAGATATAACGATCAAATGAGGCCGGAATGCCGATAAAAATACCGAAAGAACTTCCCGCGTATGACGCGTTATCTAAAGAAAGCGTTTTTGTGATTACAGAGGATCGCGCGCAGTCTCAGGATATAAGACCGCTAAGAGTAGGCATTATCAATCTGATGCCTACAACAATAGATACGGAAATCCAGCTTTTACGCCTTTTGGGTAACAGCCCGCTTCAAGTGGATATCACATTTTTGAATATGAGCAGCCATACATCGAAAAACGCGCCTGACGGCCACCTTGAGAAATTTTATATCAGCGCCGAGGAAATTGTCAGCATGAAAGTACGTTTTGACGGACTTATTATAACCGGCGCGCCTGTGGAAACGCTTGATTTTGAGGCAGTCGATTACTGGGACGAGCTTGTTAAGGTAATAGATTATTCAGATAACAATGTTTTTTCCAGCTTACATATCTGCTGGGGCGCACAAGCGGGGCTTTACCGCCGTTACGGAATTCCGAAACATCCGCTTGAGAAAAAACTGTTTGGCGTTTTTCCTCATACCGTAAACGATCAGAATAACATTTTATTCCGCGGGTTTGACGATGAATTTCCAGCGCCGCAGTCAAGGCATACTTCAAGCGACCGCGGCAGAATCGCCTCGGACGCGCGGCTTACAATTCAATCCGAGACTGAGGAAGCCGGCGTCTTTATCACGACCGCGCGGGAAGGCAGGGAAATTTACGTCTCAGGCCATCTTGAATACGATCCGTTAACGCTGGACCGCGAATACCGGCGCGATATCGCGAGAGGGTTTAAGATTGACATGCCGAAAAACTATTATCCCGATAACGATCCCAGTAAATCACCTACAGTCCGCTGGCGCGCGCACGCGAACCTGTTCTTCTGTAACTGGCTTAATTATGTGTATCAGGAAACACCCTATGATCTTAATGAATTGTAATTAAAACTATTTCTGTTATAATATTTTTTGAAGGAGGCAGATATGATTTACAGGGAATACGGAAAAACCGGCAAGAAAATTTCTCTTCTGGGCTTTGGCGGAATGAGATTTAAAAATATCAGTGATCATGACGAATGTATCGCGCTGATGCTTGCCGCGGCCAGGGGGGGAATTAATTATTTTGATACCGCCCCGGGATATTTTGATATAAACAGCGAGATTGTTTTCGGCGAGGCTCTGGCGGAAATGAGAAAACAGGGGCTGCCGTATTTCTGCTCCACCAAAACAACTGAAAGCGCTGAGAAAAATATCCGCGGGGAAATCGAGGCGCAGCTAAAGCGCCTTAACGTGAGCGCTATTGATTTTTATCATATCTGGTGTATTACAAGTCTTGACGGATGGGAGAATAGAAAAAAAAATGGGGTTATTAATACTTTTAAAAAGCTGAAAGAAGAAGGGCTAATTAAACATATCTGTATCTCAAGCCATCTTATTAAAAATGAGATAAAAGAGCTTTTGATGGAGGAAATTCTGGAAGGCGTTTTATTCGGCTATTCAGCGTACAATTTCCAGACAAGACAGGAGGCTTTTGACGCGATAAAGGAGAAAAACATCGGGGCTGTTGTAATGAACCCCCTTGGCGGAGGAGTTATCCCTCAGCATCCTGAGCTGTTTAATTTTATCCGGCGCGAAGGGGAAAGCACAGTAACAGCGGCTTTGCGGGTGCTTTGGGATCATCCCGAAATAACAAGCACGCTTGTCGGGTTTGACACAATGGAGCACCTTGAGGAAGCGCTCGCCGCAATGGAAGTATATAAACCTAGAACGAAGGAGGAACTTGAGGCGACAAAGGCGAAAGCCGGCGGCTCTTTCGAGGGGATATGCACTGGATGCGCTTACTGCGATAACTGCCCCGCGGGAATACCAATCCCGAAATTCATGGACGCGTACAATCAAAAATTACTGGACAAATTTACACAGGACCCAATCGGCGACAGATTAAAATGGCACTGGACGTTAAATAAAACAGAAGCCGCGAAATGCACAGCGTGCGGTCAGTGCGAAAAAGCCTGTACGCAGCACATAGATATAATAAAACGTTTAAAGGAAATAGCGGGTTAACGCTTTGGCTTCTCATGCCGAGCCTAGTGTCGCCTAACAATTACGCTAATATCCAGCGCGCGTATGTATATAATGTTAGTACATCACCTTCTACATTTATATTTGAACGCGCGCTTGCGATTTTTAAAAATTATGTTATAATAATTAAACCGGTAAAGCGCCGGTTATGGAGGATTTCATGGCTGATAAAACCGGCGGCGACTGCTATTTATGCGGTGAAAACTTAAACAAAACCGCGATGAAGAACCATCTTTTAAAGAATCATAATGAAGAAAAAGACGGGAAAGAGTGTTGTTTATTAAAGATAGAAGGCGGCGTTAATAAAAATTATTGGCTTTATATAGATGTTCCTCAGGAAAAAACATTATCCGCCGTTGACAGTTTTCTTCGAAAGATTTGGCTTGAATGCTGCGGGCACCTCAGTGAGTTCAATACCGGGGATTATGGGAGAATCAGCTCAAGTAAAAGACTGGAAAGTCTCAACGCCGGGGAGAAAATTTTTCATATATACGATTTTGGAACTACTACAGAATCAGTTATAACCGTGATGGGAAACATAAAACGCAAACCCCAGAAAGGCGTCGTCAGGCTTCTAGCGCGTAACACCCCGCCTGTTTTAATCTGCGCGAAATGCGGAAAAGAAGCGGACTTGGTGTGCGGGATATGTTTATATGAATCTGATAATCCTTTTTATTGTTCTAAATGCGGCGATAAACATAAGCACGGAAGTGAAATGTTTCTGCCTGTTACCAATTCCCCTCGAATGGGTGAATGCGGATATACAGGTGAATTTGACGATTTCTTCTTTGATCCGGCGGTTAAAAAAGAAAAGCGGATAAGTAAGAAGTGATGTTATCCTCTGTTCGGGTCATACCCTAATGATTAACGCTATTTCCTATAATATCATGATTCCTTTTTAAAAGGCGCAAAGCTAAAATCCTGACCGGTATTCCCAAGAAGCAGTTCCCGCGGCGATATGATATTATTATTGTCATTATTTTCAATAACTTCTCCTTCACGCAGCAGGATAAAGGTATCAATAAAATTTTCCATAAATTCTATTACATGGCTTGAGAATAATATTGTAACATTTTTGCTTTTATAATATTTAAGTATATTCTTTATCTTAATATTTGAGATAATATCAAGTCCGTTATTAGGTTCATCCCAGATAATTGTGTCAATATCTCCTATAAGGCTGATAACAATCTGCGTTTTTTTCTTCATCCCTGAAGAACATTCTTTAAATCGTTTATCCTGATACTTGTCAATTTCAAGGTATTTTATCAGCTCAATCGTATCCCCGTGCAATTCTTTTCTTCCTGTTTTTAAAATCACGGCAAGCTGAATATTTTCCAAACATGTCAGGCCGGGATAAAGATATTCATCGCCAGGAAGAAACGCTATTTTTCTCCGGTACGGCAGGAATTCTCTGTCATCTGTTGTTTTTACGCCGTTATGATAAACAAATCCTGATGTTGGCGTGTAAAGACCTTCTACGCAGTTGAACAAAGTTGTCTTTCCGGCGCAGTTATAGCCGATAACGCCGTAGATAATACCTTCTTCAAATTTCAAATTCACATTTCTTATGCCGCATACTTCTTTTGATTCAGTATTCCCAGCGAAAATCTTAGTGAGATTCACACATTCAATCATAAAAGAGACCACTCCCTGTACTCATTTTTCGCTTTAATAAACGTGATTACAGCCGGTAAAATTTGAACAGCCAGAAAACCAGCCGGTAATGTATATACAATCCAGATATTTACCGCTGTAATGGAAATTAACGCGATTACTTTAAAAATCTTATTTCCCGTTGAAAACGCTAGATTAACAGCTATTAACATATTAAAGACTAAACATATAATATACTTAATAAGCAGTGGAGGATTCATTAGACTGCCAGCGATTATAAAAACGATAAAAAAAATACCTAAAATCGCTGTAAGGAAAACAAAGGTCCTTTTATAATGGTAACGCTGACTGTTCTCTGATAATACCGCGTGAAATCTCCAGTTAATATTTGTTATTGATTCAATAAGACCGAAAAATATGACAGAGAACAAAATTATAGATAAGGTAAAAAAGAGCCGCTGATTTCCCATCCCCTGAGAAAAAACAGCGTCTTTTGTAAATTCCGCGATTAAAACTAAAAATAATGAAACACAAAGAATAAAAAGCGCGCAAATGTCAGGTGTAAGATAGTCTAAAAAAATACTTTTAATGTATGGATCAAATTTTGATCGTTTTTGGCTTTCTTTTATATTCTTTTTAAATATGATTTTCTGTTTATAGCGCATAACAATAAATGATAATAAAACAGAAAAAATAATAATTCCCGTTAACATGCTAAAATAAATACCATCTTTAAAATAATTAAAGAAAAATAAGCTTAATATAATCAAAAATAAATTATTTAAGAAAGCTTTTTTTATAAGAAACATAGCGATAATTTTATTATTACTGTATCCGCTTTTAGAATATATCATTAAAACAGGCGTTACGTTGTAATTTCTGAAAGAAGCCAATATTGAGTAAATTAAAAGAAACGGAGCGGTTAAATAATAAGTTTTTATATCAGGTGAAATTATGATAAACCTGTTTACAATGGCGAAAATAAAAGCGGCTAAAACAACACAAACCCAGACAAATAAAACCGGAGATGATTTTACAAGAGATACTGCTCTTTTAATGAATATTTTAAGCCAGAAGAATATTAAGACCATATACAATTGTAAATTACGCGTTTAAAACAATCAACCGCGGAATGCGCAAGGTCACTTATAAAGCAAAGCGAGAAAATCCAGAGGCGTAATATTATGAAAAAAACGCGTCAAATCGATATCTTTTAAAATGCCAGCGGTCTCGCTGTACTCAAAACGGCTTCCTTTCAGTATTTCAGCTAACTCACAAGGATCGCCCGCGCCGAAGAAGTCGCCGTAAAAGGATATTCCCTCGATAATACCTTCTTTTCCAATGTTAAGCAGAGCGTCGATTTTTCCGCAGTAGTCAAAACGGCGGCTCTTTCGGATATTAAAAGGCGGAGAAGAGCCGNAATTCCAGCTCCACTGGCAATACCGCATCGTTTTAATTTCTTCGATTTCGCTGATATCATCAGGGTGTAAATTATAATTTGTTAAGTCAAGTTCCTCGAACATATATTTTTTAAGCGCGGCAAGGAAGTTATTTATAGACGCATCTTCGCTCATAAAGCAGCGTATATTGCCTACTTCGCTTTTTACGGATTTTATCCCTTTTGATCCGGTTATATCGTCAGAGATATTTAGAGCGCCTCGAAGCATATCAAGATTACAATCATACAGAAGCGTGCCATGGTGCATAACACGGCCGTCTCTAGTATATTGTGCGTTACCTGAAACTTTTTTTCCCTCAATTGTAATGTCATTCCGGCCTGAAATCTCTGAACGGACACCGAATGAAACAAGCGCTTTTTGAATGACTGAGCAAAAGAAAAAAAAATCAATTTTATTATTGTTATCTGTGTCGGTAATAAAAGTAAAGTTTATGTTTCCCAAATCATGGTAAACAGCTCCACCTCCTGATAAACGTCTGACCACATTTACATTATGAGAATTAATAAAGGAGGCGTTAATCTCAGCGATTGTGTTCTGATGTTTTCCGATAATTACAGAATTATTATTTTGCCATAACATAAAATAACTGTGAGCTCGGTCAAGATAATCAAAAATATACTGCTCAAGCGCTAGATTATACGCGGGGTCTGTAACAGCGCTTTCAATATAATAAGTCACGCTTTAATATTACTGTTTACATTAATTTATGAAAAGGCTGTGTCAGCCCTTTCGTATTCTTCCATTTCACTGTATATTCCATCACGGACGCGGAGAATTTCATCATCATAAGGATCCATCTCTATAGCTTTTTCCGCGTTCTTTACAGCGTTTTGCTTGTCATTCAATCTAGCGTAACATAAAGCGCGGTTAATATATTCACTAGCCGTACCAAAAGCTATAGAAAGCTTTTTGTCATAATCCGCGATGGCTTCCTTGTATTTATCCTGCCTTATATAAGCGTCAGCGCGGAATGTATAAGCCTCAAAACAGTCGGGATTTAAACGGAGAGCGGTTGTATAATCCGCGACCGCTTCATCGTAATAACATGATTCCTTGTTTGCTGCGGCGCGGCGCAGGTAGAGTTCATATGAGTCCGGAATGTTTGGAGTTGGATTAAGGCTTATATCTTCCCTTCGGCTATTAGTTTATCAAGTTCTTTTTTCGCGTAATCACTGCCCTTATCCACACCTTTGCGATACCACTCAGCGGCTTTCTTATAATCTTGCGGTACACCTGTTCCATCTCTATAACAATTACCAATGTGTTCATTTGCAAAAACACTTCCCTGATCCGCCGCTTTGTGAAACCATAAAAGCGCTTTATCATAATTTTTCGATACGCCTTTTCCTGCCTTATATAAATAACCTAGATTATTCTGCGCGGCAATGCTTCCTTGTTCCGCCGCCTCGCGCCATAATTCAAGAGCTTTATCATAATCCTGCGGCACTCCTTTACCTTGAAAATAACAAAAGCCAAGATCATTCATTGAACTGACATGTCCCTGATCAACCCCTTTGCGGAATAATTCAACCGCCTTTTCGAAGTTCTCCGTTACACCATTGCCGCTAAAATAACAAGTACCCAGATTTCTTTGCGCCTGCGCGTATCCTTGATTCGCGGACCTTCGGTACCATAAAACCGCGTCGTCATAATCCCGCGCGACACCTTTGCCGTTATAATAACAATTTCCAATATAATTCTGCGCTCCCGCGTGGTTCTCTTTCGCGAGGGCTTGAAATATTATGAGAGCCTTGTCGTACTGTTCGTCATTAAATAAGTTCACCGCGTCATCATAAGTACCGCCGCCGCTTTTACTGTCTTTTCCAGGCTCCGGTTCCGCCTGAATTTCTTTTATAGGGATATCGCGCAGGATAAAAGCGAGAACATTTATCACATTCCATGCGGCTGCGCTGTCCATGAACTGCTCTTCATGCAGGACGCGATGCTGCGCTTTAGCGCATCTTTCAATGTCTTCTATTTCTGCCGAGAAAATCGCGTTGGAAGCGCCTGTTTCTACCGCCCTTAAGAATAATCCGCGCACATTATTGTACTCGCTTCCGGCATAATCGGATAAGATTGCTCTGCATTTCTTAAATTCAAGAAAATACTCTTTGCCGTGCTTTTCAACTATCTTTTTCAAGATGTCAATAAAACCTTGATCCATGATTTACTCCTCATTCCTTATTTTTTTTCAGCGTTGATTTATTAGTCCTTATTTAGTATAAATCAAATTTATTTAATTATATTATATATTTTAAAGATTGTAAACCTATAATTCTATGTTGTTTTTCAGACAGGTTAAAATATTTTTTTTTACTGCCAAATTATCTCATAAAATGGCTTTATTTATTAACAAAATTTTATAATGAAATTATCAATGGATTCAATTAGTTTTCTTTCAACAAAAGGATGTATATTTAAGGTTATTCTATCACTGTTATTAATAACTATACTAACTAATTATTTTACAATGTTTCATATTTTACATTTGTAAATATCCTTTTCCTGCCAGAAATCCTAATATACTAATTAAACCAATCATGGATATAATTATTATTGATAAGATGGTCACAATTCTTTTTTGATTAAATTTCATAGATAATTTTAATATTCCAATAAAAAGTAATACGTATGTTATTGCCTCAGGATAACCCCAAAAATGATATTTTATCGGCATGGTCATAAAAATGAAACCTTCAAATGAACTAATAACCGGACCGATAGTTGATAATAATGATAATCCAATAAATATTAATCCTAATTTTAACAGGCCCTTGTTTTCATCAAAAAATACCTTCCGAATTGGTAAAATGACCAATCCAATAATTAATCCCCGGAACAATTGAAGAATAGGCCCTAAACCAACAATTGGATCATTCGCTGAACGCAAATATGATGACACTATTTCTCTGTCATACAATTCCTGATAGACAAAAAGTCCTATAAAACCAGCAAAACAGTAAGCTATTGTATGTGAATAAACCATTTGCCAAAGATATTTTTTTACACTTATTTTATTATCCATTTATTTCTCCTTATCTTCATTTAATTTTACTTTGTTACCCATCTATTGAGTATTTCATGGTTCCCGTCAAAATGGTCTCTTATCCTCTATGAATAGCGTACATCCTCAATCAACAGTGATTTCTGGTTGTTTGTCCCCGCTATATACTTGCCCAACCTTGTACGGAATGTTATTACGTTTTTAAGCCGCATACTATTAATATCGAAAAACGATAGACGGCTGGCAAGTAAAAAAGGAAAATTCCGGAAAAAAAGACAGAAAATAATAGTGTCCGGCACCGCAAACTTGTCTGGCCGGACACAACAAGTCTTACAAAGTAGTGCATTGCAAGTCTTGGTAAGTTTTTTTGGTCAATAAATAAGGGCAAGTGATACCTCAAAATGAGAGCTATTATGATTTATTCAACACGTAAAATTGTATACACCAATTCAGTTAACCTGCGAGCTATCGAGATTATGGTCTTTTTCTTACTTTTATTAGAGTCCTGAAAAATACAAAAGATGGAATGTACTGTTAAGTTAATTCCTCGCGCAGTAAGGAATTAACGCAATTTATTATACTGGAAACCGAAATTTACAGGACACTAGCGAAAGCTGTTTAACATTTAAATTATAACATCTGTTAGCATCGCGTAATCATAAACCACCAGATTAGGGCAGTGAGCGGTTATTGTTTGTTATGAGAGGACTGCGTTTTTCCAATATCTAAAAACGTTCTGATCCGCTACCTACGACTTGTGCCGTTTCTGTGTTTATTGCTCTTAAACGTAATCTACGAAGATCACCTTCTCCGTCAATCCTGCCAGTTACAATAAAATCCGCGCCAGCAATCTTTCCTATTGATATGGCTGTAGCGTCATCAATTTCTCCACTTAATTGAAAATTTTGCTCTTCTCTTAGCCTGTCTAATTGACTTCTATCAGTTATTATATAACCATTGTTGACCCAAATATATTCAAGTTCACCTGTAATAAAATCTGTAGAACCTCGATCCAAGGCAGTTATATAAACAATAGCTATAGTCGCATTTACAGGTACAGTTTTCACTGTTTCTATTGCTGCTCTTGCCAAAGCTCTTTCTATACCACTACCACCAATTATACCTGATTGAAGCACCAAGTGTTTTGAAAATTTATAATTAGAAAAGCCACTCTCATATGTGCCAGAAATTATTCTAGCTTCGGGATCATATATTCCTTTAAAATAATAGAATCCCGAATCCCATACAAGTGTTACATTATTACCAATACGTTGATATGTACCATCATACCTACCATACTTCAATTTTCCACCTGATAAAAATTCTACAACATCACTTCCTTCCAGCCATTTAGTACCCTCCAATAATGGACTATCTTCGCCATCAAAGAGCGTACCCACCCATTTATACTTTCCTGTGGCGCAAGCAAGGTTAAAAAATACCATTACGATAAAAAATAAAATCGTTATACTGAACATTACATTTTCTTTTTTCATTACAAACTCCTTATATTACATGCCTTTTAAATTGATAGATAAAACAAATAAACCGCTTTAAAGAGCGGAAATAACTTTTTTTAATATTTTGAACCCGAGACACACCATTATGATATTGCACATAACGTTATAAATAACTGACATTTGAGGTAGGTAATAGAGCAACGCAAAGCATCGACTCCTGCCTCAAATATGGGCGCGAGAAAACCGCACAAAGCCATTTTAGCGACGATTGCGGTTTTTCGCACACCATAGGCGGCGCTTGTTGCCGCCGAAGCGGTTATTGTTTCTTAAGTGCGGAATTTTCATTTTTCATAATACTATAAAGAATATGACCAAGTAAATTCACCCCATCTAGAATCAACAATTATGTTTCGATTGTTTCTTAACTCGATGTAATGATTTGATCCACCTACTGTATACAATAAACGATTACCTACAAGTCTTGTATCAAATCTATAATCTTGTCTTCCAATTCTATCAAACCAAACAACGTAATAAGTAGAATTTCCAAGATGCATTATTGAGATACACTCCTCTCGGCTATTATGGTAATAACCTTCTTTTGGATTAGCAAATACTGTTGCTACAGATACAAACAATAATATAATCATAAAAAGATAAATTTTCCTAATATTCATAAATGTTCCTTACTATGTATAAAAATATTTACATTCTTGATAACACTGAACTACCAAAGAGTGTGCATGTTATGCTGCGACCACCACTTACAGATCTTATTTGAACAGTTTGCCCATTATAAGTAAATTCAATTGCTCCAGATCCTGGTCTCCAGTAGGCATTAGAAATACGTAATCCATTATTAAGTCCCCTGTTAGTACTAACAATTTGAATTTGGTACCTATCATCACCTTCATCAATTATTTCCACCCAATGCCGAGCATTGACATTTTCAAAAAGATACTGACCGACACGGGGTTTAGCACTTTGAGCGAACGCTGATGTTAACACAAATCCAATTAACACAGCCAAAACCAATAATTTCTTTAAATTCATAAAAACACTCCTTTCGTAAGCATATAAATAATACTTAATTTTTATTATTCCATACGGAATATTTTAACTAAAATAGTTGTAAACGCCCAAACCGTCGAAGGCGATGAGCGTTTACTATCCGGTTATACAGCGTTAAATCCGTTACAACAGCTAATGTCTGTCTATAATGTGGACACATTATTGACAGACTACCTTAATAACCGCATTTTCGCAGCCATCAGGCGAGAAAATGCAAGGTCTGTCCATAAAGTAACCGATTTTATGGACAGACGCTAATTACCGACAGCCATTGTTAGTTCTTGGCGTAAATCTTCAGTAATCGCTCTATCCCAGCCATCTTGCCAATTGCCTTTACTATCCAGAGATTGACCATTTACGTTTACTATTACTTGTGTCCGCGATGGATTGAAAGTGACAGAAACTCTTACTCTATATCCCGCGAAAGTCTCGCCTCTGGGTGTAACCCATAATCTCCAATTTGTCCGAATAAAACCTGCTTCTGGCTGCAAGGTTTCTGTTTGAAAATTACTTTGCAGCAAAATGAATGATACTTCTCTAAAAGCTTGATCGAAGTCTAATCCCTGCCTAAGTTGAATTGTAACAGGAGTAGCTTGCCCTAACACAAACGAACTAGGCGCTCTCCCAGTAGAAGCGCACCCAACTAACATCCCGAATACCAGCGCTATTACCAGCATTCCCGTCAATAAAGTCCTTTTTTTCATGACTTCCTCCTAAAAAAAGGTTTTTGTGTATCATTTTTCATACACTTTAAATAAACCTTTATAGATTGATATAAATTCGAGCAAAAATCTCAAAATTATATCAATTATAATATATGTATATATTAGATTTGTCAATAATATTTTATGGTCTATATCAATAATAATATAAGAATGTATTTGGAGCATCTTGTAATAGAGAACATCAAGCGTATACGCAAAGAAAAGGGGATTTCGCAGGAAAGATTGGCGGAAGCCTGCAATACAGCTACAAGTTATATTGGTTTAATGGAAATCTATAAAAATGTCCCAAAATTATCCACAATTGAAAGAATCGCAAATGCTCTTGATGTTGATCCTTTAGAATTTTTTAAAGATAGAAACAAGGAGCCTTTAGAACAAGAAACTGAAATCCAAAATAAGAAAAAATCTATTTTATTAATTCTCGAAAAAGAATTAGATAATATATTACATAATAATCAATAATTTGTCCCCCGAATATTCCTGATTTTATTTCACGTAACGTTCTAGATAACTGACGATTTTTTATGCCCGATATTAAAACTTGAAGTGTTTTACAGGCGCGAAACATGTGTTGTAGTGATGATCACGCGATGGTAGCAGGTACCAATTGTTAATTAATGGATATTATGATATAAATTAGTCCTGATATGGAGGAAAAATGGCTGTTAACCGCTTTAAAGGGGAATTTCCAAAAATAGGTATCCGTCCTACTATTGACGCGCGCAGGGGCGCGCTTAAAGTCAGAGAATCGCTTGAAGAACAGACGATGAACATGGCAAGGGCCGCGAAGGCGCTGCTTGAGCGGAAACTGCGCTATTCCAATGGCGAGACTGTAAAGGTAGTTATATCTGACACAACAATAGGAAGAGTCAGCGAAGCCGCCGCGTGCGCGGATCAGTTCCGCCGGGAGGGGGTTAGCGTGACATTGACGGTTACGCCCTGCTGGTGCTACGGAAGCGAAACGATGGATATGGATCGGCAGACTATAAAAGGCGTTTGGGGCTTTAACGGCACAGAAAGACCTGGCGCTGTATACCTCGCGTCGGTGCTCGCGTCTCACGCGCAAAAAGGACTGCCGGCTTTCGGGATATACGGGCGTGACGTGCAGGACGCGGGCAGCGCGGAAATTCCATCCGATGTGCAGGAAAAAATTCTCCGTTTCGCGAGGGCCGCGCTTGCCGCCGCCGCGATGAGAGGGAAAAGTTATCTGCAAATCGGTTCTATCTGCATGGGTATCGCGGGATCAATTATCAACCCGGATTTTTTTGAGGAATATCTTGGGAT
>JGI24695J34938_10001558_pt1 | contig 19323 bp, 20 predicted proteins | sample TergutCo191P3_FD_34938 | JGI IMG/M metagenome (IMG submission 34938)
TGAAACTCATACACAAAATCGGCTCGCCGATTTTGTGAACTCTCCCCTTCCCTATTATCTGACCGCCTTCAGCTCGTCAGATATGCTGCCAAATATCACTGAAACCATCAGGTTTCAAACCTTTGGTTCCACGGGCAAAAAATTTGCACGGACTTAAAATGTAGCCGTATTTATTTCTTTTGTCAAGCAGAATAAAAAAATTTTAAAGATTTTTTTTTCAGTCTTGTTGAATAAATCACCAATATAACCGCTGCCGGCAGGTACTAGAAGCCGTTAGAGCCTGAAACCTACGCCTACTTTAATACGGGGGCCAACGCCTACAGTTGATTCAGCCTTATCAAAATATTCATTATCTTTAATCCTATCGTTAATAGACTCAGCCGGAAAACGCAGGTTAAATAGCGCCTGAACTCTTAAATAAATCGCGGAAGCTAAGGGAAGATCAATCCCTAGTCCTGCAAGAATCCCAAATTGACTGAAATTTTCTGTTATTGTATGTCCGTCATCAACTATAACTTTACTCCCGTCTTTGTTAAAAGCCGAAACAACCATATTGTATTCAACTCCTACCATTGGATATAAAGAAAAATTTCCAAGATCAAAAGGAAATTTTCCTAAAATACTCAAACCTAATTGAGTAAAATTCATTTTTATATAACCATTATCTTTACCCTCAGTAGAAGTCATATCTTCATTATTAATCAGATAATGCGGTGTTATAATACCAAAAGAAAAACTGACACTTGCTTCTATGAAAGTCGCGTCCATAAAAGCAAAACCGCCAAAACTGATATTATCCATTTTAGATTCTATTATTAAATTCTCACCGCTATTCTCTGAATCCATTTTAATTCCATTCCCAAAGCTCCCGCTAAAAAATAAGCCGCCGCCGAAACTAAAATACAATTGGGCGAACGCTCCGCTTGCGACAAGCGCCGTAAGAACAAAAATTAAAATTACTTTTTTCATTTTTCTCTCCTAAGATATTGGTTTCAGTCACTTAAAAGATTCTAATACCTGCGCCTATCATTATTTTTGAACCCATACCAAAAACTGTTTTGATATCTGCGCTTGGATATAAAAGTTGATTTTGATTTGCTTCACTTCTCATATCTAAATCCGGGAAACGCATGGCAAAAAATGCCTGCGCTCTAAGAAATAAAAAAGAGCCTATAGGAAAATCGATAACTGCGCCTGTTAAAAAGCCAATCTGCAATGTTTCAGCCAAAGTCTTATTATCATCACGAATAATAAAAGCATCTACACCTAACGCAGGATAAAAAATTAAAAAACCTAAATCGAGAGGTAATTTAGCTATTAAATTTAAATTAAACACCTGCTTTTCATTGTTTGTATTATTTTTTGTTAAATGTATATTCGCAGAACCAAAAACCGCGTTGATTTCGAAATAGGAAAAATCTATGAATATATATCCGCCGAAAAGTTTCGTATTCATTTTAGAATCAATGGAACTATTGAAATTAGATTTATATCCATTACCATTACTAGTATCCCATGCAACACCACCGCCAACGGAAAGCTGACCATAAACTCTGCCTGCGACAAACACCGTAAGAACTATAATAACAAGTGATTTTTTCATTCCATACTCCAGTAATTAGAAATTACCTTTTTTTTTGTTTTTTAGCAATTAGGTGTCAGTCACCTATTACACTTTTTCCACAAAAAAAAAACCGCTCTTGCAGGTGGCTATAACGGCGGGTTTTGACAAGAACTATAATCTGATACCAACTGATAAGCCGATATTGAGTCTGTGTTTAAAGATACTGAGTTTTGAATCAGCTTTTACTAGATTCTTTTCGCTGTATGTTCTGTTTTGATCTATACCCCAGAAGAGGCCTAGGCGCAGGTAAATGCCGTTGATTATGTAAAAATCAACTCCGACGCCTAATTGTAAAAGCAATCTATCATTATTTGATTTGTAATTATCCTGATAATCTGCTCTTTTAGTTGTACCTTCGAACATATAACTATCTCCCCACTTTAAGAGTTACTGTTTTTGAATATTTTGCGCTTAAAAATATATTGTGTTCTAAGCCAACCATCGGAAACAATGTAAAAGCGCCAAAATTAATTGTAAACTTTCCTTAAAGTCCTAGCGAAAGAAAAGTTAATGAAGCTTTCGTTGAAACTGAAATACCTGAGTATTCAAATTCATCCGAAATGTCGCCAGAAAACAATCTGACTTTATCCACAACATAGGTTGCAACAAAGAAAGCATTGAAACCTCGCCATATTTTGGGTCAATTTTTGAAATAGTATAATTCGGGTGCGAATATGATTGCATATAATAAGGATTATACTTTTTTCACCTCGCAGAGATCCATATTTGTCTACAAGCTCCACATCATGGCAAATAAATGCTTTTGAAAGCTGCGCGGGGTTCGAGATTGTCACGGAACACAAAATAAACTTGGGATTGGCTCCTTAGAAATAATGATCCTCCCGGAATCATGGGTTGAAATTCGCAGACTGTCGAGGGTATCGCCGTCATAAGTAAAAATTTTAATATTTAATCCGTTTTCCCAGCCGGTTATTTCATTCAACTCGGATTGTTGATCCTGAGAAAGCGTTTTTGTCGGAAATAAATATAAACATCGCGAGCTTTCATCAGATAAAAGAGCGTTCAAACTCAGTAAACAAACGTTTTTATTCAAAAAAATTTTATTTTTTTATCAGAAATCTATCAAAACTATCGACAAAAAAAACTAATTAATATATAATTGGAATGAGGAGAAGTCTTATGTCTGAAGTTTTGTCCATCATTTTGGGCGGCGGTAAAGGAACACGTCTTTTTCCACTGACCCAATTTCGTTCAAAACCTGCAGTGCCTTTTGGCGGGAAGTACCGCCTTGTAGACATCCCTATTTCTAATTGTATTAACGCCAATTTACGTCAAATTTACGTTGTTACCCAGTTTAATTCAGCTTCTCTTCATATGCACATCGGTCAAACCTATGTTTTCGACTCATTTACAAATGGTTTTGTCGAAATTCTCGCAGCCGAGCAGACGCTTGAACATTCCGGCTGGTACGAAGGCACTGCCGACGCTGTAAGAAAGAATTTTCTTCATTTTAGGACTCAAAACCCGTCATATTATATGATTTTGGCCGGAGATCAGCTCTACAGAATGGATTTGGCCGAACTTTTAAAGAAACATATTGAGTCCAGCGCCGCTATAACAATCGCCTGTACCGGTGTTTCACGCGATAGCGCCAGCGGGCTTGGAATTTTAAAGGTTAATAAAAAAAACCAGATAACCGAATTTATGGAGAAACCGGGGACTACAAAGGATATTTCCGAATTTAAAGCGCCGCAGGAACTTTTGACAGATAAAAATAAAGACGACTGCTATCTTGCCTCGATGGGTATATATGTTTTTAATTCCAAAGTGATGGATGAATGCCTTGCCAATGAACTTACAGACTTTGGAAAGGAAATTATACCTGCAGCGATTAATAAATTAAAGGTAAACGCGTATCTTTTTAATGGTTATTGGGAAGATATCGGAACAATAAAAAATTTTTACGACACAAACCTTGATTTGACTACTTTAAAACCCCGTTTTGATTTTTATGATGAGCATAGACCGATATACACTCACATGCGTAACCTGCCCCCTTCAAAAATGAATTTTTCTAACATGAATCAGTCGATCGCTTCGGAAGGATGTATTATCACTAACGCTAATATTACTAACTCGATCGTAGGAATACGCACCATTATTGAAACAGGCTCAAGCCTTAACGGCGTAGTTTGTATGGGCGCAGACTATTACGAAACAGAGCATCAAAAGCAGCAAAATGCCGAAGCAAGAATTCCGAATATCGGGATAAGCCGCGGCGTAATAATTAAAGGCGCGATAATCGACAAGAATGTCTGTATCGGCGAAGGCTGCCGTATCGGCGTTGATGATATAAAACGGTCAGACGGCAACTACGGCCATTATTACATAGTAGACGGTATAATCGTAATTCCTAAGAACACAATACTGTATCCGGGGACTGTGATTTAATTTTAATTTTTCCGTTTCTGCCTTCCGCGGTAAAGATTGTGCCTTGCGGCCACCTGCCTTCAAGTATAAAAATTGATAACTGCGATTCAAGCTCTTTTTGAATAGTGCGGCGCAGATGTCTGCCGCCGTATTTCGGATCCCACCCTTTTTCGATAAGGATATTTTTTGCCGAAGCTGTTATTGTAAGTCTGTAATCCTGCTCGGAAAGGCGGGCGGAAAGTTCAGCTATTTCAATATCAAAAATTGTATTTATCTGTTTTTTTGTCAGCGGATTAAAAATAATTATTTCATCAACTCTGTTAATAAACTCAGGATTAAATAAATTTTTTAGGCAGGACATTGCCTCTGATTCAATTTCATTTGCTGTCATAAACTCTGAGCCCGATGAAAAACCAAGCCGCGAATTTTTTGTTATTTCACGCGCTCCGGCGTTACTTGTCATGATGATTACTGTGTTCCTGAAGTTTACAGTATGCCCAAGTGAATCTTTAAGCTCGCCTTCTTCCATCACCTGCAACAGAATATTGAATATATCCTGATGCGCTTTTTCGATTTCATCAAATAAAATCACGCTGTATGGGCTGCGCCTGACTTTTTCCGTTAACATTCCGCCTTCTTCATAGCCGATATAACCGGGAGGCGCACCTACAAGCCGGGAGGCATTATGTTTTTCCATATAATCAGACATATCGATTCGAATAAGCGAATCTTCGCTCGCAAATAAAAATTTCGCCAGTTTTTTTGCAAGCAATGTTTTCCCGACTCCTGTAGGTCCAAGGAAAATGAACGAGCCCATCGGCCGGCGCGGCGATGATACTCCGGCGCGGGAGCGCCTTATTGACATTGCTATGCGCTTTATTGCGTCGTCCTGTCCGATTACAGAATGCTCAAGTTCCTTCTCTAATGATAAAAGACGCTTTGACTCTTGTTCTTCAATTTCCATTAAGGGAATGCCTGTCGCTTCCGTTACTACTAAACGAACATCATCATCTGTGACAACAGGCATTTCATTCCGGGATGCGCGTTCCCATATATCCCTTGCGTTTTTAAGTCGTTCCCTTAGAACGCGGACTTTGTCGCGTATGATTGCGGCTTTTTCATAGTTCTGCGCGCTGACAACCTCATTTTTCTCGTCACATAACTTGAATATTTCTTCTTCAAGCCCTGAGATTTCAGGCGGCTGTTCTCTGTCTTCCAGTTTTCGAAGCGCAGCGGCTTCATCAAGAATATCAATTGCCTTATCCGGCATAAAACGTCCCATTATGTAGCGCTGCGCGAGTTTCGCCGCCAATAAAACAGAACTTTCGGAATACCTTACCTGATGATGATCTTCGTATTTATTTTGAATCCCTTTTAAAATTTCTATTGTCTCGTCGAATGATGGCTCGTTGACAATAACAGCCTGAAATCTGCGTTCTAATGCGGCGTCTTTTTCAAAATGTTTCCGGTATTCGGCTAATGTTGTAGCCCCGATACAGCGAATCTCGCCGCGGGAAAGGCCTGGTTTTAACATATTTGATGCGTCCAGAGTCCCTTCCGCTCCGCCTGCCCCGATGATCGAATGAATCTCGTCAATAAATAAAATAATATTTCCAGCCTGACTAACCTCGCGCAATATTTTTTTTATGCGTTCTTCAAATTCTCCGCGGTATTTAGTTCCCGCGACAACAAGACCGATATCAAGACTAAGAATACGCTTGCCGCAAAGCGCTTCGGGCACCGCGTCGCTTGCAAGAAACTGCGCAAGCCCTTCGACAATCGCGGTTTTTCCCACCCCCGGCTCTCCGACAAGAATCGGATTGTTTTTTGTTCTTCTCGCGAGAATACGTATGGCTCTGTTAATTTCCGGTTTTCTTCCGACAACAGGATCCATTTTACCGGCTCTTGCCATTGCGCTGATGTCTCTCGAAAAGGAATCTAAGGTAGGTGTAAGCACAGGATACGCGGCGGGTTTTATCCTCGGACTGCGTTCTGTCTCTATGCCGGTTTTCTGGCCGGCTCTTTCCCTGTGAATATAAAAAGGCTGATATTTTTCTGCCGGTATATAATCTTCGTTTCTGACATTAGGCTGGTTAAAGGTAGTTTGAATAATAACGCGCATCATATCAGTATCAACAGCGCGCTGATTCAGGTAAATCTGTACGCTTGAATCCTGTTCCCGCATAGCGGCAAAAAGCACATGCTCAGTGCCAAGATATAAACTGCCCATAGACCGCGCTTCTTCTGTCGCGATGTCCAGCATATTTTTAGTGCGTTTAGAAGGCGGTACTTCACCGCGTATGATAAGTCCGGAAATTCGCGGGATTGAATTTTCAAGCACGCTCCTGAACTCGTTAAGATCGATGCGAAGGAACATAAGCGCTTTGCAGGCAGTTCCGCCGCCGTCCTTAAGCATTGCAACAATTATATGTTCCGGTAAAAGTTGATCCGAATTAAAGCGGCGCGCCTCATCCTGAGCGTTTGTGGAAAGAAGCCGCTGCACTCTGTTAGTAAGCCCTTTGAACAAAATTTTTCCCTCATCTTAAATTATATCTTATTGTTAACTCTATTTCAAAACAATTAAAGCTTTTCCAAAAGCTGAAGTTTTGGAAAAAACTCAATTTATCTAAATAAAAGAATTCCAGATTCTTAATTATTAATTATAACTATATCTCCCTCTTTTACTCCGGAGCGCGAGAACCAGCCCTGAGGAACTTCTAAAGCATAACGAACTGATCGGCTGGAAGTTACAGTATTTTCATCAAGAGGAAACATGTTTTTGATATCGATTATTTTGCCGTCTGAGGCGATAAAGGCAATTGAAAGCGGAATATATGTATTTTTCATCCAGAAAGACAGAACATTATCTCTTGTGTAAACAAAGAGCATGCCATTTCCGTCAGGCAATTCCGTTCTATGCATTAGTCCCTGCGCCTGCTCTTCGGATGTACGGGCTATTTCCGCTTTTACTGCCGCGATAACGCGCCCGTCTCTTTCTATTTGTAATTCCTGCACAGGAAGTTTTTGCGAAGAACAGGAAAGAAAACAAAAGCAAAGAATAATTAAAATATATCTGCTAGAACTCATTTATAAAATCCTGACGAAGCCGGACTTGATTTGATTCAATTACTCCTGATTCATCCAGGATTTCGTTAAACACAGCCCTGTCGATATATTTTACCGTTAAAGGGCGCTCAATCGCTACCCTTGTAGTCTCGGTTTCCCAGACAGCAATTTGCGGATCTAAATAAACAGGCTGCCCGTATCTTGAAACAAACTGTGTAAAAATCGAATAGTGATCAATTATTAAAGTATTTAACGAAAAAGACATTATAAAAACTTCGCCGTCTCTTAATTGAAAAAACGCGCGTCTTATAAATGATGAGCCTGTTGTTTCTACAAGACTTTGATCCCTCGCAGGCAGAAAAGAAACGTCTCTGTCGCCTCGGAAATTAAAATAATTGTCAGATAATAAAGACGTTTTTAAATCATCAAGACTCATTCCAAGATAGAGTCCGCGATACTGTCTTGGTATTTCTAGCGGAAAGCTGTTGTTTGCTTCGGCTTGTCCAGCCGTGGAATTCTGAGCCCAAACAGGCGGTAACATGAGAAATATAATAATTGGCAGCAGTAATTTTTTTTTCATAATATCTGTATTATCGGAAAATTACAGCGGAATTTAAAGCAGAGGCCGGTAAAGCAAAAATAAAACGCGCTTAAAATATTAGCTAATCGATTTTTTTTCAAGGCGGGATTTTTCAAGCTGCTGCATTTTTTTGTAATAAGCGTTTTGTTTTATTATTTCTTTTACATCCTTTGCGAAAATCTTGTCATTCAATATCTGCAAGGCTTTGTTTTCCATTAATTTTTTACCGTAAATTGAGCCGTCTCCCTGAGACAGTCCGACCATATTTATCAGCTCTTTTAAGCCAAAGTCAAAAGAAAAATTTGTTATTGAATTAATATCAATTTTTTTCTTGTCAAGATGAATCTGTAACATATCATACATACGCCCAAGAGGATCATTAATCTGCGTATTCGCAAGCTGCCTGTAGATAAGCCAAATTCTTTCTGATAATAGGGTTGTTAAACGGGCAATTAACTGGGGCTGAGTTTTTATCATCTGCTGAAAATTTTCGCGGTTTACCGCCATTAACTGGCAGTCTTCGTAAGCGACAGCGCCCGCGGCTCTCGGCTTGGATTCTAAAAGCGCCATCTCGCCGAAAATATCTCCGGCTTTTAATACTGCAAGAAGAATTTCATTGTTTTCGGTAATTTTTACAATCTTTACAGATCCTTTTTGAATAATAAAAAGTTCCTCTCCGGGTTCTCCTTCGCAGAAAACAATTTGATCTTTTACAAAAGAGCGGACATTTTCGCCGGGTTTAAAAGGCTGCTGAACAGTCTTAACATAAGGAGCGATTTTTTTTAGCCGCTCAACGGAGGTCGCTACATTTTCTCCTGCAGGACAGCATTTTACATATACCTGATACGCGTAAAACGCCTGATTGTATTGATTATGTTTCGCGTAATATTCTGCCACATTAAAAATATGGCTTGGATCTTCCGCGGCGTTATTTTTTAAAGTAATTCTTGTTAATGCTTCGTCCAGATAACGCATGCGTTTTGAAAACTGCATTATTATTTTCATCGCTACGGGAGCGTTATTTTGAATTAACTGGCTGAACTGATCTTTTTGAACGGAAATTAAAGTAACATCTGTAAGAGCCTGCGCGGTTTCAATGTGGCTATGACTGGACATTGTAGAAACTACGCCGAAGAAATCGCCGGGACCGAGGGTATCGCCTGACTCTTCAGCTACTACCTGAACTTCTTTGGAAAGCCTTACTTTTCCGGAACGGATAATAAAGAATCTATCCGCGTTTCTTTTTCCTTCAACTATTATATACGCGGCAGCGGTAAAATTTATAAATGCCAATTGAAGCGGCGCTGACATTTCCCCCTCTTGTTATATGCAGCGCAGGGAAGGACTTTCTCCCCTCCCGCATAATTAAGATCAGTATAGAAATTATATCGACATAATGTCAACATCTCTTAATCTCCTAATAAAACGCGTTCATTTAGCCGATATAAATGGTAATATTATGAATAAACGAATAAATTTTGAAGATACAATTTTTATACTTAATGTCAGAATAAGAATGATTCATGATCTTATTCAGCTTGATACTGATAAAAGCGTTTTTTACAGCCAGACAATGGCGGACCTTGAATTTATAAATCTTGTTATGAATAACTTAACCGGTAAATTCCTAGAAAATTTAAAATTTCTGGATCGTGAGGCTGAAGCGGATAACATACTGGACGCTGAATGGCAATTCGGCCAGTTATTAAACGAAATATCCAATAATTCAAGCCCGTTTGCTTCATCGTCATTTCCTGAAATGCCCGCGATTATCGGCAAGATGCGCAAAGACAGCAATAAACGTAAAACCCAAATAGAAGAATCATATGAACCCACGGATACTTCGATTCTGGAACCTGTTGTAAGCAATGCTGAATTAAACGGACTTTTAGGTCAATAATAAATTTGAGAATAACAGGCGGAGTTCTTTCCGGGCGCGTAATTGACGTTCCTCAGGGAACTAAAGAGATAAGACCCAGCATGGATAGAATGCGGGAATCTGTTTTTGCCTGTCTTGGAGATTTATTCGGCTGTTCTTTCTTGGATATATTTTCAGGCTCGGGAATTATCGCTATCGAAGCCGCGTCCCGAGGAGCGGCTAGAATTGAAGCGGTTGAACAGGATAAGTTAAAAAGAAACATTTTATTAAAAAATGTTTTAATATCTCCTGTGCGCATAAATTGCAAATTCATGCCGGCTGAACTTTATGTAAAAAGAGCAAAAGAGCGCGGCGATTCTTTAAACGGCGATGTTAAAACTAAAAGTCCTGAACCTTTTGATATAATTTTTTTGGATCCTCCTTTTACATATCAATTTAAATGGGAACTTACCGCGAATATCGCTTCATCAAAATTAGCATTGGAAGGAACAAAAATTTTAATTCATCGTCCTAGACAGGATTATTTAAAATCAGAAATTATAAACCTAGAAAAAACAGACTCGCGCGAATACGGAAGATCGGTTGTTGATTTTTTTAAAGTTAAGTAATGTTATTCTAATAAGGTATTGCACTCAGGGTTTAATACCACCAAGGCTCCCTCGCATAACGAGTTCTTAGGTTTTTAACCTTTCGGCACGAATAAAAAAATCTTGTTTTTTTATAAAAAAAGACAGATAATATAATAACTGTTAAAATGAATAAAAAAATATTAGAAAAATTTGATGATCAAAACGCATTTATAAGAGTTACATCACCCGCTCCTGTAGAAGGCTCTCAAAAAGCGGCTTTAAACCGGAAAGGCAATCAAAAGTTTAACGAAGGCGATGTAGAGGGAGCCAGAAGAATTTTTATGACTACAGGATATTCCGACGGGCTTTCAAGAGTCGGGGATTTTTATAAATCCAAAGAAAGGCCGCTGGAAGCTCTGCGAATGTACTGGACTGCTCCCGATAAAAACAAATATCAACCAATGATAGAAAAATTAGCGTTTTTAATACAGGACATGATACACAGCGATGATTCACCTGTTGTTGATGAAGTTACAGGCAATTTTCAGGATGTGATAAATGAATGATTACGCTTCAGGAACATTTACAGTTCAAGCGCGTGAGCAGAATAATTCACAAAAAATTTCCGATATTTCAAAAACCGGTTACCAGTTATTAAAAGAAAATAAAATAAGCGACGCAATTGACTGTTTTTCTAAAATTTTAATGATGGACGAAAATAATAATTACGCTCTTGTCGGGATGGGAGACGCCAGCAGAAAAATGGGATCTGTCCGCGATGCCGTAAAGTATTATCAAAGATGCCTGAGCCATCATCCAAGAAACAATTACGCGCTTTTCGGACTTGCGGATTGCTATAAATCGCTTAATCAATTCCAGAAAGCGATAGAAATCTGGGAACTTTATTTACAACATGATGATAAAAATATAACAGTTCTTACAAGAATCGCAGACGCGTACAGAAAAATACGGGATTTTCCAAATTCTAAAAATACATATATGCGAGTTATAGAAATTGAAGAAAACAATCCTTACGCAATCATTGGGCTTGGTCATCTTCATTACGATTTTAAGGAGTACAGGGAAGCGCTTTTTTACTGGGGAAAAATGCTTGAGCAAAAAAAAGGAAGCGCGGAAAAAGATCTTGTTGATCAGACATTTTTAAATAATGTTGATATTGACATACGCGTTTTAACATCGATAGGCAACTGCCACAGAAAATTAAAAACATTCAACGAAGGCATTCCTTTTTTTGAAGCCGCTCTGAACAGGGAAAACAATAATTTTTACGCGCTCTTCGGACTTGCCGATTGTTACAGAGGTCTTGGCGATATAAAAAGATCATTAATCTACTGGAATAAAATATTAGAACAGGATCCAAGAAATAAAATGATTTTAACGAGGACAGGAGACGCTTACCGTAATTTAAATGACTTAAATACGGCAAAAATATTCTACGAAAAAGCGATAAATATAGAATTTGACACGTATGCCGTAATGGGTCTTGCCCTCCTTTCTAAGTGCAACGGAAAATTCGAAGAATCGGCGGCTTCATTCAGGCGACTTATACAGCAGGATAATAAAAATTACCGTTTTTATCTTGAACTTTCCGATTGTTATCTGCAAATGGGTGACAGACAAAAGGCTTTATCTGTTCTGGAAGAATTTCAAAGAACAGGATTAAAAAATCAAAAAGTTACAGAAATGCTTGAATCAATACTTGAAGTACAGCCTTATTACGCGGCGCCGTCAGACAACTAATACAAATGGAAGAAAACGAAATATCTTCACACGCTGAATCAGGCGCTTTGTCATTATTAACCGAGAAGTTTAATATAAAAGAATTTGAAAATCTGTTATCTGATTATCCAAAATACCGTTCAAGACAAATATATGACTGGATTTTATCGGGAGCTGACAGTTTTGAACAAATGACAAATATCCCTAAAAAATTAAAAGATGAATTAAAAACGCGTTTTAAAATTTTTTCCGGTAATGTTGCAAGCTGTCATGAAGATAAAAATACCAAAAAAATTGTTATTCAATACGGCGATGGAGTAAAAACAGAAGCGGTTCTTCTTCGCGATAAAAAGAACAGGTTTACAGCCTGTATTTCAACTCAGGCAGGCTGTCCCTGCGGATGCGTATTTTGCAAAACCGGGACTCTAAAGTTTAAGCGTAATCTTGAAAGCTCAGAAATTATCGAACAGTATCTGCGTTTAATAAATATCTGTAAAAATAATTATTTTGACAACATTGAAACACAGCAAAATAAAAAAGAACATTTAATCGGTAATATTGTAATAATGGGAATGGGAGAGCCTTTATTAAACCTTATCAACTTAAGAAAAGCTATTGATGTATTTACAGACCCGGCTGGAATAAATCTTTCAAAACGCAGGATTACAGTTTCTACATGCGGCATATTCAAAGGTCTTTTTGATTTTGCAGATAACGGTCCTTTTGTAAAACTTGCGCTGTCACTTACCACAGCGGATGAAAAACTAAGAGCTTCGCTTATGCCAATAACAGAATTCAATAGTCTTTTAAAAATTAAAGAAGCACTTTTATTATATCAAAAAAACGGCGGCGGACGCGTAACGCTTGAAATTCCGCTGCTTGGAGGAATTAACACAAGAGCTAAAGACGCTTCATCTATCCGTGATTTCGCAAAAGGCCTGTCTTCTGTTATCAACATTATACCGTGGAATCCCGTATCCGGTCTTGAGTTTAACGGAGCTCCTTTACGCGAACCAGAAAAAGACGAAGCAGACAATTTTAAAAAAAAGCTTGAAGATTTTAATTTTAAAGTTACAATGCGCCTTCATAAAGGCAGGAAAGTTCTTGGAGCTTGCGGACAGCTTGGAAGCACAGATTAATATTATCTTAAAAAATAAGTAAGCACAGCCTGGAAAAGGCCAATCAGAAAACCCAGAACTCCTCCGATAAAATAAATCCATTTAAACTGATTTGACATAATATCAAGAATGATTTTTTCTACGCGAAGCATTTCCAGTGAGTCTATCCGCTCAATTACAAGTCTTTTAATATCTATCGAAGACAGGATATTTTCGACTTGACCGTCCGCAGCGGCGATAAGTTTGCTTTTTACTTTTTCTTCCTGTAACAATTTTTCTACATTGCCAATAAGATCGTTAATAATTTCGGGCATTTTTTCATCAAGCGTCTGTTCATATTGCCCCGCTGCAACAAAAAAACGCTGAAAAGAATTTAACTTTAAAAGTATTCCGCGAAAGATAAGGCGTCCTTTGTATTCAAGCTCTTTTTTTATTTCATCCCGGCGCAGAAATTGCGTAACGATTTTTGAAAGACCGTCCAAATCAACATCGGCAAGACGTTTCCTTAAAACATCCGCGGTGATTAGTTCCCGTTCAACCATTGCGCCTATATTTATTGCGAGTTTATCGCGCTGCCTCGGAAGAACGCCAGGGGTAAAGGGCACTCTGATTCCAAAAATATGTTTTTCATATAAGGGGCGAAAGAGCATTTTTATCGCTATAACATTTGTGGAATAAGCGATTATTGCGCCGGCAATGGGAGGAACAACAAAAAGAAGGACTGTGTTTAAATTCATCTTAGTATAAACTCCGCCGCTGTTTTTGCCTGACCCTCGACAGAATAAATTTCCATTACATCTTCTTTAAGCCAACCGGCTTGAAAAGCGGCGGAACCTGCTGAATTATTCGAATCATACCCGCTGTCATCAATATATACCCACGAAACATATCCGTCCGAAGTATTTATAATTTGCCGCCTTAAAATTTTTACAAGAGAACCGCGCCTTAAATATCCAAGCGATCCGCTGTTATCTGAAGGATCCGCTAAAATATGCGTAAAAGACGAGGTAATCACTCCAAACCCAATATATTCGCCGGAAAGAGGCGATGTAACAGGCGGTATAACAGGGATTTCCTCTTTGTTTGAATTACAGGAAGTAAATATAAAAATTATTAAATTCAATGTTAAAAAAGATAATTGACCAAGACGGCTTTTCATGATTATTCTCATATTAATGAAGAATATATCTTCTTTTTTAATTTTAGTCATCATATTTTTATTTTTTACGGCTAATAATTTTATTTTCAGTCAGGAGTCTCAGGCTGATAAAAGTTACAGCTTGTCATTTGGAGCTTCATTTGGATCTGTTTTCGGAAACTCATCGGAGCTTGTGTATCCTGTGGACACAAAGGGAGAATATCTGAGCGAATTAATTTGGGAAATGAATTCTGTTTTTTATTTTGATATAAATATTGATTTTGGCAGAAAAAATCCTATGAGCGCTCTTGGTTTCTTCGCATCCGCGTCATTCAAATTAGGCATTCCCGGTTATTCGGGGATTCATCAAAACCGTGACTGGATGAGTATTGAAAATTCAAATCTTACCCATTTTTCATCTCATAAAAATATGCTGCGCGATTTTTACCGGGCCGACGCCTCAATAGGTCTTTCAATACCTGTAAAATCGTGGTTTTATATAAGACCTGTTATAAACGGAAGCTGGATGCATTTTGCTTTTTCAGGAACAGACGGAAAAGGAAAATACTCAAGATACGAAGGCTGCACTCCCGATTGTCCTCCGCCGTGGGAATCAACAACGCATCCTGCCGAATGCGGGTTTACTTCTGACTCGTTATACTCAAGTATTGGATATTATCCTTTTATTTATCAATACGAGGGAGAGGTTATTCGTTACAAGCAGGACTGGCTTCTTGCGGGTATTGGATTTACTGCCGGCGCAAAAATATTTGATCCGTTTTTATTTGAATTATCATTTTTTATAAGTCCGTTTACTTATTGCGCTGCAGTTGATGAACATATCGGCAGAAAAATAACTTTTAATGATTTTACTGCGTGGGGATTATATTTGGAACCTGGCGGAAGCGTTTCTTATGTTACTGAAAGATTAATTTATTCATTGGAATTTTCATATTGTTATATCGGTAAAACAGCCGGAAATTCTTATTCAAACAGCGGCAATGGTTTTAGTAAATCAATAAATGATGCCGGAGCCGGGTTATCGCTTCTTAACGTATCCTTCTCATTTAAGGTAAGAATCTAAAATAATTTGATTTTTTGGCGCGTTTTTTATAGTAAAATAATTTCACCGAAAATAAAATGCAATAATGCCGATGCCATCAATCCAATCGCTATTGGTTTTTTGAACGCTAACAAATTATATCCGATTTTATCAAGCTGACCCGGTTTTGCGTTTACTTCATTCTGGCGGTAAATCCCAAATATCAAGGCAAGGCCCGCTATGATTCCCGCGCTGCCCGGTAATAAATCGCCGATGAGAAAACTGCCGCGCACAGGGGAAAGAATTTTTAAAACGCCTGTAACAGCGCTTAAAATTCCTAATACAAGAACGAATGTTGAATTATTTAATGAAAAAGGCAATTTTTCTGTGTTGTTATTATTAGAAAAAAGAACATATCCTGCCAAACCATTGCACAAAATGGATAAGAAATACAACTGGATCATACTATTAAAATATATCAAAAATACGCGTAAGTCAATATTTTTTATTGCGGATTTATTTTCATTTGGAGTTCATTCCTGTCATTTTGAAGAACAACCAGAAGCTCTGCGGAATCATACGGAATAACAAAACGATATTCCTCTTGATTTTCTAAAGTAAAGAATACCCTGTGTCTATAATATGATAATTGTTCTATGTCTGTAAAACTGTTTCCGTTTGCTGCATCGTAAAAAGGAGAAACCGCGATATCTACAGCGCCTGTGTAAGGCTTTGAGTCTTTAATTGTTTTTCTTAAAATAACAATTGTATTTCCTTCATAAATTGTTCCTGTTATTTCTATATTGTTTCCGTCCAATATATAAGTGTCATCTAAAAAGCCCAGCCTTGAAAGTAAAAAAATCAGAATACATAAAAAAAGAATCATAAAAAAAAGTATCTTTCTTGGCTTGTCCGCTGTAAGAGATCCTAAAAAACCAAAACGGTTTTTCTTTTGTTCCGAATAAATATCTTTTACTTCTTTAGGCGCGTTGGCAAGACGCCTTTCCCTGTTGTAATAATACGTTATATTTTCAGGTTTAATTTCTTCTGTGTCAGGGTAGCTTAATTTATAATTGGAATTCGGCCTAACCTTTGGAACTTCCGCGTCATTCTTAATTTCCAAATCTTCATTCCCCATTTAAAGATCCTTTTTAATTTAAAATTAAATCTCCCATAAGCCTGTCGGTGCGCCACCAGACAATCTTGACATTATTATTATCGGCAAGCATAGCGCAGAGGATACCGTCAAGCGATAAATAAAAATCGTTATATCTCAGTTCATTAGTTGAAAAATAAATATTTCCTCTGCGCTGCTCATTGGTGCGGGTATCAAGATATAACAGCGCGTAACCCTCGACTTCTCCGGGGAAATACATAAGCGCTTTTCCGTCGTGCGCAACGCCTAAAAATATGTAAAATATCCTTATGTCTGTGAGTTGTCCGTTTTCTGTAATTTCATAAAGCGGAACTTCAATTGAATCCTGAAAAATGCCGTTCTCAATATTTAATAGCCAAATAATCGAATTTATCGGCTCACTGCCTGTTCTTGTATTTGTGGATTGATCAAAGGTATCGCGGCTGTAATCTACCTTTATATAAAGATGCCTTGAATCTGGCGAAGCGATAACATTGTCGATAATTGCAAGCGCCTCCGGCCATTCAGGATTAATGGGAGTAACGCCTGATGAAAAATTCACCTGAAAAAGCAATGTCCCCTGCGAATCGAACCAGTAAATTTCCCAGCCGACAGAAACGCGGCAAACCACAGCAAGCTCGTCCCTTATTGAAGTGGTCATTCCGATAACGCGCGGAAAAGGACTCCCTCCGATTCCTTCCCTGCCAAGATAATTAATAAAGCGGCCGTCCTGATCAAAATGAAGAACAATTCCGTCAAGCAATGCTCTTGCGTCAGAATCGTAACGCTGCTCTTCCTGAGGAAGCCTGTCTTCGGCATATATATGCCTCTGCGAATCAACAGCTATCCAGCCCGGCTCTTCCAGAGGGAAAGTATATGCCCAGCGTGTAACCTGTTCGTCTTCTGTAATTGTTCTTAAAGTGAGCGGCGGCGGATTTGTTTCTTCGTTATAAATCATCAGCATTAAATCGCCGTAGGAATTATAACGGACAATTTTTCCGCTGGTGCCGTCCGCGATATAAATAAGTCCGTCGCGCATGGTAAAACCGGTTTTTCTGATTCCTCTGTTTCCTTCCAGTCTGTATAGACCGATTTGATCTTCCAACGGACCTATTTCAAGAGTAAAGCGGTCTTCTCTTTCTATTGATTTAACGGCTTCCCTTTCGCAGGAAACGGCTGAAATAAATATAAAAACGAAAAAAGCGGTTTTAAAAAAACCAGCTGTAATTAAAGACAATTTATTTTTCATTATACTATAAAATCGTATTTTTTGATGTTTTTGTCAATTATTGAAAAGCGGGATTTTTTCCAGCCGCGGATTGTTTTAAAAAGCCTTTGTAATAATGACATTATTTAAATTTTATCATATATTAAAAATATGAAAAAAATAATTACGATTTTATTTCTAGCATTAGTTATTTCACAATACGCGTTTTCCCAGTTTTATGTCGGCGGCAGTTTATCATACCAGAACAGCAAATTTCACATTTCAAATAATACAGATGAAACAGAAATGTTTGGCATTACTCTATCACTTGGATATCGTCTGGGTTATTTTGAACTTGGCGGTTTATTTATTTATCAAACAGAAACCGATACATCTGATTTAAGTAGAATTGAAACAACAGGTTTTGGCGCATTTAGCAATTACAGTTATTATATTATTTCAAGCGAGTTATACTATGTTGCCGCGAGAGTATCATTGCAATATATTAACAGTAAGATTGATGTAAATTATGATTACAAATTTCCTTTAAGAGATTCGTATACTGTCAGCCAAAATTCCATCAGCATAAAAGTCTCTCCGGTGTTCGATTATAGCTTAACAAAATATATTTCACTTTATACTGCTATAGGAAGCGTCTCATTTTCATATTACTGGGGAGAATATTCTTCCTTTGACATTCCTAATTCAAAAGTAAAATTTACAGGTAATTCATTGGGATTATCCTTATCAACAGAAATAGCATTAGGTATTGGCATCCTTCTTTTTTAAGCGATAATTTAACTACTAGTCAACGCTTAATTCTTAATTTATACTGGCAATATGAATAAAGTTGTTTTAAAAGCAGGCGAGTTAGACGGTTATTTAACAGACAGCGACAGAGAGAATCTAAAAATACTGGATTCTCTTTTTGGGAAAGCCCTTTCAATATTTCCAAATATACAAACAGGCGAACAAGGTTACTCCGCGGATTCCCCCGCTCAAAGCAGCCTTATTTCAATTTATAATGATATGGGAAATTTGATGCAGGAAATATGCCGCAAGAATCCGCGCATTCATGTTTATTCATTTATATCTCCTCAGGAAGATCATTCGGAAGCTTCGCGCCTTATCGCAAAACTGCGCGTTGTCAGCACAAGTAACGATGAATTTGTTTATTATATTCAAAGAGCTTACGAGCTTTTATTTAAACTGGCATGGTCAAGCAAAGGCTCTCAGAAGAATCACCTTATTTTAAAAACGCCTGTTACAAGCCCAGCTCAGAATTACGCCGTTCATAAAATTACAAATATTGACAGTAAAATTAATAACACTGTTATGTGCGTAATGCTCCGCGGAGCTCTTCTTCCGTCTATGATAATGAGCAAGGAAATTGAGGAATATTCATCTCGCGGTTATGTGACGCCTTTCGCGCTATTTAGAATTTACAGAAATGACACTAAGCATGAAAACGATATGGAATATATTCTTGACCTTTCAAAATCATACATAAATTTAGATGAACTTAACGGAAAAGATTTAATTTTCGCGGACCCGATGAACGCGACAGGCGGCAGCCTTGTTACAGTTATAAAATACCTTGTAAGCGCAGGAATTAAACCGCGTTCAATTATTTTCTTTAATGTTATCGCCGCTTTAAAAGGCGCGCTTCGCGTTGTCAGAGCGCTTGATAACTGCGATGTGTATACTCTTTGGATGGACGGCGTGCTTAACAAAGACGCGTACATTATGCCGGGATTAGGAGACGCGGGGGATCGGATTAACGGACGTGACAGCGAAGAGAATCCCAGAAATATTATCCAGCTTCTTGCCGATT
>JGI24695J34938_10001565_pt1 | contig 19282 bp, 15 predicted proteins | sample TergutCo191P3_FD_34938 | JGI IMG/M metagenome (IMG submission 34938)
CATAATTACCTCCGTCTTTCTCCACAATGTGGCGTATAACAGCTCTTACAACAGGAGTTTCCCATGACGCGAAACGTTTTCCTGAAAGATCCGCGGGATTTTGAATGCCGCTGCTTTTAAGCGACATTATTCCTGACGTGTTATGGCTTATAATCGCGGCGACGGCAGTTAATGGAAGCGCGTCATCTTTCTTCGCGATCGCGGGTCCTAATTCTTCCTGAAAGGTAATGCCGAACTCAGCTCTCCCTGATGCGACTAATACAAGCGCTCCGTCTTCAGGTGGCTGTGTTATTTTCACTTTCAAACCTTCTTCCTCGAACCAGCCTTTATTAAGCGCGACATACAATCCGGTGTGATTGGTATTCGGCGTCCAATCAAGGAGCACGCGGATAGTTCCGTCATTCTTATCGCAGCCTGTAAAACTCAATAAGATAAAAAGTAATAAAACAATCAAAATCTTCTTCATTCTTTTCCTCCAAATTAAATTTATTTTTTTTACCGCGAACCAAACGAACATCACGAACTTGAATCAAGATATCGAAGCAAAGGTTCGTATTGGTTTGCGGTTTTTATTCTCTAATATTTTTTCTCCATGGCATCATTCTTTTTTCCAGCAGCGATACTATCTTTATAAGAATAAGGCTCAACGCGGAAACTAAAATAATTACCGCAAACATTTTATCAAACGAATACGATCTTCTGACGCGAATCATGTAAACGCCCAGCCCCGCGTCTCCTCCAAGCCATTCCGCCACAACCGCTCCGATAATCGAATATGAAGCCGCGATTTTCAAGCCGGAAAAAAACGCGGGAAGGCTCTGAGGAATTTTTATAAACATGTATAGCTGCCATTTCTTCGCTCCCATGGATTGCAGCAAACGTAACGCGTCATTGTCAGCGGAAGCAAACGCGCCTAAAAGCCCTATTGTTACCGGAAAAAAACATGTTAAAAAAACAAGCGTAATTTTCGGCGCTATACCGTAACCCATCCATAAAATTAAAAGAGGAGCGACAGCGATCACCGGCAATGTTTGAGTGAGCAGAAGAATCGGCGTTAATGATTGTTTTATGAAACGGTTTGCGTCCATGATAATTGCGAGAGTGAATGCCGCTGTTACAGCGATCGCAAGTCCTGTCATCGCTTCCATCAATGTGAAAGACAGATGTTTCATTAACAGATTGAAATCAGAAGCAAAAACTGTAATCACGCGGACAGGGCTTGGAAGCATATACGGCGGAATAAACGCGCTCATGCTTAAAAACTGCCACGCAAGCAGGACGGAGGCAATTGGAATAAGCGGGAGCCAGTTGCGCTGACGGCGGCTGAATTGTTTAATTGTGTTTTGAAATTTTTTCATCAATAAGACCATGTTCCGCCTTTTCCCTCCGCCGGTATTATCCGGATCAGGTGCGCCTGATCGTTAAAATATACTTAATAAAAATCAGGTATATTCCAGCGGTCAGACAGGGTTCCGAGCTTTTTCGCCGCTAAAGCAGCGCCGCTCAATCTCAGCCGTAAACAACGCGAAAGCGTCGCAATTCAGCACCCCAATATACAAATTAAAACATATAGTAATTATATTTTTTTGTCAATGGGAATTAATAAATTTTTAAACTGCTCCTATTGACATCAATTTTATTTTCATTTAATTTTTAATTATGAAAAAGATTTATACAATATTATTCGCTTTAATCGTATTGTTTTCCTCCTGCGGAAAAAAAGAATCGTTTGAACTTGCGTTGATTACTGATTTCGGTAACATTGACGATAAATCATTTAATCAAGGAGCATGGGAAGGTCTTTATCAATATGCCTCAGAAAAAAATGTTACATATAAGTATTATAAACCTTCAGAGCAGGGTTATGACGCGTATATGTCGATAATCGATCTTGCGATCAAAGGCGGCGCGAAAATTGTCGTAACTCCGGGCGTTCCGTTTGCCGCTCCTGTTTACGCTTCGCAGGATTTGTATCCCGATGTTAATTTTATTTTATTAGACTGTGAAGCGAATGACGGAAAAAGACCTCCAGTTTTTAAAACAAACAGCAATACTGTGAATGTTCTTTACGCCGAAGAGCAGGCGGGATTTCTCGCGGGATACGCCGCTGTTAAAGACGGTTACCGCGATCTTGGTTTTATCGGCGGAATGGCGTTTGCCGCTGTAGTCCGTTTTGGCTACGGTTTTATTCAGGGAGCTGAATACGCCGCGCAGGAGTTAGGACTTGCACCTAACGATGTGTCAGTTCATTACACATACGCAGGCAATTTCCAGCCGTCGCCTGAAACGCAAACTCTTGCCGCTTCGTGGTACAACAGCGGCGTTGAAGTTATTTTCGCGTGCGGAGGAAAAATGGGGAGTTCTGTAATGGCAGCCGCAGAACAGACTGGGAAAAAAGTAATCGGTGTTGATAAAGATCAATCAGGCGAATCTGATACTGTTATTACGTCCGCGATGAAGGTTTTACAGTATTCGGTGTATTCTTGTATCGCTGATTACTACGCAGGCAGATGGTCTGGCGGAAAGTCGATTTTATTTTCCGCAGAAAATGACGGAGTAGGGCTGCCTATGGATACTTCAAAGTTCAGATTATTCACAAAAGCAGAGTATGATGCAGTTTATAAAAAACTTGTTAGCGGTGAAATTTCCGTTATGAGAAACATTAAGGACGTTATAAGCCCTAGTCATGTTCCTGTAATAATAACAAGAGTTATCGAGATAAATTAAAAACAGCGAATGAATTATCAAATTGAAATGACCGGGATTACCAAGGCGTTTCCCGGCGTTACAGCTAATGATAATGTTACGCTTAATCTTAAAAAAGGCGAAATACACACGCTGTTAGGTGAAAACGGAGCCGGTAAATCGACTTTAATGAAAATTCTTTTTGGCTTGTATAAATGCGATAAAGGCGAAATAAGGAAAAACGGTAAAAAAGTAAATATCGCAAACCCCAATGACGCTGGAAAACTCGGAATTGGAATGGTACATCAGCATTTTAACCTGGTTCATAATTTTTCTGTTCTGGAAAATATAATTCTCGGCGCTGAAACCGTTAAACGCGGTTTTTTACAAACGCGGGATGCGCGGCGGCAGGTGACGGAGCTATCGCGCAGATATAAACTGGATATAAATCCTGATTCGATTATAAGTGATATAACAGTTGGAATGCAGCAAAAAACAGAAATTTTAAAAATGCTTTACCGTGAAAATGAGATTTTAATTTTTGATGAACCCACAACAATGCTTACGCCTCAGGAAACTGAAGACTTGCTGCGCATTATGAAAAATTTAAAAGAAGAAGGCAAATCAATTTTATTTATTACCCACAAACTGGATGAGATTAAAACCGCCGCGGATCGATGTACAGTTTTGAGAAAAGGAAAGAACGCGGGAACAGTCAATGTTGAAAACGCCGGAAAAGAAGAATTATCTGAAATGATGATGAGCAGAAAAATTGATTTTTACGCTGAAAAAAAAGAAAAACTTCCTGGTAAAACCATTTTAAAAGCGGAAAATCTGACTGTAATTAATAAAACTGCTTTTAATAATAATCCCCGGAAAGCGGCTGTGAGTGATGTTAGTTTTGAAGTGCGTTCCGGTGAAATTGTCTGTATTGCAGGAATTGACGGAAACGGCCAGAATGAACTTGTATCAGCTCTTTCAGGATTGATTAAAGCTGACAGCGGAAATATTTTTCTTAACGGAGAAAATGTTACGCTTAAAAAAAGTTTTTCAAAAGCAATTGCGCATATTCCGCAGGATTCCCGCAGATACGCGGTTGTTCAGGATTTTAATCTCGCCTTTAATTTTGCATTGCACAATTATTACGCGCCTCGGTTTCAAAAAAACGGCTTTCTTAAATTTGATGAAATGTATAATTACGCGCAAACTATTATTGACGCTTTTGATATAAGAAGCGCGCAGGGAAGCCGCACAATCGCAAGGGAGGTTTCAGGCGGCAATCTTCAAAAAGCGGTTACCGCGCGTGAGATTTCAAGAGAAACTGATATTTTAATCGCCGTGCATCCGACAAAAGGGCTGGACGCCGGAGCGCGTGAATTTATTCACAGGCAGTTAATTGAACAGCGCGATAAAGGCAGGGGAGTGCTCCTTGTTTCTCTGGATCTCGGCGAAGTGATGAATATCAGCGATAGAATATTTGTTATACACAATGGAAAAATAGCGGCGGATGTAAAACCAAATGATGTGACTTTACAGCAGTTAGGTCTTTTTATGTCCGGTTCATCAGGACAAAACGTTATATGAAACTAAAACTGCCTCTCGCGGATCCTGCGGTTAATTTTTATTCATCTGTTTTGGCGGTATTCGCGGGTCTTCTGGCAGGTTTTTTAATTATGATCATCACTAACCCGGGGCAGTCTCTCTCGGGATTTGCGGTGATGCTTACCAGCGGTTTTTCATCAATGCAAAACATTGGACAAATTTTATATTTTGCTACTCCGGTTATTATGACAGGTTTATCTGTCGGATTTTCAGCAAAAGCGGGATTATTCAATATTGGAGCTTCAGGACAGTTTATTACCGGAGCTTTTGCCGCGGTTTTTATCGGCGTTAGATGGGATTTTCTTCCCGGACATCTGCATTGGATTACCGCGCTGTTCGCCGCTATTCTTGCAGGCGCGCTTTGGGGATCAATTCCGGGTTTATTAAAAGCTTTTTTTAACGTTAATGAAGTAATCTCCTGCATAATGTTAAACTACATCGGCACATTTTTAGTAAATTTTCTTATAACACAGACAATATTTGACGCTATGCTTAATCAAAGTATGCGCGTAATGGACAGCGCGATTCTTCCAAAAATGGGAATGGATAATATTTTTAAGGAAGATTTCCGCGTTTCAAGCGTTAACTGCGGAATAATAATCGCGGTAATTGCCGCGGTTATTATTTATTTTATTCTGGAAAAAACTACTTTCGGCTATGAATTAAAAACATGCGGCTGTAACCGCGAAGCCGCTCTTTACGCAGGTATAAACGAAAAACGAAGCGTCATTTTATCCATGACAATTTCAGGCGCGCTTGCAGGTCTTGGCGGCGCTCTTTTGTATCTTGCGGGCGCGGGGAAGGGAATTATTACAATTGATTCGCTTGCACCTGAAGGCTTTAACGGTATTCCTGCCGCTCTTTTAGCGCTTAACAATCCGCTCGGAATTATTATTACAGGTTTTTTTATAGCTCATTTAAATGTTGGCGGATTTAACATGCAATTGTATAATTTCGCTCCGCAGATTATAGAAATAATTATCGCTGTTATAATCTATTTCAGCGCTTTTGTTCTTTTTGTTAAAGGGTTTATAAATTCAAACAGAAAAAACAAGAGAGGCGGATTATGAATACTGTTTACTTTATAGTTCAGCAGACAATGTTTTTTTCGATACCTCTTTTAATTGTCGCTCTCGGAGGAATGTTTTCCGAGCGTTCAGGCGTTATCAATATCGCACTTGAAGGAATTATGATTATGGGAGCGTTCACGGGCATCTTATTCATTAATGCCGTGCAGCCTTTTATCTCCGGTCAGCCTGTGCTGCTAATGGCGGTTCTTGTTTCGGCGTCTGCCGGAACCGCTCTTTCATTTTTTCACGCTTACGCAAGCATCAGGTTAAAAGCAAATCAGATAATAAGCGCCACAGCGATAAATATGTTCGCGCCGGCTTTTACCATTTATTTCGCCAGAATGATTTATTCAGTTCAGCAGATTCCTTTCAAAAATCAATTCCGTATAGATAAAACGCTGTTGTTAGGTGATATTCCTGTATTGGGATCGCTTTTTTTTAAAAATACATATATTACGACATTTTTAGGTTTTTTAATTTTAATATTTTCCGCTGTCCTTCTTTATAAAACGCGTTTTGGTCTTCGCCTTCGCGCCTGCGGCGAGAATCCTCATGCCGCGGATTCCGCGGGAATCAATGTCAACGCCATGCGGTACGCAGGGGTTCTTATTTCAGGCGCGCTTGCGGGACTTGGCGGGCTTGTGTTTGTTATCCCGACCTCGAATCAATTTAACGCTGATGTCTCAGGATACGGATTTTTAGCGCTCGCTGTGCTGATTTTTGGTCAATGGAAACCGCTGAGAATACTATTCGCGGCTTTCTTCTTCGGGCTGATGAAGGCAGTTTCATCGGCTTCTTCGGGAATTGAGTTTTTAACAGCTATCCCAATTCCCAATGTTGTGTATAAAATGATTCCATATATCGCTACATTATTAATTCTTGCGTTCAATTCAAAGTTAACGCAGCCGCCTAAAGCGGAGGGAGTGCCTTTTGGAGTTAGGAGTGAGTAGTGAGGAGTGAGGAGTGAGGAGGGAGGTGTGTTATGGAAAAGCAGTATCATGTTGGGTTTGGCGATGAGCATGGTGCGTTGTATGCAATTCTTCCGGGGGATCCTGGCAGAGTGGAGAAGATTGCTTCTTTTCTTGAGAAGCCGCGGTTTTTTTGTCAGAATCGTGAGTATACAGCTTGGTTAGGTGAACTTGCGGGGAAGACAGTCATGGTTATTTCTACCGGAATGGGCGGTCCTTCAACCGCGATTGCTGTGGAAGAACTTTACAATACAGGCGTTCGCAATTTTATAAGAATCGGCACATGCGGCGGAATGGCTCTTCCTGTAACAGGCGGAGACATAGTTATCGCGACCGGCGCTATCCGTCAGGAAGGAACAAGCCGCGAGTACGTTCCGGTTGAGTTTCCCGCTGTCGCGAATCTGGATGTAACAAACGCTCTCGTTCAGGCGGCAAAAAATCTCAATTTAAAATGGCACGCCGGAATTGTGCAGTGTAAAGATTCTTTTTACGGTCAGCATAGTCCCGATCGCATGCCTTCCGGTTTTGAATTAAAGAACAAATGGGAAGCGTGGATCAAAGCGGGATGCCTCGCTTCAGAAATGGAAAGCGCGTCCCTTTTTATTGTAAGCCAAATTCTTGGAGCGAGAGCCGGCTGCGTTCTTAATGTTTTGTGGAATCAAGAACGTGAAAAAGCCGGAATGAGCAATTCTCAAAGCCTCGATACAGAAGACGCGATTAAAACAGCGGTGAAAGCGGTGCAGATTTTGCTGGAAAACGACCAATAATTTTAAAAAAATTATAATATTTTCTGTATATTTTCACATAACAGCTTGAGTTGTGTAAAATATTTTGATATCATGGATTAATGGTAAGAAAAATAATTAAAATTGACGAAACAAAATGCGACGGCTGCGGTCTTTGCGCACACGCGTGCCGCGAAGACGCTATTGAAATAATTAACGGAAAAGCGAAATTGGTCCGTGATGATTACTGCGACGGATTGGGAAATTGTCTTCCTGCCTGTCCAACAGGTGCGATCAGCATTATTGAAAGAGAAGCGGATGTTTTTAACGAACAAGCTGTAAAAGCGAACAAAAATGAGAAAGATGAAAATTGTTTACAATGCTGTTCTTCAGGGGTAATATCAGGAGCGTCTGAACTGCGCCAATGGCCGGTGCAGATTAAACTTGTTCCTGTGAATGCGCCTTATTTTAACGACGCCGATCTTTTAATATCCGCGGATTGCTGCGCGTACGCATGCAAAGAATTTCATCAGCTGCATATGGAAGGCAAAACCACAATCATAGGCTGTCCAAAACTTGACAACATCGATTACTCAGAAAAACTTTCCTCGATAATTGCGAATAACAGTATTAAATCCATAACTGTAACCAGAATGGAAGTACCCTGCTGCACAGGCATCGAGCACGCCGCCTTCGCCGCTATAAAATTGTCAGGAAAAGATATGCCTCTTAAGATTTGCGTTCTAAAGACAAAATAAATTTATTATTTAAATTTGCTTATTTTTATACTCTGGTTGATATTTTAGAAATTATTTTTATTTTAATATCTCGTGTATAAAATATTTTTAATTTTAAAAATAAAAGATAATTATTAAAAAATTAATTATTTTAAAAAAAAATGTTTTTCTTGACAAATAAAAATGAATTTTATATTTTATACTCAAAAGCATTGTAGGTTCTTATGATGCATCTAATTATTTTAGGAGTTTCTTTATGAAAAAGACGTTCAGCTTTTTAGGAATTATCATTTTGGTGATGGTAATTGGATTTACAGCGATAACTTGTTCAGAGCCTGGCGGAAATGGCGGCGGCAATACAGGTGAAAACAATGACGGCGAATCCCTTACCGAGGGAGAGTGGACAGACGGTAGTATTACTAATCCGCAAGGCAGCATTAAATATACATTTAAGGTAACTGCAGGAAATGTTTATCGTATCTGGAAAAATGACAGATACTCAGGCGATAAAACTAAAACATTGGTAACATCTCATTCTGTCTCTTATGAAAATGGCGCTGCTGGTTCAACTCAATCGGCTTCATCAATAATAGCCGTCACTTCATCCGGTACTATAGCAATCACTGTAAAACCATCGGCAAGCGGCATTTTTAATACCGGTACCTTCGCTGTTACATACACTGTCGGTCATGATTCAGTAAGTCCGGATTTTCCTCCATTCAACCCTCCATCTGTTGAACTTGTTTAAGGTACATGGGCTAACGGTGAAATTAATAATACAAGCGATTTTGCCTGGTATTCGCTGGATGTTGAGGCTGGACAAACGTATTATTTATGGAGTAATGACGCAGCATCCGGAAATGGAGCAAAAACAGCAGACATAACAGTGAACGGCTATAGCAATAACGGCAGTTCGATATCCGATATAAAAGATAATGTTGAATGGACTAATTCTCGTTATTTTACTGCCAGTGAAACCGGCAAGATATTCCTTCAGGTAGCAATTGTAAACACGGCTATTGAAACAAGAAGAACCGGTACTTTCGGTATTGTATATAATACAGGGTCTCAAAAACCAATGGGAACATTAAACACGGCTGCAGCTGTTCCGCTTACAATTGATGAATGGCAGGATGGAGAAATTACGTCTTCTGATAAAGAAATATGGTACTCTATTAATGGATCTGCCGGGAGTTATTATATCTGGTGGGATGATTTATCTCAGGGAGTTAGCGACAGTACTATTGATGTTATTGTAACCGCTTATATTAGCAGTGAATATAATGAAAATTCAATTTTTAGTAATGAAGATTCCGCATGGAAACCTTCAAGAACCATTAAATTAAATTCTACAGGCGTTGCTTATATTAGAGTAGCTCCGAAATACCATGGACAGACAGGTACTTTCAAAATAACATACGCTTCAAGTAACGCAAGACCATGGCTCACGCCTATTAAAACAATTATGCTTACAGAGGATAAATGGACAGATAGCTTAATGAGAAAAGATACAAGAAACGGTGAAGTATGGTATTCTTTTAATGCTGTTAACGGATCAACTTATAATGTGTGGTTGAATGATTATGCTGAAGGTAATGGTACTGGAACATCAAACGCTGAGTTCGCCGCCTTTGATGGTAATGGAACAGCTCTTTTTCCTGTAACGGAGAATGCCTGGAATTCTCCGCAGTCATTTTCTTCAACGTCAAACGGAAAAATATATATCATGGCAATAACAAGCGAATCAAATTATCTCGGTTATTTTGCAGTTTCATACAGTAAATCATCAACGAGACCTGCTTTTACCGCAATTGAATTAACTCAAGGGAAATGGTCCAATGGCAACGTACAGCCTGATAGCAGACAATGGTTCAAATTTACCGCAACTAGTGAAAGCCATGTTTTACATGTTATTTGTGAATCGATGAATGGACTTTATTTTTATCTTTATGATAAAGATTTTAAATTTGATGGCATAGGCCGCGGAACAAATACAGGAGGTTATTCTCTTAATAATTATTTTACCATTGGCGATGTTTATTATTTAGCTGTTCTTTCCGATTACCAAAACGGCACATTTAAGCTTGCGTTCAACACTTCCGGAACTGCCCCTGCTCAATAAGTTAAAAATAGTTTCTTACTTAAAGCCTGTCGCCAAATGCGGCAGGCTTTTTTTATATTCGCAAAAATCCCTCCATGCCTTCGCGCTTCTGTGTGAACCTCTTGTGTAAAATTCTTCTTTAAATAACCCTGTAGTAAGAATCTATTATTTTTTGTATACTTGGAAACAGGAGCCGAATATGTACAAACCAGTAGACGCAAAAGTCAATTTCCCAAAACTTGAGGAAGAAGTCCTTAAATCATGGGAACAAAATCATATTTTCGAAAAATCTCTTGAACAGCGCAAAAACGCTGACGAGTTTGTCTTCTACGACGGTCCTCCCTTTGCCACCGGGCTTCCGCACTTCGGGCATTTTGTCCCAAGCACGATTAAGGACATCATTCCCCGCTATCAGGCGATGAAAGGAAAAAAAGTTGAGCGCCGCTTCGGCTGGGACTGCCACGGTCTGCCTGTCGAAAATTTAATCGAAAAAGAACTCGGTCTTAAATCAAAAACCGACATAGAAAATTACGGTATCGCCAAATTTAATGAAGCCTGCCGCGCATCGGTTCTGCGTTATGTGAAAGAATGGCGCCAAACCATCACGCGCCTTGGCCGCTGGGTCGACTTCGATCACGACTATAAAACAATGGAAAGCGGCTATATGGAATCGATCTGGTGGGTCATGAAAACCCTCTGGGACAAAGGCCTCCTCTACGAAGGCCACTACATTCTGCCGTATTGTCCGCGCTGCTCCACAGTGCTGTCCAACCACGAGCTCAACCTCGGCGGTTACAAAGATGTGCATGATCCTGCGATAACAGTACGCTTTAGGGTAGTTAGGAGTGAGGAGTTAGGAGTGACGAGTGTAAGAGACTCTATTCCATCTGATACATATTTTTTAGCTTGGACGACCACTCCCTGGACGCTGCCTTCGAACCTCGCGCTGACAATGGGCGCGGACATCGATTACGTACTAATCGAAGACCTTACTCCTCACTCCTCACTCCTCACTCCTCACTCCACCCCTTCCTCACAACATTACATTCTCGCAGAGGCAAGGCTTCCGGCGTATTATAAAGATTCTTCAGAATACAAAATCGTATGGAGTAAAAAAGGCGCTGAACTCGCGGGGCTTCAATATGAACCGCTTTTTCCGTATTTTAAAGATGCACCTAACGCTTTCCGCGTTTTCCTCGGCGATTTTGTTACAACAGAAGACGGNACNGGTATCGTTCACACAGCTCCCGGTTTCGGCGAAGATGACGCCCGCGTACTTAAAGGAACAGGCATCCCTGTTATTTGTCCTGTAGACGCCGAATGTAAATTCACAAGCGAAGTAACTGATTTTAATGGCGTTTTTGTTAAAGACGCTGATAAAGCGATTATCGAAAAACTCAAAACAGAAGGCAAACTTGTAAAAAGGGATCAACTTCTTCACGCGTATCCTCACTGCTGGCGGTGCGAAAGTCCGCTCATTTACCGCGCCGTCGGTTCATGGTTTGTCAGCGTAGAAAAAATAAAGCAGGATCTGTTAGACGCAAACAATCAAATCTACTGGGTTCCGGGACACATTAAAGAAGGCCGTTTCGGCAAATGGCTCGAAGGCGCGCGCGACTGGGCAATCAGCCGCAGCCGCTACTGGGGAAATCCTCTGCCGATCTGGAGATGCGAAGAGTGCGGCAAAACGATCTGCGTCGGAAGCCGCGATGAACTAAAAGAACTCTCCGGCACATACCCGGATGATTTGCACAAACACTTTGTCGATGAAATCACGATACCTTGTTCAAAGACCGGCGCTTCATGCAAAGGCACAATGAAGCGCATCCCCGAAGTTCTCGACTGCTGGTTTGAATCCGGCGCAATGCCGTACGCGCAGAATCATTATCCGTTTGAGAATAAAGAATTTTTTGAAAAACATTTCCCGTCGGACTTTATCAGTGAAGGCCTCGATCAAACTCGCGGATGGTTTTATACGCTCACGGTGCTTGCGGCGGCTCTCCTTAAAAAACCCGCTTTCAAAAACTGCGTAGTCAGCGGTTTAGTGCTCGCGTCAGACGGCAAGAAAATGAGCAAGAGCCTTCGCAATTATACAGACCCCAACGAAGTAATAAATTCGTTCGGCGCGGACGCGCTTCGCCTTTTCCTTGTTCATTCCGCCGTAGTAAAAGCCGACGATCTCCGTTACAGCGATGAAGGCGTGCGCGAAGTAATGAAGAGCATAATCATTCCGCTTTGGAACGCCTACAGTTTTTTTGTCACTTACGCAAACATTGATAAAGTAACGCCGGCGGGCGCGCCTGAGAAACCTGTCAATCCGCTGGATCAATGGATACTTTCAGAAACACAAACTCTCGTAGAAAAAGTTGGAGGCGCGTTAGACGCATACGATCTCAGCCGCGCGGTTGATCCAATTCTGCGCTTTATAGATTTACTTAACAACTGGTATATACGCCGCTCGCGCCGCAGATTTTGGCGCAGTGAAAACGACAGCGATAAAATTGAAGCGTACGGAACGCTCTACGAAGCGCTAAAAACGCTTGTAACAATCGCGGCTCCCTTTATGCCTTTTACCACCGACGCAATCTGGCAAAATCTTCGCCTTGAAAGCGAAAAAGAATCAGTGCACCTTGTTGATTTCCCGGCCGCAAACGAAAAACGCCGCGATAAACCGCTTGAGTTCCGTATGGCATCTGTAATGACGGCAGTGTCGATAGGAAGGTCTTTGCGCTCGCAGTACAACATTAAAATGCGCCAGCCGCTGCGCAAGGCGGAACTTGTTACGCGCAATGAAGACGAAAAGAAAGCGTTAATCGGCATGGCAGAAATTATCCGCGAAGAGCTAAATGTTAAAGAGATAATCTTTTCTGACAAGGAAGAAGACCTTGTTGAATACGAAGTGAAAGCGAACTTCCGCGTCCTCGGCAAAGAACTCGGCAAGGACATGAAAGCCGCAGCCGCAAAAATAGAAGCGCTCAGTCACACGGAAATCCAAAGCGTAATGGAGGGCTCGTCTCTTTCAATCAACGTACCCTGCGAAAACGGAGAGCGTACCGTCGAAATAACAACAGAAAAACTTGACATACGCCGCAACGAAAAAGCAAATCTTCGCGTACTCAACGAAGGCACTCTCACAGTCGGTCTCGACACAGAAATCACTCGCGAACTCTCCATGGAAGGAGATATCCGCGATTTAATCCGCGGCATACAAAACGCAAGAAAAGAAATGAGCTTATCAGTAACAGACCGCATTGAACTGTGCATTTTCGGCAGCGACTCACTCAAAGAAGCATGGGACAGTTTCAATAAAACCGCCGCAGAAGAAACGTTAGCTGTCAAAACAGAATGGTCAAAAGCAGACGGACAAATCCCAATCGAATCAGGAGAAGAAACATGGCAGGTGAGGATAATTAGGAGTGAGAAGTGAGGAGTGAGGAGTTAGGAATGAGAAATTATATAAAAGGAAAAATGAAATGAAAACAAGAAAATATTCTCAATACTCAACACCCAACACCCGTCACTCCTCACTCGTCACTCCTCACTCGTCACTCATTGTAATTTGCTCTTTGTTGTTCACTCTCTTAATCTCCTGCCAGTCAACGCCGAGGGTGCCTGAGGCGTTCATGGAAGACGCGAAGAATGCTCCGCTTAACACTGGCGGAACAGTTTATATTTTCGCAAATGTAAAAGCGGCGCGGCCTATCATCGAACTTCTTCCTATCGAAGAATTAAAAGATTCCCAGACAAAACAAATGCTGGACAAAACAAATTATTTCGCCGGCGCTATCTATCCGCCTTCAAGCGGACGGCGTTTTCAAATTGCTGCATGGGGAAATTATCCAAGTTCTCAGGCTGGCTTTGCTCTTTCCGTTAATAGAAATTGGAAACAATATAGATCTGATTCAGGGCAGTCTTATTGGCATTCAGAGGAAAACCAGCTCTCAATATTGATTAATTCAAAACAAGCTTACATTGTATCTTCTCTAAATTCTTCACCCGTTGATCCTTCCGCCGCAATGCCGGGTATTGAAATCCCTGAAGGTTTTAACGCGTTCCGTCAAGATGCTCCCATTTCCTTCTGGGTAGAAAACCCCATCACATCAATTCAGCGAGTACTGGTTGAATCCGGTCTTCCGATTCAATTTCCTGTTCAGCAATTTTTTATCAATCTTTTTACAGCGGAAGGCGGCAAATATGAAGCGGCTATAAGATTCAGACTTGAAAATAATTCACAAGCCCGCGGCATGGTTTCCATTCTGAACCTTGCCGGCGCTTTTGCGTCTAACGATCCGCTCGTAAAGATTTTGCTCACAAATCCGGCAGTGCAGGACGGCCGTTATGTCGGCATTAAAACTTCACCGCTGACAGAAAGTGAGATTGTTAATATATTTAATATTTTCCTGCGCTGACAATTTTGCGCTTACAGCCTGTTTTATCTGCGTAACGGGTCAATCACTTTTTCGATATCAAAAAGCCTGTCGGTTCTGTTTCCGTACAACCTAAAATAAACGCCGTCAATATTTCTTCTGTCAAAATAAATATACCCTTGTCCTTCTCTGCGTCCCGTGCCTCTTCCCACTCCGAAAAATACATTGAATTTTTTTTCGCGTAAAATTCTGTGTTTCTCTTCATTCCCTTCAACACCCTCGCCGAACGGGTAAATATATAAATTTGTGTCGCCTAAAACGGGGCGGACTTCTCTGTCCCATCGGTTTGCGTCCGCAATAAACTGTTCCATCGAAATTTCCGGCAAATGAGGATGACCCCAGCTGTGAGACGCAAAACGCCACCCAAGCGTTTTTAGTTTATTAACAATTGCGATTGCTTTTTGTTTTTCTTCTTCGTATTTTGCGTCATTCATTTTATGTGTCGCGTAACCAAGTACGCCCTCATAACCTGTAAGCGCGATAATGCCTCTTGCGCCGCGTATGGAAAAATCAGGATGCTCTTTTATAAATTCTTCCAGATATGTTACAACATCCAAATCGTAGGAAATTTCGCCTCCGCTTCCGTTATCTGTCCACGCCGCGATATTTCCATTATTGTCGAATACAAGTTTATACACAGACGCGTTTCTTCTGACAAAATCATAATAACTTAAATCATCAATAGACAAAATCATCGGTATTTTTCCTTCAGGAATAAGAGGTTTTTTGTAAACAACACTTGTGCGGTTTCCCGTATTGATAATTTCGTATACTTCGTTTACATCAATCAGCGCGTAATTTTTCGCGTAAATTTCATTAAGGATTTTTCTGTATTCATACGCCGTGACATACCATTCCAAAAAATGCTCTCTGTATCTGCTTCTGAAAGCTGTCTCGGGTCTTGCGACAAGCGGATGAAAAAATATATGCATAAGCGGCCCTTCGTAAAGGACCATTTCAGGTTCTGGTTTTTGAACCGGTAATTCGGATTCAGTATTCTGGGAAATTTTTGCATTGTTAGCGTTTGAGCTGGTGCATGAAAGTATAAATATAAAAATAGAAAAGTAAATCAGGATACGGCGCTTTAATTTCATGGCTTCTATATTAAATATTGTTTTTTTATTTTTTTCAACTGCTGTCAGACCTTGAGTTGATTTCTGACTATTGACCAAACACGCTGGTTTTTGATACTGTCAGTTATGCCCACTTATGAATACGAATGCAAAAGCTGCGCCCGCAATTTTGATGTTTTCCAGTCAATGAGCGATCAGCCGCTTGAAAAGTGCCCTGAATGCGGAGGCGATGTCCGGCGTCTTATCCTGGGCGGAACCGGCATTATCTTTAAAGGTTCCGGTTTTTATGTGACAGACAAAGGAGGCGGTAAGTCCGCTGCAAAATCAGGTAAGTCTGATAAATCTGATAAAATCGATAAATCTACAGATACCGCTTCATCTTCCAAATCCGAGGTAAAAACCTCTTCTCCCTGCAGTGATTGTCCCAATAAAGGCGTTTCTGCCGGAAGTTCAGAGAAATGTACAGCATAAAAACTGCCGATAATTAAATTAGTATGCCAAAGTTGAAACCGCAGTTTTTTTGCGATAACTGCAATTATGAAGTTGATGACAATGTAAAATCATGCCCGCACTGCGGAAGACTTTTTGTCTCTGTCCGCTGTCCAATTTGCGATTATTCAGGCCCTGACAGAATGTTCCAAAGCGGCTGTCCTATGTGCGGCTATTCAGAACCTCCTTCCGCCAGAATTCCAAAAGCTCCAAAAGAGAAACCGTATAAGGAAAAAAGCGCGCATGCTGAACCGCTTCCATTTTGGACTTATATCGCCACAGCCATCGCGCTTCTTACAGTGATTGCTTTTCTTTCCCATTTAATAACGAAATAAATTACGGTCCTGCTTCCCAATAAGCGGCGTCGCGGGGAAGAACCGTAGACCAGAATGGAGACAGATTGTGATTCGCGCCTGTGTACACTTCATAACGAAGATTGATTTTTTCCCTGCCTGAGGAATCGCGGCGAAGGTTTTCATCTTGAATCGCTTTTACCAGCGCGTCGTTCCACGCTTTCGGGACAGATCTGTCACTGTCTCCCTGATGAAGCAATATGTTTGTGCCAGGCGCAATTCTGTCAAGAAAATTCAATAACGAAAAATCCGCTGCCGTGTAATCTTTCTTAAAACTTTCTACCCAGGCTGCGCCGCGTCCGTAATGTCCTGCGCTTTCAGGAAAAGGCAAACCTACAGGCGCCCATAAAACGGTTGTAACAGGTTTTTGTATAATTTCCAAAAAGTGAATCGCAACCTGCCCGCCGTTGCTGTGCCCCCATAAAACAATTTTGCTAAATGAAGAAGGAAGTGAAATTCTGTCAGCCTGCGGAACGCCTGAGTCATATTGAAAGACGGGCCGCTCCATGCTTCTATACAGTTCGATCGCGTTTATTGTCGAATGAAATTGATGCAGGAAAGAAGGAGACGGCGCCGGCGAAGAAGATCCGTACCCTAAAAAATCAGGCGCTATTACAGCCCATCCGCGCTCAAGATAACCTTTAGCCGGATTCTCTGTGCCTTTTCCAGTGTAGTATCCGTCAGGACGCTGATGACCTCTCAGCATGATCACGATTCCCTTAATATCCTGCTGCCTAATCGCCGGAATACTTAAGCGGGCGCTTACCGTTAATCCCATGCTCGCAAAAGTAACGTTATACGCATATTGAATATTGTTCTTAAACGCAAGCCTCTGAATAGTAATAGGACTTGCTCTGTATTGATAATTCTGAAGGCTCCTGATTGAATAAGAATCAACAGCGCTTCTCGTTTGCGCGGGAAGCTGCGCTGCCAAAATTAATGAAGATAGCGCAAAGCAAATTATTAACATGTGTTTTTTCATATTGTTATTATAACATGAAATGAGTTATACCGCGAACTGCGCTATTCTCCCGTAATCAGCCATTCTGGAACATTCAAGCGTTTTATGCCGTTTTGACCGCCGCTTCCTGAATCCATGGTTAAAAGATATTTGGGATAATTGTCTTTTATTTCTTCCAATGACGCGTACTCTCTTTGCATTGTTTCTTCGTTGCCAAGAACAGACCATGCAACTTGATAATATTCAACAATTCCGCCTGCTTTAGTTGCGACGAAATCTATTTCGATTGTTTTATTCATAAGTTTTTTACCGACTTTAACAGTTTTAGTGTTTACTCTGCCTGTTTTTACATCGTACCCGCGTCTTATAAGTTCAAGGTAAACAACATTTTCCAATGCGTACCCTATGTCCTTGTCCGGCCGTCCAAGCAGCGCGTTTTTCAAACCAATATCGGCGGTGTAATATTTCGCGTCGGACTCAAGGATTCTTTTGCCTTTCAAATCATATTCTTCACATTTATACATAAGATAACTGTCCAGTAAACCTTTAACGTATGAATTCAATGTCGCAGGTGATATATCAATTCCCGTGTCGCTTTTCAATTTATTTTGAACCTTGCGAAGAGATGTTGCGTTTCCTGTGTTATCAAACATAAATCTAATTATTTCATCCAGCCTGACAGGATCGCTGATGCCAAAGCGTTGTATTATATCTTTCCTGACCGTGTTTTGATACACAGAATCTAAAAGATAATTATTTATCATTTGCTGATTATGATTAAATTCGGTTGTTTGCGGAAAACCGCTTTCACGGGTATACAATGCAAAAATATCTGGAAGTCCGCCTGCGGTAAAAGAAGCGCCGGATGCGCCGCTTGTTTCACCCGGCAAAACATACATACTATCTTTTTTTTCAAATACCGATAAATACTCCTTAAACGATAAAGGCTGCATTTTTATTTCTATATATCTTCCACCAAGCAGAGTAGCTATTTCGCTCGAAAACATATGAGCGTTGGAACCGGTTAAATAGACGTCGGCATTTTTTTTCAAGCGCAGGGTATTGGCAAGCCTCTGCCAGTCATCCAGCATTTGTATTTCGTCAAGGAACACAAAAGTTTTTTTATCTTTCGGCATCTTGCCTGTAATAAAGTCAAGCAATACCTCGTAATCTTCCAAAAGTTTTGTTTTTTGATTTTTTCTCAGTCCGATTTCTCTGGTTTGAATGTCATCTTCAAGGTTTACGGTTATTATATGTTTATAGCTTATCCCGGTTGTTCTCAAATACTCTTGAAATATCTCGAATAACTTGGATTTACCGCACCGGCGAACCCCGGTAACGATTTTTATTAAATTCGCCTGAGATTGCCATAATTTCAATTTTTCCATATATTCAGGACGGTTTATAAGCCTCATTTTATACCCTTCTATAATGATCATTATACTAAACAATTTCACTAAAATCAATAAAATTGTTTAATAGACTAAATAATTTTCCACAATTCAAATTCCTCTTAATAAGCATCTTCTCCCCCTTCCATCGGCGTTCTTGGCGACCTTTGCGCCTTTGCGGGAATACTTCACCCAATCAATTTTTTTAATTTTTTTCACAATCCCACTTGACACTTTTTTTTCTTTTTGATAGATTTTGGCTTCACCCCTTTATTTTTCTTAAAGGGGCAAAAGAGACAGTGTTAGACTGTCTCTGTGGAAATTTAGCTTGATATACGTTTAGGAGTTTTTGACGAATGCCTACTATTAACCAATTGGTTCGTTCAGGTCGACAGAAGATTACGACCAAGACGAAATCCCCGGCTTTAAAGTCCTGCCCGCAGAAAAGGGGGGTTTGTACCCGTGTAATGACGGTAACACCCAAAAAGCCAAATTCAGCTTTACGGAAAGTAGCTCGTGTTCGCCTTTCCCACGGTACGGAAGTAACCGCTTATATCCCGGGAATCGGTCACAATTTACAAGAACACTCGGTAGTATTAGTCAGAGGCGGACGCGTTAAAGACCTCCCCGGCGTACGTTATCACATTATTCGCGGCGCAAAGGATACTTTGGGCGTTACAGACCGCAAACGCGGCCGCTC
>JGI24695J34938_10001566_pt1 | contig 19253 bp, 16 predicted proteins | sample TergutCo191P3_FD_34938 | JGI IMG/M metagenome (IMG submission 34938)
AGCCTCTCTTTCATCCGTCGTACACCGTGAATGGGAAGAAATCTGGCTTGCGGAGCCTTTAAGCCAGCTTGGTCAATGGCTCCGCTATGAAGGACCGGTTCCGGTTCAGCGAATCTGCGCCGTATTCGGAGTAACGCAGGCGCAGGCCGAAGACGCTGTGGCTGCTTTAATCGAGGTAGACGAAGCTGTAAACGATGTCGCTGCCGCCGGCGAATCTTCTTTAATCTGCGATCGCGAAAATCTGGAGATGCTTCTGCGTCTTTCGCGGAAAAAAGAGCGCTCCTTTATTAATGAGCGCCCTGCCGCTTTAATTGTTCCTTTTCTTGCTCTTCGTCAGGGACTTGCGGCGGCGGAAACGGTTTTCAATAAAAATCTTTACGGGTGGACAGCTCCCGCAAAATTATGGGAAACGGAAATTTTATGCGCCAGAAATACGTTATACGAAAGCGAAAAATTAAACCGCGAAATAAGCGAAGGAAGGCTTATCTGGTACGGCGGCGGAAAAGAGCGTATCGGATTTTGCCGCCCCGAAGATTTGGATTTGGTTTTTGAACGTCAAAAAGAAAATGTTTCGCATAACGATACCGCCGGCTTAAAAAAGAAAAATATCGCCGAAATCATGTCAAAGATGATCTCTTCTCATTTTTTCAGCCGTTCGCGCGATTTTTGGGAAATAAAAAACGAGATGGGCTTCGAGAACCGATCCTGCGCTGACGCTCTCTGGAACGAAGTATGGAACGGCGTTTTAACAGCTGACTCTTTCGATCCTGTAAGAAGAGGCGTTGAGTTTGGTTTTATTCCGAAAGAAACGGAGATTCCTAAACAAAACCAGACCCCGCTTGTTTTCGGAAGACAGAATCGTATACCAAGCGCGCTTAAACACCGATGGAAAAGCGGAGCGCCTGTGCTTGGAAACTGGTTTTCACTTCTTGCAGAGGATCAAAACGAAGACGCCGAAAATCCGCTGGAAGATGACGCGATCAGCCGCGAACGAGTGCGTCTTTTGCTCAGCCGCTGGGGTGTTTTATGCCGCCCGTTACTCGAAAATGAATCATCAGTTTTTTCGTGGTCAAAACTTTTGCCGTCAATGCGCCGCATGGAGCTTGCAGGAGAGCTTGTTACCGGCCGTTTTTTTTCGGGAATTAATTCGCTGCAATTCGCTTCTCCTTCCATTGCCGCCGAACTTGAGCAAGCGGAAAGTTTTAACGGCATCTACTGGATGAACGCAGCCGATCCCGCAAGCCCCGCGGGGCTTGAAATAAACGAAATAAAATCCGGCAGTATGCGCGGTTTTAACTGCGCAAGAAGTTCCAATAACAGAATTTATTTTAGGGGCGCGAACATGATCGCAGTCTCGCTGAAAAACGGAAAGGAACTTCAAATATTATTAAAAGCCGATGATCCCATCATGGAAAATTTAATTTCGCTTTTTAAAATACCGCGCACAAGAAACGTTCAGCCGTTAAATAAAATTCTGATAGAAAAAATCAATAAAAACGACGCCGCGGTCTGCGAATACAAAGAAATCTTCGAAAAACAAGGCTTCGTAACCGACCGCGGAAGATTAATTTTTTGGTAAATGTGCCTTTTTCGAAAGCTGAAGTTATGGAAAAAATTTAAATTAATTTTGCGAATGTAAAAATACAGCTTCTCCTTTGGCGATATTTACGGATTTTAAAATCAATTTTACATCGTCGTTAGGCGCGGCGTTTCTCTGCAAAGCAACCTGTGTTTCCAGCGCAAGAAGCGGAATTAAAACATGCCAGCGGCTGCCTTTGTTTTCGATTGCGACCGCTTCCAGAACAATATCTTTTTTATCTGAAAGATATACCATCTTCCAGTGATTTTCAGAAGCCCGTTCCGCGTGAACCGCTGCGGAGGCGGCGGCTTCGCAGTAACCAAGACGCGCGGAAACTTCATCGGCAGACAGTGTTTTTTCTTCGCGGAGAAACGCGCGTATTTGAATGTGAGCGAGTAAATCCGTGTAACGGCGCAGCGGGCTTGTTACCTGAGTGTAAGTATCAAGACCAAGTCCCTGATGACGTCCCGGCTTAACGGAAAGAACGCGCGGTCTCATGCACTTGCGAAGCTGTAAGGAACCCGCAAATCCGCCCGAAACTTTTCCCTGAAGCTCAACTTCCTGGCTTATATAAGGAAAAGCAAGACCGCGCGAAGCCGCCCATGTTCCCGCTCCTTCACCGGCTGTAATCATGCATTCCTTAACAATAAAAGAAGACCTGAAATCGCCGATGGGATCGATATCAACTTTTTCGTTTTTAATTGTTATGTGAATATCAGGCAGCTCGATATTCACGGCTCCGTTTAAAATTCTGCGGTTAAAAATTTTGCGCGCCAGTTCATAAAGTTCACGTAACGCCGCTGTATCTGCCGAAGAACCGTCAATTTCTTTATCGGCTTCTTCGTACGTAATCCGCCGCACTTTTACGACAGAAGGAAAAATTTCGGTGTCTGTAACTTCGCCGTTTCCGCCGATTGTCATTTTAAAAGTGAGAGCGCAGGATTTTTCCGTAAGCCCGAGAGCGAACATGGGGATAGATTCTTCAGCTAACATTCTGACAATGCCTTCGGGGAGGTAAAGAGTCGCGCCACGGTAACGCGCTTCTTTTTCGGCAGGGCTGTTTACAAAAACCGAAGAAGCCGGGTCTGCGACATGAACATAAAGCGTTGTTGAAGAACCTTCTCCGGCTTCGATGGAAAGCGCGTCGTCAGGATCATCGCTCCATGGACTGTCGATTGCGAAAGCGGCAAGACGGCAAAGATCGCGCCTTGGTTCGTCAGCCGGCGGCGGATCGGGAACAATATCCGCGCTGTTAAGTGAAAGACCGAAACGCTGCGGATGAGGATTTATCATCCCTGTCCAGAAACCTGTTTTTAAAAGCACAGAATGAGCGTCTTCCGGGGTTTCGCCTGAGCCTATATCTTTCATTGTGCGGCTCTTGGGCGACTTGCCGTAAGACAAAGCCTCGACATCCTGCATAAAACGCATATCGTCGGCGCGCATCGGATTTGCCGCTGGATTTTTTAAGCATTTTTTTAACCTGTCCAAAAAAAGCGAGCGCTCTTCGGTTTCGCGTAACTTTTCGCCGCGTTTTAATTCTTCGGCAGCCGCGTCATCTTTGCCGCGCGGAGAAATTTCGTTTATCGTTCCGCAAAAATAAAGACCGTCGCGCAGCAGGCAAAACGCGGCGTATGCCGAAAACGGCGTATATTCATTAAAAATAAAATTTGATAATTCCTTTAAAGTCATAGCCGAACCGTCGTCGGACAGCAGTTCCCACGCTTCGCGGACAGCGCCGCCTGAAAGATGAGCGCCTTCTATCGCTTTAAAATCTTTTACAGGTCCTGCGTGAATAAGCTCGATATCTTTTTCGCGGACTTTAACAATCTCGCCGCCGGCAATAACAATCGAAAATTTTCCGTCAACGCGCTCTTTCACAATCGCCGGTTTATTCTTATAAACAACCAGCGCGTTCTCTGTTATCATTTTTATATCATAAATTATTTTTTAAAAATGGAGTAGATGCGGGGGGAAGCGGACAGTTTACAGTTAACTGCTCACTGTCCGCTGTTCACTGCCTACATTGCTTCGACATAAAGGCAGTCTTTTAATTCTTTCGCGTGGATACGGATTTTTTTTAATGCGCGTTTTTCGATCTGACGGACTGTTTCGGGAGAGATATCAAACTTATCTCCTATTTCCCTTAACGTGTGATGCTCGCAGCCGTTCAGCTGATAACGGTAACTGAGGATACGCATTTCTTTATCCATCAATTTATTTAATATGCGCATTGTTCCGTCGCGTGATGCCTGTTTTAAAAAATTAACTTCCGGGTTATAAGTATAATCTTCGTGAACATCAACAGCGCATACAGCATCGCTTGAGCTGCTCTGTTCGTAATAAAGCGAATCGGCGGCGAGGTTGATAAACGAATCAACATCCCTAACCGGAATGCCGAGTTCTTTCGCTATATCGGAATTCCTGGGCTGGTGCATCAGGCTCTGGCAGAGCGAATGATACGCGTGCTGAATCTTGCGCAGCGTTTCTTCCTTGCGCTGAGGCAGGCGTACAAGGCGGCGTCTCTTGGCAATGAACCTGCTTATAAACTGGCGTATCCACCATGAAGCGTAAGTGCAGAACCGCACATTCTTGCGGTAATCAAATTTTTCCGCCGCATGAATCAAACCGATGTTGCCTTCTTGAATTAAATCCAGAATAGGAATTCCGGGTACATTAAATAATCCCGCAATCCGTATCACAAGGCGTAAATTCGAGTTAACCATTCTATGAAGAGCGTCAGCATCGCCGCCTTGAATTTTTTTGGATAATTCAAGTTCTTCTTCAAATGATAAGAGAGGAAACGCTTTGACTTGCTTAAAATATAACTCAAGCATACTATCGTTGGTCTTAGCTGTTTTCTTTTGCATTCAATCCTCCTGTCATTTAAGTGACACTAATGTAGTAGCAAATTCCGTGCCAAGTTGAGTCGTTTTAATTAAATATTCATGTAAGTCTATACCAGATAAGGAATTACGTAACGGAAAAATTATTAACAAGACTTAAATTTTTGCCAAAATGTATCTTTTTTTATACAGTGTCATAATAAAAATATACGATAGCCGAAAACATAGAAAATTCGGCAAAAAAATGATATACATTATTTATGGAGAATTACAGCATTACGGCAAAAGAGAAAAAAGGCGACATTTATTACTTTGTAAACTGGTCTCCTCTTTCAAAAGCCGATCGTTATTCGATAATAACAAAGGTTCCCGCAGTAGCGGGGATTTTTGAAATTTATTGGATGGATGAACAAAACCGCCTTCGTATGTTCTTTGTCGAAAAAACCATTTACGGCGGGCTGCGAAGCGAGATACGCAGAGTTACCGATCCGGAGCTGAACAGAACAGACGAAAAAACAAGAAAGATTCTGGAAGAAAAAGAAATCTGGTACCGCTATACTACCACCGATTCAAATAATGTTATGGATGATGTAATTTGGTTTTTTATGAAGATTTACTTTCCGGAAAAAACATCTTTTAAACATTCGGGACGTTACGAGAATATTTTTTTAAAAGAATCCGCTCCCGATAAATTAATGTGGGTTCCGTGAGGCATAAATGATTGAATATATCGTACCTTCCAATATTGATGATCGGATCTTAAACCGCGCCGCAAGAATGCTCGAAAACGGAGCTTTAATCGCGCTTCCCACGGATACCAGCTGGAGTATCGTATGCTCCATCAAATCGCAGGAGGCAATAAAAAAACTTCGTAAATTATCCGGCGAAAGGGATGAACGGCACTTTACGCTTCTTTGCTCGAATATTTCTCAGTTTGTAGAAGTTGTAAAACTTGATAACACCCGTTTCAGGCTGATTAACCGGCTTACTCCCGGACCTTATGTTTTTATTTTAAAAACGCTCACCGGAACCGAAAAATTTTTGGATATCCGCAGGCGCGAGCTCGGCGTTCGCATTCCGAATTATCCGGTGCCTATCAAGTTAATCGAAACTTTAAGAAATCCGCTTTATTCGATAACCGCGAAAAAAAGCATGACCGGTTCTGATGATGAATTTTATAACAATCAAACCGAAGAGCCGGAAACAGAACTTCCGTCCATCCCCGAAGAAGCGCTCTTTGAAAACGGATGGGAACTTGAAGATATCGCGGGGCTTGATTTAATTTTGGACAGCGGCGAAGAGAGAGAAAGAATTTTTTCTACGATTCTTGATATGTGCGAAGATGAAATTAAAATTCTGCGTCAAGGCGCGGGCATCTGGCCTGTTTAAATTTTTTACTTGAGAATTCGATAAAATCATTTTATATTTGATATAATGCGGAATAGATTTGTTAATTGGCTAAAATTTATTTTTAGAAGAAAAGTGCTTGTGTTAATGTCCCTCCTTCTTCAAATAATTGTTTTTATTTTATTGATTGCCGGTTCCGGGATTTATATACAATATTCCTACGCGATTTTAAATCTTATCAGCATTATTGTCTGTATTTATATAATTAACAAACAGGAAAAAGCCGGTTATAAGCTTACATGGATATTTTTAATTCTTGTTTTTCCGGTACTCGGCGGAATTTTATATATAATGCTGAATATCTGGTCTAATCCGAAAAGATTAAAAAAATCTCTGGACAGGAATATTAAAGAAAGCCGCAGCGCGTTTTACATGTCCGGAAACCGCATCGATGAATTAATTGAAAATTTTCCCGAGTTTAAAACGCAGGCTCATTATCTTCAGGAATACGCGGGCTTTCCCGTTTACGGAAATACAAGGCAAACATATTTTCCTTCGGGAGAAAAATATTTTTATAACGTTCTTGAAGAACTTGAAAAGGCAAAAAAATATATTTTTCTGGAATTTTTTATTATTAAAGAAGGGCACATGCTGGACTTTATTTTAACAACATTGGAAAAAAAAGCCAAAGAAGGACTTGATATAAGAATTATGTATGATGATCTCGGCTGCTTTTTTACGCTGCCGCCGGAATTTCGCAAAAAACTAAATCAGAAAGGAATTAAAACTTTTGTTTTTAACCGGTTTAAACCGATTATTTCTTCGCTGCAGAATAACCGCGACCACAGAAAAATTATTTCGATAGACGGCAAAGTCGCGTTCACAGGCGGTTTAAACCTTGCCGATGAATATATAAATGTCGTCAAACGTTTCGGGCACTGGAAAGACGCCGCGATTATGCTGGAAGGAGACGGCGCCTGGTCATTAACCTTGATTTTTCTGCAGATGTGGAATTTAGGATTTAAAACAAAAGATAATTATTCGTCATTTTTTCCGTGGAAGGACGAGATAATCGAACACAACACAAAGGGAGTCGCGGAAGGCTTCGAATCGTGGGGATATGTGCAGCCTTACGCCGACAGCCCGATAAATCCCGAAAATGTCGGAGAGCATGTATATATACAAATAATAAATCAGGCGAAAAATTATGTTTACATTAACACGCCTTATTTAATAGTCGACGATAATCTACTTTCCGCGCTTACGTTAGCTGCAAAAAGCGGAGTTGATGTGCGCATAATCACTCCTCACCGCTGGGATAAATGGATAGTGGCGATAACATCGCGCTCATATTACAGGCGTTTGATAAACGCGGGAGTTAAAGTTTACGAATATACATCCGGTTTTAACCACGGAAAAACTTTTGTTTCCGACGATAAAATCGCCACTGTAGGCACCACAAACCTCGATTTTCGCAGTTTATACCTTCATTTTGAATGCGGCGTTGTAATTTATAAAAGCAATACGATCGCCGATATAAAAAATGATTTTTTACAAACCCTGCCTAAATCCCACGAAATAACTTTAAAGGACTGTTCGCGTAACGCTTTTCAGAGAGTTGTTTCTGATGTTCTGCGTATTTTCGCGCCTTTAATGTAAAACGGTTATTCCGTTTTTTTTATTAAAGTGTCAAAATTTTTCTGCGCGGCTGTAAAAAGTTCCAGTATTGTTCTTTTTATAATTTTTTTTGCCGGTTCATCAATGCCGTTTAAAGATTTTAACACGCGCCCTGCCGTTGAAAACCATGAATTATCAAGATCGGAAATTGATTTTATATCCGCGGCGTTTAAAATATAATAAAGCGCGTCAATAAATTGTCCGCGCTGATCGCTGTCGATATTTTTAAGCCATTCGCGGATTGTCTCGTTGACAAAACGGCTGCTTGCCGTAGATTTTTCGGCGCGGATCAAATTGTTACGCGACACTTCCCATGAATATAGACTGTGCTGCATAAGTCCGCTCTCGCTGCTTTTTATAACGGTAGAATTGCTCCCATGTTCAAGAAGCATGCCTATAACCGACGACTGAGGAACATAAGAATAAATTTTATTTTTTATTGATTTAAAACCTTCGCTCGCGATAAAACTTTCATGAAAACCCGGCGCGTCATTGCTGTAAACTTCTGTTATGCGCTTTTGAGTTTTTTTGCCGCATTGTGCCGCCGCGTAAACGGCAAGATTTCCGCCTTTCGAATGTCCGCCGACTCGGAGAGAGCCGTTCAGCGTCGGAGCCATTTTGTCCAGATATTTCGCGGCTTCGGCTTGCGCGGGAATTACTTCTTTAAAAGTCATATTAAAATCTTCCTTCCACCCGACTATCGAAAGATCCGTTCCGCGGAACACAACAAAACTGTAATCGTCGCCGGTGTGAATGCAGAGAGCCGAAAATTGTATCTCGCGCGCGACATCGACATGATTCACATAACCGAAAAGCTGGCAGCTTCCGAATCGTTTTGAAGAACCCAAAGCCCTGATTAAACCGGGATCTTCCTTAAACATCGAAGTGATAATAAAATCGGGATTTTTTAATTTTTCATTGTAAACTCTCACGGCAAGATCGATGCTTATGCTGCTTCCTTCTTCCGGCGAAGGCACAATTTCTTCCAGCGTAAGATATGAAAGCTGCGATAAAATAATATTATCTACAGGATTAAAAGGAGATATTTTAAAATCAAGATCGCCTCTCCACGAAATATAATCAAACATGTTGGACATGCTTGTAAATATATCATAAATTGTTAAAATGGTAAGCGATAATTTTAAAAATTACCGGAGATTAAATTGGAAAATAATCGGGATGACTCAGCCAAGCCTTTAGTAAACCCCGCATCCGCGATGCACAGTTCTCCGCTCGATACTCCCGTAACAACACAGCCCGTTGACTGGAATAACAGAAAACTTTTTACATTGTTCTGGCCGCTGATTGTCGAACAGCTTCTTCTTGTAATGATTGGAATAATCAACATGGTAATGGTAAGCTCTGTCGGCGAGTACGCGATGTCAGGCATTTCGCTTGTAGAAACTATAAACTTTTTAATTATAACGGCTTTTAACGCGATAGCCACAGGCGGTTCTGTAGTCGCAAGCCAGTACATCGGACGCAAAGAAGAAAAAAACGCCTGCAGCTCGGCAAGGCAGCTTGTTTATATCAGTTTATTAATTTCGCTGGTATTGATGATCGCAACAATATTTACGCGCCGTCAGATGCTTTTTGCGATTTACGGAAATATAGCCGCCGATGTTATGCAGGCTGCGGATATTTATTTTCTTTTTATCGCTCTCTCCTATCCTTTCCTTGCGCTTTACACGGCAGCCGCGGCGATATTCAGAAGCATGGGAAACTCAAAAATTCCGATGCACAGCGTAATCGTTTCGAATATTTTAACAATCGGAGGAAACGCTCTTTTTATTTATGTAATGAAACTCGGAGTCGCCGGAGCAGGGATTTCCACCTTTATAGGAAGAATTATAGTCGCTTTGCTTCTTATTTATCTTTTAATGAAAGATAAAACAAGAATCATCAATCTTTACGGCATTACAAAAATTAAATTTGAAGGCGAGATGATTAAGCGCATTTTAAATATCGGCATTCCAAGCGGACTTGAAGCTTCGATGTTTCAGATAGGAAAAATACTTGTTACAAGAATTTTTACCGTATTCGGCACGGCAGCCCTTGCAGCTAACGCAGTCGGCGCGACAATTAATTCCATCGCTTTTATGCCCGGCAGCGGTTTCGGCATGGGACTTTTGATAGTCGCGGGTCAATGCATAGGAGCGGGCGATTATCTTGCCGTAAAACGGTACACAAAAAAAATAATGATTCTCGCTTATATTACATATTTTATAATTAACATAAATATTTTTATTTTCATGAACCCGATAATAAGCATTTTTAATTTATCGCCCGAAGCGCATGCTTTATGCGCAATATATTTAAAAATTCACTGCGTTACATCGGCTTTATTCTGGTGTCCTTCGTTTGTGCTTCCTAACGCGTTAAAAGCCGCCGGAGACGCCCGTTATGTGATGATTGTCGCATCATGCACAATGTGGCTTGTAAGAGTCCTTCTTTCTTTTCTGCTTGCGTATACATTCGGCATGGGTTCAGCCGCCGTTTATGTCGCGATGGGCGCGGACTTTTTATTCCGCGGTTTCTTCTTCATCAAACGCTGGCTCGGCAACAAATGGATTGAAAAAAAAGTTATCTGAATTTATAATTCTATCCATGAGAATTATTTCGTGGAATGTTAACGGGATTCGCTCCGTCGAAAAAAAAGGATTTTTTGAATGGCTTTCTAAAGAAAATCCTGACATAATGTGTATTAACGAAACAAAAGCGGAGCCAGGGCAGTTATCGCAAAAATTTATTAATCCTCCGGGAACTTCTTATTCTTCCTTTTGGGCAAGCGCGAAAAAAAAAGGTTATTCGGGTGTCGCGGTTTATACAAAAATAAAACCCGATAATGTGCGCTTTTTGGGCAAGCAGGAATTTGACGATGAAGGACGGGTTCTTATCGCTGAATATAAAAAATTTACATTGATAACCGCGTATTTTCCCAACTCACAGGATGAACGAAAACGAATTGATTACAAGCTTGCTTTCAATGACGCGATATTAAAATTATGCAAATCTATTGTAAAAAAAGAACGGCATTTTCTGTTATGCGGCGATTATAATGTAGCGCATACTCCGATCGATCTTACTCATCCAAAATCAAATGAAAACAGCGCGGGTTTTCTTCCCGAAGAACGCGCGTGGATGGATTCATTTTTAAAAGCGGGAAATATCGACACCTTCCGTCATTTTCATCCCGGAGAAACAGGCTGTTACACATGGTGGTCGTACAGGGGACAGTGCCGCGCGAAAAATGTCGGATGGAGAATCGATTATAACTGCGTAGACAAAGAATTCCTTCCGAAAGTAAAATCATCGATAATAAGACCGGATGTTATGGGTTCCGATCATTGCCCGGTCGAGATAGAATTATTATGAGAATAAAATATAATGCTCCCACTGTTTTGTCTTTCACTTTGTTATGTGCATTAGTTCTTCTGCTGGATCGCACTGTTTTTCCGCACTTGATAGAAAACTGGTTTATGGTTCCGGGGAAAGGCATCTTCCGCGCCGGCAGCATAAACCATTGGGTTACAATATTGACTCACGCGGCAGGACACGCGGACTGGACTCATTTAATAAACAATTTAACATTAATGCTTTTAATCGGTCCGATGCTTGAAGAAAACTACGGATCAGGCGAGCTTTTGTTAATGATAGTAATTACCGCAGCTGTAACGGGAATATTAAATATATTATTTTTCCGCTCTTATCTTTTGGGAGCATCAGGCGTTGTATTTATGATGATCTTATTGTCTTCGTTTACAAATTTTTCTCAGGGAGAAATACCTCTTACTTTTATTTTGGTTTTAATTCTTTATATGGGCGTTCAGATTTTCAGTAATTTAGACTCCGAAAACATTTCACATTTTGCGCATATTATCGGCGGTTTATGCGGCAGTTTCTTCGGATTCTTCAGCCCCGGCGGGAATAAACGCAAAAAAAATCAGCCAATTACCCAAAGGAGATAATTATGAAAAAAGAATTTTTACAATTTGATACAGTCCGCGATAACGCGATTAAACTTGCGCATAAAATTTACAGCGACGGATTTATCCCCGATGTAATATATGTTTCCCTGCGCGGAGGCGCGTATCTTGCGAATATTATCAGCGAATATTTTAAAATAGTTCACAAAGGAACCCGCCCTGTTTATTATGCCGCTGTTGTCGCGCGCTCTTACACCGATGTAGCAAAATCAGATCAGGTAAAAGTTGACGGCTGGACTTATTCGCCGGATTATCTGCGGGTAGGCGATAAAATACTATTGATAGACGACATTTTCGATTCGGGTAAAACGATAAATCATCTTGCAAAAATAATTCTTGATAAAGGCATTCCCCGAAAAGATTTAAAAATCGCAGTGCATGATTATAAATATTTTAAAGACAAGGAGGAGCAGCTTCCTGTTCATCCCGATTACTGGTGCCGTAAACATGATATTTCTGTTCACGATGATGTTTACTGGATTCATTACATGAGCCATGAACTTATGGGACTTACAGAAACTGAACTGGAAGAAAATTATTACAAGCGCGATCCCGCACTGCGTGAAGCGTTAAAAATAATTACGGCAAAATAATGACAGGCTCTGAAAGCTGTGCCGTATGCTGCGGAATTGACGAAGCGGGAAGAGGTCCTCTTGCAGGTCCTGTTTACGCCGCGGCTGTAATTTTAAGCAAAAGTTTCCCGGTAAATCTGCTGAACGATTCAAAAAAACTTAATTCTTCCCGCCGAAACGAAGCAAAATTAATAATTTACGAAAAAGCGGCGGCATGGGGAATCGGACAGGCATCGCACACCGAAATTGACAGTATTAATATTTTACAGGCGAGTTTATTGGCAATGAAACGCGCTTTTGAAGATTTGTTAAAAAGAGCCTCGGCGGCGAATCTGACGTTAGGTGGAATTTCAGCAATCGCTGACGGCAAATTCATCCCCGATATAAAATTTCCGTGCAGAGCTCTTGTAAAAGCGGATGCGCTGATCCCCGAAGTAATGGCGGCTTCGATTCTTGCAAAAACAGAACGCGATGCATACATGGAAAAAATGGCGCAGCTTTATCCGCAGTACGGCTACGAAAAACATAAAGGTTATCCGACAAAAGCTCACCGCGAAGCCGTTTTAAAATACGGACCTTCGCCGATTCAAAGATTAAGTTTTAAAGTTATAAAATAAGATTTTTATATGATAATTTCCGCCCATAAATCCGCAAGCGCGATTTCGAATCCGGGCAATACAGAAACAGGAATTACGGCATTGTCATTATAAATAGTTGTAATGTAACGTCCGTTATCAAAAATATGCACATGAACTTTTTTTACATCAGGATCAACTATCCAATACTCCTTTACCTTTGCTTCAAGATAATATTGAAATTTTCTGAATAAATCGCTGTGCGTATTTGAAGGCGATATAACTTCGATTACAAGATCGGGAGCTCCGTTAATTGAATTTTTTCCGATTTTATTATTATCACAAACAACCAATAAATCCGGCTGAAGAACTGTTTTATCGGATTTATCAGGTTTGGGAAATAAGCGCACATCCAAAGGAGAAGCAAAAACTTTACATGGTTTGCCTTTAAGCCAATTTCCAATTAATAATAATATCTCTCTAACAATCCCCTGATGCAAAACAGACGGGGACGCCATCATAAAAGCTTCTCCGTCGAAAAGCTGATATCTTTGAGGACCTTCCCATTTAAGATAATCGGCATATGTAAAGCTTCCGTTTTTTTCATAATCGTCAGTTCTTAAAGCGTCGGACATTATTATCTCCTGAATATAAGTATAAAATATAATAAGTTACCAAGCAACTTAAATATCTTTTTTCTTAACCACAAACTTTTTTCCGGGTTTCTGTTCACGGTTTCTGTCAGTTGAGCGATAAGAATCGCCGCGATTTCTATCTCCGCGATTTCTATCGCCGCGTTCTCTTCCGCCGCGATTACTTTGCCGGCTTTTTTCACCTTCACGTTTTTTGAAACCGCCGTCGCGATCTGTTTTTCGAATACTTCTTCGTTCACCGCTTTCGCTGCGATCGTTGCGATCACTGCGTTCTCCTCGATTACTGCGTTCGCTACGTTCGCCGCGATTACTGCGTTCGCTGCGATTACTTCGATCGCTACGTTCGCCACGTTCACTGCGATCGTTTCGATCGCCGCGTTCGCTACGATTACTGCGTTCGCTACGATCGCCGCGTTCGCTGCGTTCGCCGTTATCGCTGCTTTTTTCGCGGACACGTTTTACGCCTTCTTTGCCTGACTGTCTTTTTTCGCGCATTGATTTTTCCATCACTCTGAGCGATTCATCGAAACCTTTTAAAAATTCCTGTAAATCATCGGCGAATAAAATTACTGACTGACGATCAAACCCTCCGCTGTCGCGGTTTTTGCTTTCTACAATATTAAGATAAAGATCGCCCATGCGATTTTCTTTAACATTAAAAAAATATGTCCTGTTAGGAAGGATAACCTTATTAGAAAATATTTCTCCGCGTATTCCCATTTTTTTCTCCTTGTTAATTTTGCGGTATACAGCCTACTGCTTACCGTCACTTTCAATTATCATCTTTCTTTGCCAATTTAACAACCACTGTTCGGCGGCTGCGTCAGAACCTTGAACATCAGCCATTATGCGAAAAACCGGTTCTGTCGCGGAGCCTCTCATCCAAATGTAAGCGATTTCCTTTCCGGCTTCGTTAAAAAACAGAATCTTAAGACCTCCCCTGCCTGCATCTCCGAAGCGCTGGATTTTTCGTTTTTCTGTTATGCCGTTATACGCAATAGCTTCCCAATTGTAAAAACCAAAACGTTTTTTTAATTCTTCTTTTTGTTCTTCCCACTCCCGCAGAAATATTTTCTGATAACGGTCCTTCAGTATAGCATGATCTTCTGTTTTTATGTGCAAACAAGCGTTTTTATCGTAAGCAGGAGTGCTGATAAACTTAGGCAGACTCTCGATAATATCCGAAAGCGAAAAATCTTCGCTGAATTTATGATTCGACAGATCACACCATATTTTGAAAAAACCGCCCGATTCTTTCGAAGATTCATTGTTAGCTGAAGATCGCAGCGAGAGCAATTTTACAATCGCAAGAACCGTGTTAATCGGGTCACGAACCGCTGACGGATGCGTTATATTTCCTCCCGCCGATCCTTCGCCGAGGATGCGCACAATGTATCCCTCTTCGCGCAGTTTGCGTGCAAGCGAGACAACATTCGCTTCTCCCACTTCGGCGCGGAAAACCGAAACGCCGAAAAGCTCCGCAATCCTGTCTATGCGCATCGAAGTAGGGTCGTTAACCGCAACCGCGGCTGTGCGGGATGCGTCACCCGGTATAAATTCTTTTGACCAGACAAGATGGGAAAGCTCGGCAACGCAGGCAAGAGCGAAAACTTCCTGCGCTTCCAGCGCGCGCGCTCTTTTAACCGTATCATCCCTGATAACAAGATTTCCCCTGTCACCATCGCAGTCGGGCACATAACCAAGCGCGAACGATTTATCGTATTTTTGCGTTTCTTCTAACAATTTGACGCATGGTTCCAATGATTCGCCTTCCGGCACTATGCGGTGAACAATCTGTCCCGGTTTATCATTGATACATTCAAATTTTAAACCAAGCGCTAAGAAAAATTCTTTATCGATAGAAACAGTCCGCGCCGATCCGTTAAAATCACAGACAACCCCAAGAGGATTTTCGCCGAGCCCTTTTTTTAAAGCATCCGCGGCAGACGGCAATCTGTCATGCGGTACGCCGCAGACAACTTCATTGCAGAAATCGTAGTAAGCTTTATAAGATTCTTTTTTAGCATCATTCGAAATTTTTAACCGCAAGCCGCATGAACTTAAAGAATGAATTTTTATTATATTATCTTCGTTATTTAAAAAAGCGCGGAAAGCGGCGATAAGCTTATCAGCTTCGTTTGCAGCTAACACACCTCCGTCTGTTAAACCAAACTTAAGTCCATTATGACCGACAGGATTATGACTTGCCGAAACATAAATAAAACCCGCTCTGTGTTCCTTGTTTTTCGTTCTTGCCCATGCCATAATCTCCGGTGCGGCGGCAGCGCCTGAATATTGAACATCACAGCCGCAGGCAAGAAGCGCGGGAATCATCGCCTCAACAATCGCTTTCCCCGTAGGACGCGTATCACATCCAAGAAGCACAAGAGGTTTAACTTCGCCGCTTTCGAATTTTTCATTCGTGCTAATCCGCGGCTCTTTATAATATTTTTTTAAATATTCGGCAAAAACAAAAGCCGCGGCTCCCGAAATTATTTTATAAGCGCCGGATATTTCTTCATCCTTGCTTTCTTCATCGCCGTTAACCGCAAAAACACCGCGCCAGCCGGAAGCGGAAAGAATCATTTTATTAAGCGTATTTTCGATATCAATTTTTGTAACCATAATAATTAGTATAATCATATTTTTTTATTAATTCCACATAATTAATTTTGTTCCGGAATTTTATACCTTTTCAGATACTTTTGCGACGAAAATTTAAATATATATATCTTTTTATGAGCGTATTTGATCGATCTATTTATTCTTACAGGGCGTGTTTTGCGCTGTTGTATCTTCTTACCTTTTATTTAGGGAGAAGAATACAATGTCAAAACTTAATATTATACAACGAAGAGAACTGGAACCTTTAATGTTAAAAGCCGCTAAAATAGCGAAGCATTACGAATGCGCGGTAAATTGCGGCGCTTTTGTTTTAGGTTCGGATTTAAAAAATAATATAGATTTGATTTGTAAACAATGCAATAAAAATGAATGCAGGAATTTACATATCGAAGCTGTCAATAAAGCAAGACAGCTCGGCGGCTCTTATATTTATCTTTGCGGTAACGGGCTGGTTTTTTGGACAAGTCCTTTTTATTCCGGCGAGCGATTTGCCGGAGCTCTTGTTTCCGGCGGAGTAGATGAGACAAAGAAAGACAGCGAAAATTTGAAAGCGCTCGCTCATTTGCTGCTGTTGTGCGCGGATCGAATTTCCGGTCTTAGCTTTAATCAAAAAAATGTTGTTCATCTTCCGCTTAAAAAAGATCGAAACGATTTAAATTCATGGGAAGAAGATAAAATTTATCATTACGAGCCGAATAAAATCTGCATGCATCAGGCAGGACAAAGATCATCTTTAGAACTGGAACGGATGCTGTTCGCAAGCCTTCGAAGAGGAGATAAAACTGAAGCGCAGAATATTATGGTCAAGCTGTTGAATAATTATTATCTTGAAGTAAGAGGCAGTCTGTCAGCTTTAAAATTAAAAGCGATGGAATTAGCGGTGTTGTTATCCAGAGCGGCGGCGGATCCTAAAGACATAAAAGATAATACGTCATTGGAAAACACAAACAGATGTTTGAAAAAAATTGAAGAGAACAAAAGTTTCGAAGAAACATGCGCGACTCTTCAGGTGATTACGGAACAAATGTCGGGAAAAATTTTTTCATTTCACGGCGTTCGTCATTATTCCGCGCTAAGAAAAGCGGAACGTTACATTTGGGAAAATTATTCAAGGAAGCTGAGTTTGAAAGAGATTGCGGCGGCTTCAGGGCTTTCCGCTCCGTACTTCAGCACGGTATTTAAAGATGAAATGGGAGAAAATCTTTCAAATTATCTTAACCGTCTGCGCGTGGAAAAAGCCGCGGCTATGCTTGTAACTTCGGATATATCAATAAGTGATATTGCTGTTACTTGCGGTTTTGAGGATCAAAGCTGGTTCTCAAAAATATTCAAAAACAACACCGGTTTAACTCCGGGTAAATACCGGGAACGCGGTATTGATGCAAGCGGTATTAATGCCCACGCATAAAATCAATGTAGGTAAATTTATGAGTAGAAACAAAGAAAATCTGTCCGAACAAATTATTATGAAAAATCAAGCGGGCAGCGCATCAAAAACAGCTAACGCAAATTTTTTTGATAAAGCCTCCAAAGTTATGCTTGATTATAACCAGGCGACAGGAAGCTGCATCTGCATTTATGACAGCGCTTATAAACCTCAATTTCCGGGAAAGTGCGGCGTTGAATGCAGTCCCGAAAATAATATTTGCCCGCATTGCAGCAAAAGAAATTCCGGAGATACTTATCCGTGTCATGAATTGCATTTAAACGCGATAAAAGAAGCGGCAAGAAAAGGAAACAGTCATATTTATCAATGCGGTCTTGGATTGTTATTTTGGACAAGCCCGATTTATACTGAAGGTGTTTTTTCAGGCGCAATCCGCGGTTCAGGTTTCTTGACAGAAAATAAAAAACCTGTTGACTTTTTTTTAAATGCCAATGATACTTTTGTTATGTGCAATGACGAAATATCAAATGAAGAATTAAAAGAGCGCATCAATTCGATGCCGGAAGCTGACGGAGAAAAAGTCCAGTCACTGGCGGAAATGATGCAGTTATGCGCGGAATCACTCAGTTCCGGAAGCGAAGATCATCACGAAACAATCAGACGAAGAGCCCAGCAGCAGGAAGCGATTTCGAAAATAATTGCGGAATTAAAACAACAAAACTCCGCAAACTCGGAAAAAATCGGTTATCCGCTGGAAAAAGAAAAAACATTAATGTCCGCTCTAAGAAAAGGCGAAAGCGCCGAAGCGAAAAAAACGCTTAACGAGCTGCTTGCATTGTTGTTTTTCACGAATCCCGGGCAGTTTAAATATGTACAATTGCGCGTAATAGAATTAGTCGTACTTATTTCCAGAGTGGAAATAAGTCCCGCAAAGAGCGGCGATCTCTCAATGGAAATTAACAGCCAGAACCTTCGAATGGTACAAGAAGCGAAAACCATCGAAGAACTGACTGATATTTTGCATAACATTGTAGATCGCGTATCAGGAACAATTTCTTCTTTCAGAGGAATTCCTCACGCTGCGGCTCTTCGAAAAGCCGAAAATTTCATCATGGAAAATTTTACGAAAAAAATCAGCTTAAAGGAAATTTCCGATGTCGCCGGGCTTTCGCCTCCTTATTTCAGCACGATTTTCAAGGAAGAAATGGGCGAAAACCTTTCGAAATACCTGAACAGGCTCAGAGTTGAAAAGGCAAGCCGTCTGTTACTCGAAACTGAAATGTCGTTAAGCGAAATCGCCGCATGCTGTTGTTTTGAAGATCAAAGCTGGTTCTCCAAGATTTTCAAAGCATACACAGGCATCAGCCCCGGAAAATACCGCAACCAGGGCGGCGGAATCGTAAGAAACATCAGCGAAAATAATTTATCCGAAGGTTTCCGAAAAGCGATAAAGTAAGCATTATCGCGAAAACAAAAGAGTATTTTCTCCGAGCTGCTATGTAGGAAGAAATTTATTGTTAACAAAATGAACCTATGTAAATTGGTGAGGTTGGCTGTGAGTGCGCGGGCAGGTAAAATCTTTGCCGGGAATTCACTACAGAACCTCAGGGTTTTGTTTTCAATTTTTATATAGTTACCCAATTATGATAATTAAATGTTGCGCTGAGTTTCTTTCGCGAGGAATGGCATAAAATGATTTTGCCTGCCCGCGCACTCACAGCCAACCTCACCACTTATATGTTTTATTATAAATTTTTCATTATAATAAAATGCCTCTCCGTCATAATAATCAACAAAGTTATAAATGATATGTTTATCACATGTAACTCGTTAGTGTCTTGTTACATTGGGAAATTTTTTTTATGACTTTAATATATTACATCTCATATAAAATGAAAAAACACAAACAATTGGTGAGGCTGACTGCGGCTGCGCAGGCAGGCAAAACCATTTTTGCCGCTCCTCGCAAAAGAAACTCAGCGCAACAAAAAATTATCATAATTGTTTAT
>JGI24695J34938_10001584_pt1 | contig 19154 bp, 20 predicted proteins | sample TergutCo191P3_FD_34938 | JGI IMG/M metagenome (IMG submission 34938)
CGAGGCGGTTTATATGTTTTATTTGTTGCGGCACACGCATTGCTGACGGTTTTCGCGCCGTATGTTGTGCCTCCGGCAAAGTGTGGCTCTTTCCATTTGTCGCGCATCAAGCCGGAAGTGCGAAAAATGCGGTCAATCTGCCCTTCGTTTTTACCCGACCAGAACGCTAATTTGCGACACAGAGCAAAATCTGCCTCTGATTGGGATTTGAACATACCCTGCCATTCACCGCGATACAGTTTACCAAAATCCTCGCCATCTTTAGATGCGTGTGCTAATTTTAACAAATCCTCGTCCGTAAGAATGGATGCGACTGACTTTGATACAGATGCGGTTTCGTAGGTCTTTTGCCTTGAAATGGCGAGTTTGTAAGCATAATCCACGATGCCGTTATCTTCCGCAATAGTATCAGCACAGTCATGCCATCTATTCCCCGACATTGTAAAATATCTGCTTGTGGCATAGACTTCCAATCCAACGTCATCATTTCGTCTGCCGCCGCCAGAGAGTTTGCCTCGCACCAACATATGCAAGCCAGTACCCGATGGGCTTTTTTCAATGAATGTTTTTGGGGCTTTGCTAAGTATATCTTTGGCTAATTCGTTGAGTTCATCACCCGAAAAGCAGTCATCAATGTCTATTGCAACAATTCCAATTTCGGTCGTAAACACAAACCCGATGCCATTATATCTATATTTTTCTTTAGCTTGCACAGCTTCTTCAAAAGATGCCCATGTCGAAGGGTTGTTCACATACGCTTTTTTCCCGGTCAGCGGAGAGTACGGTACTTTTTTGTCCTTGCCGCCATTGGGGTTTGGCTCTAATCGCCAACACATCCAATGCCGCAATGACAACATTTCTTTTGGAAATAGATTTCTGTCCATATGCATCCACTCCATATTTTATTACTTCATGGATATGCAATGGCAGATTGTCCGTATGTGTGCCGTGTACCGCAGAAAAAATTTACTTTGATAGGTTTTATCTTGACAAAGAGATTTATTTTGATTCATTTATTTGTGTACTGTCCATAAAATGATAAATAGGTCTCTCAATAAAATCCGATTTGATAAGTGCATCTAATTTTTCAAAGTGAAACTTTGCAACATCTTGATTGCCAAGCAATAAGAATGCACCAATTCGGATTTGGCTATCAAGGGATGAATCGTCGCTATTACATAAAGTAATATCCGTTCGCTCTCATCCAAATTGCGGATTCGCTTATATGACTGTAAGGAATTAATTAATCGGGTATTTCCGCATAAAACCTCGCTTGGACAGTTATCTTTAACCCAGATGGATAATTGAATAGATGCCTCCAAAAGCTGTTTTTTTCGTGTTTTGTCATAAGCTAAAAGCATCGCAAGAAGAGTGTCATTTGCCACATAAAAAAGATTGCTGTCATTATGCTTTTCGAGCAATTTTTCGAATGAAGGGACAATATCTTCAAAGTTTATATTTGATATTGTTCCCCATGCGTCATTATCCAACACAGCAAACGGTGGAATGAAATGTTCAAATTTCTTTGGGTCATCTTTAAGCGTATATCCAAACACAAAGTTGTTTGAGAAATANTCCTCAATGGTTGAATTATTTTCATCATTTTCTGATTTCATGTGTATAAGTGCGATTTTTAATCCGCAAAGAGAGAGTACATAGTTAAAGGGTAAATNTTTTCTCAAGTTTACAGGCTGTTTATTAACAAACACATTTATAAGTGTTTGGAGTTCCCTATAATCAAATTCAGATAACGATTTAATTGAAATATCATCTGAAATGTTGAGAATATCCAAAACTTGCACCGCTTTGTTCCAAAAATTAAACTCATCTTCCCACGCATTTACTGAAGGTTTGCAATCAAGTGAAAATTGAAATGCTGTTCNGTTAAATTCGATGCTTTCNGATTTAACAGCTTCTATCCAAAATTTGAAATCTATTATTCGCTCCCTCAGAGAATCAGCAGGGGTATAATTTATTTTTGTCTTTCCATCTGCAAAACTTTTGAGTGGATAAGGAAAAGTTATCGTCACGCTTTTTCCCAATTTTAGAGAGACATCATTAGCGGTTCTGTTAATTGTATATTTGTCATAGTATGAAATTCCATTAACAGAAATGGAAGTATCAATGTTATATGAAACNACTCTTTCGAATTTTCCATCCAACAAGTCTACTGGATGATGTGCGTCTGAACCAACCAAAGTAGCATATACATAAACTTCATCGTTCAATACTGCTTCAATCGGGTCTTTGTATTTTTGTGAGCCTGCAGTGGTAAATGTAATTTGATTTAACNCTCCGCTTTTTTGCAAATCTTCTATTCGGGGTATTTCTTTCAAATCATTAAGTATGACTTGCTTCTTCTTGTGTTGCAAAAAGGAATTAAAGAGACCAGTTATTAAAGGTATGTCTGTTGNGAATGGCTTAAATTTCAAAGTCACCGTAGTTTGATTTTTGACATTAGAGAGAATTCGCATGATTTTAACNGGAAGCAAATCTTCATAAAAAATCCGCTTCTCCTTGCCATCAATTGAGATATGAACAACAAAATAAAAAGCTCCACCTTCATTTAAATAATTACGCAAATCTGCTGTTGATACGCTATCCTTAATATATGGGGTGTTTTTTGCAATTTTCCGCTGAGTTCCTTTTACTTGCACAGACACTCTCCCAATGAGATTACTCTTCTTTTTGTTCTTGTTGGAATAAACATAAACGAAACCATCCCAAGAAGGCTCTTTATCATTATCANTTATAAACTGGTCAAGATAATCCGATTCAACGATTATATCCCGAACGGCATCGACAGCCTTGGTTTCAATTGCTTTTTGATTCACACCACACCATTCCTCCACTTTCATAATCGCTTTGATGTAACCGATGCTTAAAAATTTTCCAAGACCAAGTATAGCATATTTTACAGGATTCGATAACAAAGTGTTTTGCAAGCGCAGTTAAATCGATTAAATGACATATATTTACATGAAATTAGAAAGTTAATATCCTTTGTAGCCAATGTTTCTCTGTTTGTACATATTGGACAAACGAGGCAGCGTATATTCGGTAGTGGGTGATGATGTATGACTTTAATACAAAAAAACGTCACAAAGGATATGCGTTCCAATGGCTCAAGTTATGCGGAAATTGCAAACACGCTGGGTTTGTCAAAGAATACGGTAAAATCATACTGCCAACGAAATAAACTTGTTCAAACCACTATTGTAAAAAATGATAATTGTACATATTGTAAACAATGCGGCACAAAGTTTGAAGTCATCAAGGGCAGAAAAGCAAAAATATTCTGTTCCGATAAATGTCGTACAGCTTGGTGGGTGGCGCATCCAGAAAAACTAAATCGCAAGGCTACATACAATTTTACCTGCGCGTTTTGCGGCGCGGATTTTACCGCATATGGCAACCAAACCCGGAAGTTCTGCGGTCACGCTTGCTATATAGCCAGCCGTTTTAGGGCAAAGGTGGCATTATGAACAGCGAACAATTTAAAAGAGAGCGGAAATACCAAAGCACCATCGCCATCGTAAAAACGATGCTAAAAAATAGCCTAATAACCAAAGATGAATTTTGTCAGATTGATACAATGTTATTGGAAAAATACCGACCATTATTGGGCGGTTTAAAGGTAGGAATCCAGCAGAAAACCCTTGATTTATCGGGCGATTTGAGTGATTAATGGTTGGTAGGAAGGAGGGTTTTTATGCGGAAAATCCATAAAATCGAAGCCGCGACCATCAAACTACCAACAAAAAAACGAGTTGCGGCTTATGCGCGGGTTTCATTGGAAAACAGCCGCCTGTTGAATTCACTTTCTGCCCAAGTTAGCCATTACAGCAATCTCATCCAAAACAATCCCGAATGGGAATATGTCGGCGCATATGTCGATAGTGGCATATCGGGTACGACCACAGGCAGAGATGAATTTCAGCGTTTAGTTGCTGATTGCGAAGCCGGAAAGATTGATATTGTGCTAACAAAATCAATCTCGCGCTTCGCAAGAAATACTATTGACCTTTTGACAACAGTACGCCGCTTTAAGGAAATTGGCGTTGAGGTTCGCTTCGAACGCGAGAGTATTAATTCCATATCTGCCGAAGGCGAAGTGATGTTGAGTATTTTGGCATCTTTCGCACAGGAAGAAAGTAGAAATACCAGCGAAAACATAAAATGGGCAATTCGGAGTGGCTTCCAAAAGGGTAAGCAAAGTTCAACACAAATTTATGGTTATACTTGGGATGGTGCAAACTTTGTGCCAAAGCCCGATGAAGCCGAAATAGTACGTTTCATTTTTGCTGAGTATCTTGCCGGAAATTCCCCACATACCATCGTGACAAAACTTGCCGAAATGGGCGCAAAGCCAATGTATGGGAAGAAGTTTTACCTAACAACAATTCTTTCCATGCTCAAAAATGAAAAGTATATCGGCACGATAATTATGCAAAAAACATTTGTTGCAAATCATATCACCAAAGAAAAAAAGAAAAATAATGGTGAGCTTCCGCGCCACATCATCGAAAACGCACACCCTGCCATAATCGACCTCGATACTTTCGACAGGGTACAAGAACGATTAAATGCACGTAAAATAGCGGTGGAAAGAACAGTTTTTACTGGCAAAATTCACTGCGAAGTTTGCGGAATGAATTTCCAACGCTCTACCAAATATTACAAGGGTAATAAAACAAAGGTAATGGGATGTGCAAATAGAAAACATGGGAGACCTTGCGATTGCGATACGAATGAAATACCCGAAAAAATCCTCGAAGCTGTGTCTGCCGAGGTGTTGGGGCTTGTTGAATTCGATGCAAATATTTTCATAGAAAGAATACGGCAAATTGTAGTGCCTTCAAAGAACACACTGATTTTCAATTTTAGCAACGGCAAAACCATGTCACGCGAATGGAAGTCTACAGCAATTAGCGATAGTTGGACACCCGAACGCAGAGCGGCACAAGCCGAACGTAAAAAAGGAACAACCGCTTCTGAAGCAACACGCAAAGCACAAAGCGAGGGACAAAAAGCGCATTATGCCACGCATCCCGAACGCCGCCAAGCCGACCGTGACCGCATGAAGAAATATATGGCTGAGAATCCCAATTGGGATAAAGAATTTAGAAAAGCCAGTGTCGCAAACAAATCTGAATGGTGGACACCCGAACGCAGAGCGGCGCAGTCCGCAAAGCGCAAGGCTTACTTTGCCAGAATAAAAGCCGCAGAGGGGGAAAATGAATGACCGCAAGAACAATAACTACCATTCCGGCAACAATCCTCCAACATACATCTGCGCCAATAAATGCACTCCGAAAGCGGCGCGTTGCCGGGTATGCAAGGGTCAGCACCGACCATGAAGAACAGCTTACTTCGTATGAGGCGCAAGTGGATTATTATACAAATTACATTAAAAGCCGCGAGGATTGGGAGTATATTACCGTCTATACGGACGAGGGAATATCTGCCACCAGCACTGCCAAACGCGCCGGGTTCAATAAAATGGTTAAAGACGCGCTTGCCGGAAAGATAGATTTAATCATTACAAAAAGCGTGAGCCGTTTCGCTCGGAATACAGTTGACAGTCTTTCGACCATAAGGAAATTAAAAGAAAATGGCACTGAGGTTTTTTTTGAAAAAGAATCCATATGGACATTTGATAGCAAGGGCGAGTTGCTAATCACAATTATGTCATCGCTGGCACAAGAGGAAAGTCGTTCCATTTCGGAAAACGTAACATGGGGACATCGAAAGCGGATGCAAGATGGTAAAATAAGTGTACCATATAGTCGCTTTCTTGGCTTCGATAAAGGCGAAAACGGCACTCTCATCGTCAACGAAAAAGAAGCGGAAGTTGTGCGGCTTATTTTCAAAATGTTCCTTGATGGAGGCACTTCCCATTCAATTGCCAAATATTTATCAGCACAGGATATTCCTTCCCCCGGCGGCAAACCAAAATGGAACGCATCTACCGTCCAAAGTATGCTCAAAAATGAAAAATATCGCGGCGATGCCTTGTTACAGAAGAGTTACACAGTAGACTTTTTGACGAAACGGATGAAAATTAATGAAGGGGAAGTGCCGCAATATTATGTAGAAAAGGCACACCCTGCCATCATTGAGCCTGCGGTATTTGAAGTTGTGCAACAGGAAATTGCAAGAAGGAAAGTTGGAAAGTCTGCCGTTAATCGCCACAGCGGAGCGAGTATATTTGCAAGTAAAATAAAATGTGGACAATGTGGGTCTTGGTATGGTAGCAAGGTGTGGCACTCGAATAGCAAGTATCGCCGCATAATTTACCAATGTAATCACAAGTTCAAAGGCGAAGAAAAGTGCGGCACTCCACATTTTGATGCGGAAGCCATAAAGGAGCGGTTTGTTTTGGCTATGAATAAACTGCTAATCGACAAAGACGAGATTATCGCCAACCTTACGGCAATTATAAACACGTTATTTGATACAACATCCCTTGAATCTGAGCGGTCAATGTTGCAAAGCGAATTGGCAGTCACGGCAGAATTAATCCAAAAATATGTGGATGAAAATGCTCGTAATGCCATAGACCAAGCGGAATACCAAGAAAAATATAATGCCTTGGCAGAGCGGTTTAGCGCGGCACAAACCCGGCTTGATGCGGTTTCGGAGCGAATATCCGGCGCAAAGGCGCGAAGGCAGTCTATCGGAGTTTTTGTTTCCGAATTGGAAAAACAAGAAGGCTTGCTTGCCGAGTTTGATGAGGATTTGTGGTGTAGCCTTGTGGATTACGCTTTGGTTCATAGCAAGGATGACATGAGGTTTATTTTTAAAGATGGCACTGAAATCCAATCATAACAACATTTTATCCCATCGGAGATTTGGCTTCGGTGGGATTTTTTGTGCGGTTCAAATTCGGCATACTCATACAACCCTGTCCGTGGTATAATTGCCTTAGAAGCGGCGCGAAAATACCCTATGCACCAAACTCGTCCTCGGTTTGCACCAAAGTTGTCCTCTGTGCAAGAGGTAATTGTATCAAACTCGCCAGTAAGATAGACGAGGGCATAAGCGGAAAGGACATTGACGGCAGACCCGAAATAAAGCGGTTGATTGCAGACGTAAAAAACGGCACGATAAACAATGTGCTAGTTTACAAAATTGACCGCCTTACACGTTCCACAAAAAACTTGATTGAATTGATAGACTTGTTCAATCAAAATAATTGCGCGTTTAATTCGTTAAACGAAAGCATAGACACCGCAAGCGCGACAGGGCGAATGTTCCTTAAAATCGTGGGAATTTTCGCAGAGTTCGAGCGCGAAAATTTAGCGGAGCGGGTACGCATGGGGATTGAGCGAAAAGCAAGAGAGGGTTACATGATTAGCAATTATTCACCCTCTTACGGCTATGACCGCGAAAACGGTAACAAAATTCAAACCATCAACCAATCGGAGGCAAAAATCGTTAGGCGCATTTTCAATATGTACTTGCATGATGATTATAATGTTCGGCAAATTACCCGAACATTAAACGCCGAAAACATCAGCAGTAAAACGGGGGTGCGTTGGACGGACACCACCGTCAAATGTGTACTTGAAAATTGTAACCATGTTGGAAAGGTGCGTTACGGCACAAAAGACCCCGCCAAGTATTTTGAGGTAGACGGACACCACGAGCCGATAATCGACAGCAACACCTTTTACCAAGTGCAAGAGAAAATCAGCAAAATACAAAGAATATCCCGCACCAAACGCCCGTCAAGTGATGTTTATTTTTGCGGTATTCTCTACTGTCCTAGTTGTGGCGGTAAGTATTCGTCACATTGGATTTATCGCAAAGACAACAGCGGAGAAGTCGTGAAAAAATACCCAAGCTACCGTTGCAGAACTGCCTATAATCTTGACGCTTGCGACAACAAGGGGCATTTAAGCCACAAGGAAATGGAGCGCGTTTTTACGGATTATATTTCGCGGGTTGAAAATCTAACCGAAATAAGCAACGCAAACTTAGAGCCGTTGCTATACGACAGTAGCGCGGAAATGGTTGATATAAACGCCGAGGTCGAGCAAATCGAAAAGAAAACAAGGGAAGTTATGAGTTTTTATATGTCGGGAAACATACCTTTTGACGAGTATCAAAGCATGGTATCAGTTGGCAACGACAGACGCGCAGAATTGCAGTCACGGTTGGCACAACTACAACGAGCGGAAAAATATCAAAGCAAACGCTATAAGAAAAAAGAAATTGTGGCAAATTTCCGCGACCATTGGCAAGCGTTGGACAACGAACAGCGACAACAATTCATGCAAAAGTTTGTAAAAAAGCTAACGGTACACGGCGTAATAGTAGGCGGTAAACAGTCTAAGCACATCATCATTGACGGTTTGGAGTTTAATAATTTTTAGGGACGGCTACCGTCCCTTTTTTGTTTTACAAGCGTCACCACCCCAATAAAAATATCTTGAAGTAACAAGCATATGTATTGTAAAATGCCGTGTAGTCTTGTGTCGAAATGACAAGCTAACACGGCTATTATTGCCATACTCACCAAGCCGATTGATGAATTGATTGACGAAATAGCAACAGGCGATAATCACCCCGCGTCAATGTATGTCAACACAGCCCGCGACCTTGAAGTTAAAATAATGGCAAGTATCGCAACGCAGATAAGTAATCACATCATGGTTTTTGCAACAGACCCGCTAATCAGCGACATATTCAGCAAGAAAGAGAGCGCGGATTGTTTCAAAATTGACGATATAGAGCAACGCAACATTTTCATTCGCTTGCCCGAGGATAAATTGCAACAATGGGGCAGTGCCGTAACGCTTATAATAAATCAGCTAATCCGCACCCTTGAACGCCGAGCCGACAAAACCACCCCCAAGGGCAAAAAGCAATTGCCTATCCTGTTATTGCTTGATGAATTTGCGCGACTTGGCAAAGTTGAAGCAATTAAGGGCGCATTGGCAACCCTACGAAGTAAAGCCGTCACAATTTGCCTAATGATTCAATCCTTAGCGCAGCTTGATGAAATGTATGGAATGGACGCACGGCGCACACTTCTTGATAACTGCCCCTACAAGGCTATTTTGAAAGTCACGGACGCAGACAGCCAGCGTTATTTCAGCGAATTATCAGGCAGTAGCGAGGTTGAGAAAAAAAGTTACAGCGAAAGCTACGATACAGACATTGGTATTTCATCAAGAAGTACCGAAAGTTACAGCCTAAACCGTGAGCCGATAATCTACCCCCACGAATACGCCAAATTGAAAGACATCATACTAATGACCCCCGACGGTTTTTGCAGGGTGGATAAAGCCCCGTATTTCGCACGAACCAACGCACAGCCCATGCCACCGCCCACGAAAATAACGGACGTTGTAAAGCGCGTTTTTTCAAAGTTGCGCCGAAACAAAAGAAACCGAACGGCAGGGCAACCCACGGCGATAGTTTACAAAATTGCCGACACGCCAAAGCCATTTTACAAATTTGTAGATTTTTTTGATGATATGGTTGTTCCGCTAAACAGCAACGAGATAAATTATGCACTGGAAAGCATACGCAAACCGTTAAGCAAGCGGATTATGTTTGACAGGGGCATTGCTTGGCAACGCAAACGGGTGCGCGAAAAGCTATTCGTTTTGCAAATGTATTACCGTGTTGATTACAGCAGGGTACACAAGTTTGTATTAGACCGTATCATTGAGGACGAGATTTTGACGGAGTTGAAAAAAATCAGTGACCTTGCGCTACCGTTCCCCGAAATCACAGACAACGCCCGCAAACGAAAAGACCTTGCCGAAATTGATAGACTTTTTAACAAAGTAACAGAACTTTTTGACGAAGTTGTAACGCATTATACAGAACTTGAAAAACGCAAATAGCGCGACTTTCACGCGCAACGACAAAAGCCCCTTTTTGCGAGGGGCTTTATTTTATTTTGAAAATTAACTTTCAAAATAAAGTGCGCGTAATTTGCTGTCGAAATTTTACCTTGCGAAATTTGTAAAAATGCCTTAAAGTAGGGACAAACAGGCGGTTTGTTGTCTTTTGTGTTTGATACATACGCTACAACAATAGGATTGATAAAAGGCGTTGCAACTTTCAAGCCCGACAAAGGCACCCGCCTTGCAACCTATGCAATACGATGCATAGAGAATGCTATGTGGTTCTGTGTGACACGAAAGTGGCACACCATGATTTTTGGGGGAATCACTCCTTTCCGTTGGCTTCGTAAAAGACGAGCTGGGTTCGCTTCCTTTTAGAAAGATATGGACTGTATCGTTTTTGACAATTACACATTCCAAAATGCGATTCAGAAGTTGCAGCTTGCCTTCGTAGTCTATGATATTTACAAGGCGGGGGAAGTCTAATATGGCTTGCTTCGCTTTTTCTATGTCGGCAACTTGGCTGTCTTGGGATTTTGTGGCTTCTTGCAGCTCGTTCAAGCGGGCTTGCTTTTCGTCACGTTCCGCGCCTAACGATTCAATGTCGGCGTACAGTTCTTGCTTGACAATTTCGGGGGCGGTGCGCAGGTTTACCATCTGTTGCTTTATTTCCGTTTCGATTTTGGCTAACCGTTTGCGTAGTTGTATGAGTTCTTTTTCGGTTTCCTGCGTTTTTACGGATAGCGCGTTTTTGGTATTTAGAAGCTCGTTGTAAAATGCGTTTGTTGTTCCGCTTGCAATGCTGCATATTTGGGCGATTACGAAGTTGTCGGTTTCGTAGCCTCGCACCGTGGGCGGTGAATCGCAATTCCAATCCTTGTTGCGTCTGCTTCCGCAATAGTAGCTGTAGCGTGTTGTGCCGTCAGGATTCTTACGCCCGCTTTCTGCACGGACATACATCTTTCCGCCGCACTTTACACAACGCATTATGCCCGACAACAGCGCGTTTGACGCTTCCTTGTTCGCCCGCGCCGATTGGTCTTTGGAAATGTTCGCGATAATGCTTTGCACTCTAATCCAATCTGCCCCGCGAATAATCCCCTCGTGTTTTCCAACCGAGATAATCCAGTCCTTAACATCGCGGCGGGCAGACTTTTGAACGTACTGCGGGTCTAGGGTGCGGGAATCTTTGTCAATTTCCTTGGTCTGTTCCGTTTTGTTGTAGCCAATCATGCCGCGAATACCGTCAAAGTCCTCGTCATTCGCCCAAACAGATACGCCCTGTGCGCAGAAATAACCCTGCATATCCTTGTCTGCCACGGCATAGACGGGGTTTTCCAAAATGCTTTTTACTGCTATTGATGTGAATTGCTTGCCGTTTGAAGTCTTAAAGCCCTCGTCGTTAAGGGCTGTAAACGTCGCGCAGTACGAGCCTTTTTGCAAAAAGAGTTCGTACAGACGTTTTACGGCAACTTGCTCGTCGGGTACGGGTTCCAGATGATTCACGGACGTTTTGCGATTGCCCTCACGCAATATGGTCTTTTTGGAATAATAGCCAAGCGGGCATTTTCCGCCAAGCCAACGGCCTTCTTTTGCCAGTTCGTACATATTATCGGTAATGCGTTCCGCGATAATATCACGCTCAAACTCCGCGATTGCCGAAAGTAGGGCAATCATAATCTTGCCCGTTTTGGTGCTTGTGTCTATATCCTTGTCGCTTACAGAAACGAAGGCAATTCCTTTTTGCTCCATTTGCTGTACAAGATTTAAAAGGTCTATTGTTCGGCGGGATATGCGGTCTATTTTGTAACAGACTACGGCGCGTATTTTGTTATCCTCAATGTCGCGCAACATACGCTTGTATTGCGGGCGGTCGGCATAGAATCCGCTTTTGCCTTCGTCCTCGTACACAAGAACGTCACCTGCGTCAATATCAAATCGGGCGCAGGCAAGGGATATGCACTTTTCCTTTTGGATTTCGATACTCTTGCCTGTTTCCGTTATTTTAGACTTGCGAACATATACCGCAATTTGCCGTGTATCTTCGGCAGATTTCGTTTTCAGTCGTGCCATCATTTATCACCGGCCTTGTGATTTTAGGAATTACCACAGCGTTGGTACGTCGTATTTATGGATGTTTTCGTCGGCGGTTAGGATAGTCATTCCATCTGCCATTGCCGTTGCGATAAGTAAACGGTCGAAGGGGTCGCGGTGTATGAATGGCAAACCTTCAACCGCTTCAACATGACGGGGCATTATCGGTATTATTTCAATTGGCATATCTCTCACTTGCTTCATGAATGCACGTATGCCGCCGTCGGCTTCAGGCAACTTCCCTATGCTTGTTTTAATTGCAATCTCCCACGCCGATGCAAGACTGATATGCAAAATATTAGATTCATCCATCAGCATATCTTTCGCCGTCGGTGATAGCTTTTTGTAATCGCCAATTAACCACAGTGAGGTGTGGGTGTCCAGTAGCAATTTCATCACATATACTCCTCAAAATCGTCCAGCGGTTCGTCAAAGTCATCCGACATACTAAACTTTCCCTGCATACAACCAAACATTTCTGCCCGCGACATTAGCGGCTTTGATGGGTCTTTGGGAATTACGCCCGTTATCGGGGCGGGTTCTTCCGCCTGATTCACAGGGCTAATGCTGCGCAAAAACAGTTCATACCGTGCGTACTCGTCAATTCCAATTAGCGCAGCCGTACCACGCCCGTTGTTTGTAATAATAACGTGGTCGTGATTGTTTACAATCTTGTTTAATTCGGCGTAGTTGTTTCGTATATCCCGCACAGGGCGTACATGGGTTTTGTACATACCTAAGCCCCTTTCAAAATGGTTTTGATTTATCGTATCATGGTTGAGATACGACCGCAACTTGTTTTTTTGAAGTTACCATGTAAATTAAACTGCCCACGGCGACCGCGCCGTGGGCTTTTGGTTTGTAGAAACCCCTGCAAATATGCGGTGTTGCACCCTCAATCGTATCCGTGATAATATACTAAAACAGTGCAAATTGCCAAGGAGGTGTTCCCTAATGACTTTAACAAGGTATGACGGCACACGTATTTTAACTGAATTAGACGTTGACCGCGAGTTCTTGGGCAAGACGGTTTTGCTGGATGGTAGAGATTTTCCCAATCAAAACAAAGGCTATCTAATTGCGTCTGTGAATGCGGAAAGCGACCAAGTAGATTTGCTGGACGATATTCTGTATGATGAATACAACGGAAGCGGGCTAATCATTACAGGTTCAAAAGCTAAGGGGGAAATGATACTTGGGTTATACAATTAATTTGCTTTCAGAAATTCGTCATCGCTATATTGCACACGCGAAGTTGAGCCGACACGATTTGGAACAACAGGCAGATGGTGTAATGACGCTGCTGGACACAGGTGCGTTTAACACAATGATTGACCTTAGACTTGCCAAACGATTTGGCATCATGCTCCCCATGAAGATACCCGTATCAATCGGCGGTAATCTTGGCGAAGCACAGGGATGCATCTTGTCATGTGTTAAGTTGGGCGATTTTGAAATGACCCGAGTGTTTGCGCTTTCGTTTCCATTCAAAGACTGGCTTGTACGCCATATCATTCTTGGTGCAAACGTAACCAACAACTGGGAATTTACAACGTCACGAACCAAGAACGTGATACGCTTCACGGAGGAAATTCCTCCCGATGCTCCAAACCAAAAACATCCGTATCAAAATTACTTCATAAGCGGCGAGTACGTTGCTGTACAAGATGATGCGTTTGTTGCATTAAAATAAAACATCTACGGAGCAAAGCTCCGATTACCATAAAACTGCCCACGGCGACCGCGCCGTGGGCTTTTGTTTTGCCAGTAAACAGAAAGGAGGTGACACCACATGATGGCGGATAAATAAGAGTACGGCGCGGCATTACGCCGCGCCCATCTGCCATCCGTTTTCTTTGACCGTACTGCCGTTCGTATGGCATAATAATAACGTACCGAGAAGGGAATGGATAATATGGGAACCATTGCAAAAATGATTAGAGATGACGCTTTGGTTGAAGTGGCAGAGAAAATGTTGCAACGCGGAGCGTCCGTTGATGATGTGGTTGCTGATACAGGGTTGGATGAATCCACTGTACGTGACCTGCAAGTAAAGTTCAAATAACTTCGAGTAAATCGGAAGGGAGGTGTTGCCTGTGCTTAAATATGTTGATGACAGCAAGCGTATACAGTTTATGGACGGCTACGAGCTATACCCCGACCAGCACGTTCTGCTTGGGTACACCGAGGATTACGAAGATGAAAACGGCGCGGAAGTAGAAAGCGGCGTAGTTCTTGCCGTGGCAGACAAAAACGACAGGGATGAAATGTGGAAACTGTACACAGATTATCTAACGTCGCGGAAGCATGGGGATTTAATCCTGTTTTACTTTGGAAATACAAATGCTTCGGGGGTTTATATATGACAATCAAGCTACGGAACAAACGCAATGATGTGTTGCGGATAAGGATAAACTTATGGGAGCCGAACCGAAAGGAATACATCAAGGCTATGGCAATCTTCGACACAGGCGCGTGCAAGACCATAGTGGATGAACGTCTTGCAGATTTGTTGCAAATACCCCGAAACCCCAACAGTTCCACAACCGTAACCGCATCGGGAACAGTAACTACGCAAAGCGGAACGCTCTCCAAAATGATTCTCGGAACAAAACGGATAGAGGATATTCCCGTAAACGTCATGAAACTTCCCGACGAAATTGAAGCATATTTCATTTTGGGCATGAATGTTTTGCGAGAGTTTGATGTTTCCGTCAGCAATTACGACGGTATTGTAACGCTAACGTCGCGCCCGCTTCCCGAAAAGTATCATGTGGCGGGCTACTCCGTAACACTCGTTTCAACCGACAACGACGAATAAGCGGCAAAGCCGCCAATAAATCAAAACTGCACAGAACCCCGTCAACTGCCCTATGCGGCAAGTCGGCGGGGTTTATTTGTGTGTAAATATCGCAAAGGAGATGAATTGCAATGACCGAAAACACAATTGATTTGGGAAGCGACCCAACCGAGGACTTCGACGGCAATTCCATCTTCGGCCGTGAGATACAGGATTTTGCCCTGCTCAACGGGATGCCAGCTTGTATCAGGGAGGAAAGACCCGCAAACCACAAGCCGCAGTGAATATACCCTGCGGGTTGGTGAACATTTTACCTACTAATCCTATTTTATCTTATGAGCCACTTTTAACTTGAAAGCTGCATTTTAACCTAATAATCGCTTCACAACGTTCCGCTGCCTCGCAGCATGGCATGGGGGAACTGGTTTTCATCACGCCGGTCGTAACCAGCTATGAATGAAAACAACATCACCGCCCAAAACGGGCAAAGCAATTCTACAACTGAATATTCTGCCCTCGCTGTACCCATGCCGCCAAAGGCGGCAATCGCTTGTAATGTAGACAATCCGCCACAGAATACACTAAAGCAGAGCGATAAACGGGGGTGCAGAATGTACAAACAGGCAGTAATCCATTACCCTTCCGACGAGCGAGCGATGAAGCAAATCAACAAAGAAATAGCGGCACTCCACTGTGCCGCCGCCGTCAAATATATGGATACGTTACAACTCAACTGCCATCAAAAAGTGACAGTCATAGATGCCTTGCTGTGCGATATGCAGCAGGGCATACAGGCTGCCAATATCTAACCCCCACCGCCCATGCGCAATCGCATGGGCGTTTGATTAAACGCCTTGAGCAGAAAACGCTCCTATATTATAATTACATCAGAAGAAGGTGAAATATGGATACCGCTTGTAGTTGGAATGCAACCACGGTATAACTCTTTTGAATCTTACAGCATGGCATTTAGGGTTGGCGATAAGGTAGAGGTGCTAATGAGCGGAAAGGCGTATATCAACAGACACACGATGGACATATTGCCACCTTGCATTGTCGAGTATCTGAAGCGCGATGGCGAAACAAGGTTTAGCACCGCAAAAGGGTATGTTAAGGATTTAGCCCCTTATCCGGCAACCAAGGGTATTATCGGGCGAATTGTCTTGCAGGTTTCATAGCAATTTTAGGTGTTGCAACTTTTCCCACGATTGGCGAGTGATAACGGTCTTGCCTTGCTCCCACCGCTGAACAGCGACTTTGCCAACACCAAGCATTGCGCCAAAATCACCTTGACTCAATTTCATCTCTTTGCGGAGCTGCCTTATTCTTGCGCTGTACGGATAATCCAAAAAACGGTAGTAATCGTCAAAGAGCTTGTCCGCCTCAATGTCGAGAACCGCCGCAATCTTCTTCAAATCGTCCAAGGGCGGTTCGGTTTTTTCATTCTCGTAGTACATAATTGCGTAACGACTAGTGCCAACAAGCTCCGCTAACGTGTGGCTGTACAGGTTTCTTTTCATCCGATAGAAGCGTATCCGTTCCCCAACGGTTGCGTTTTTGGACAAAGTTCGCACCTCGCAAGCCAAGTGATACAGCAGTTTATCCCCAAATACAGCAACTGCGCCTGTGTCACACAAATCCACATAGCAAATGCTATCCAACCGCAACGGCTCTTTTGGGACAAAAGTCGGAGATAGTGACCCCTTTGGGTACAAAATGGCGGACTTTTGACCAACTTTCGCGGACATTAGTTAGCGCGTTGCGCCAGCGGCTGGGCTTGACTCAAAAAGCCTTTGCCGCACAGTTGGGTGTGAAAATAACCGCCTACAAACGCTGGGAAACCGGAAAGGTGCGCATGACTAAGCCGACATGGGAGATGATGTTTAATAAAGATTAATGTTTTGCGGTAAATAAAAAAATGTGAGTTGTATCGTTCTATTATGGTATAATTTATTAAAAGAAATTATTAACACATAGAAATTTTTAAGTAAAAAATATACGTGCGATTTCATGAGGTGTAGAAATGCCTGACTGGTTAATATGCGTTATCGAGTGGCTACATGAAAATAGAAACTGGTTTTTTAGTGCATCTATTAGTTTTATAGGAGCAATTGTATCTATAATCAGTTTAATCATTTCGCGCAAAAACAGTAAATCTATAAATAATATCGTTAATTTAAGTAATGTTCAAAATAATACAACAATCAACAACGGAATTGGCTTTAAGGATACTTTAGAAATCTCAAAATATATAGACGATAAATTCGATGAGAACAAAAAACAGGTTGAAGTTGAAATAAATAAAATTTATTCTGAAATCCCACAATATATGACTTTGCCTATTGAAAGCATACCTTTGAACATTATTAAACCCGCAACGGAGTTAGCTATACTTAACCATGATAATATTTTGATGCGAAAATTGCTATACAAATTAATCCATAGTGCTATGTGTATTATTAATTCTGAATTAACTCATCCATCGTTTATTGAAATAATAAAACAGTTATCTCCACTTGATGCAAGCAATATCGCTTTTTTCAAAAAACATGGAATAAACTCAATGGTTGACTTTTCTGTTGGATTTGGTACGCATCCCTTGATTAGCAATGTCGCTTTGGGGCTTGGAAGCGAGAGGGGTGTTCATGCACTTTCGGCATCAATTACCAACCTAATTCGACTAGGGTTGATTGAGAGGGTTGAAAACGAGCTAGGTGGCGGATATGAAGATTATGAAGCAGAGGATGTTTTATCTCAAGTTAAGATGCTCATTGGTGTAAGTGCATTCAATGTTATGCAAACTGTCAGATACGCAATAAAGCCAACATCTCTTGGCAGAGCGTTCATTGCAACCTGTGTTGATGATTCATTTGTTTGACGTCTCTAATTTTAATCTTAGCGAACAACAAAGGCATAATTGAAAATATTGCATGAGTTTACATTCTTTTCAAGGATGCTAGCAACGCCAATTTCTGCTCCTTCGGGAAAGGCAATTTTTCCAAATGCTTAACCACCGCCTCAGCATGAACCTGCGCAACCTTTTTTTGCAATATGTAAACGTCCTCTTGCTTCTTAGGCAAATGCATAATAATTTCGGGCATAAATATTTCTCCTCGGCTACAAGACCTTAGATAATATTTATGCCCGATGTTTGTACAACTTAATTTGTCCGAATAAATTATTCACCGCAATAGGCAATATCGCCATCCAAAGTTTACGAAGCTGCGCAGAAAGCGGAAGATAAAAATTATAAGTTTCGTACTTTCATAAAAAACAGGGCAGATTACGATGTGCTGGATAGGCAGTTTGCGGAATTGCATGAAGAATTATTCTCTGGCTATGACTGCCGCCAGTGTGCTAATTGTTGCCGAAATAATGACGTTACATTGGAAGATGGCGAGGCAAGCACCATCGCCCTGCGCCTCGGCATCAACGAGGATGCCTTTATTGAAAAATATTGTACAAAATCAAATGGTGAATTTGCACTAAAATCCCTATGCCAGTTTTTGAAAGAAAATGGCGAATGTGCCATCCAAGATTTCAAACCGCAGACTTGCAAAGATTATCCTCACACCAACAAACCTGACAGGGCAACACATTTGCTCAGTATTTTATCCGATGCGGAAGAATGTCCCATTGTATTTGAGATACTTGAAAGGCTAAAAAGGGCATATAAATTCAGATAATTCCGCAGTTTGTGGCGTAATTTTGGGCTTTTATTAACGTCCTTAATTTCAGCTTCCAGACACATCAAAGAAAATAAGGGCAACTTTCCGCTCGAAAGCGATGGCTGGAACATTAAAGCCTGTGCGTGTTCCTTTTGGCTATTTACGCGACCCAAACGATGATTTGCAATATATCGTTGACGAGCCAGCCGCTCAAATTGTGCGTGACATATTTAGTCGCGTAATAGGCGGCAGTGGAACTTGCAAAATTGCCGCTGACCTAAATCGCCAAGGTGTGGAAACATCAAGAACTCGAATGCTAAAAAGAAAGGGGCTTCCTTTGCCGGAAGAACCACATATCTGGTCTGGTCAGCAAGTTAAGATGATAGTTTCAAATGATAGCTATACAGGGCGATTGGTGCTTCAAAAAACTACCAGCGTTTCGTATAAAAATAGAACGCGATATACTCGACCCGAAGATGAGTGGTATGTCATAGAAGGGCATCATCCCCCTTTGATTGATAAAGAAGTTTTCGACACGGCACAAAAGCTAATCGTTGTCCGCCGCAGGGTAAACCGTAATGGTGAACTTGGAAATGTAAATGGTCTTGTATATTGTGCAGATTGTGACCATCGCATGAGGCTAACGCAAAATACTGCTGACCCCGATAAAGGGCATTATGTGTGCGGAAAATATGCCAGTAGGCGTAAAGGTTGCACTCGCCATGT
>JGI24695J34938_10001592_pt1 | contig 19081 bp, 18 predicted proteins | sample TergutCo191P3_FD_34938 | JGI IMG/M metagenome (IMG submission 34938)
ATGTTATTATAGGTAAAAAAATTTGTCCAAATTTTGTAAATGAAAACCTCTTTATTAATAATATAAATTATATATGATTTGCTGATAAGGCAGCGTACAAAAATTATTTTTAAGGGGAGAAGCGTGAATATGAATGATGAGGAAATCTTTCTTGATGTGGGACAAGTGGCGCAATATTTAAAACTTTCAATTGCTACAATTAGGAAATGGGTTTTAATTAAATTTATCCCATACAAAAAATTCGGAAGAGCCGTTCGTTTTTCATCTGCGGAAATACAAGAATGGATGAAAACTAAAAGCCGTATTCCTGAAACAATGCAAAGGCAAAAAAGCGAAGGAGGCGGCGAATGACGACAGCGTGTACTACAAAGACAATAACAGGAAATCTCGCTTCGTCTTGTATCTGTAAAGGACAAAGAGGCATTAATACTAAAATGGTTATCATTGCTTGCGATAATCGGAATATTCAAGAATGGCTTTACCGTTATCTTAAACCTTATGAAGAAAAAAATTACGCTTTTTATCTGATTGAAAATGAATCAAGTTTTTCCGATTACGCCGGAAAGTCAGATACTGTTATGGTATTTGTTGAAGATGCGTTCTTTGGTGATAGAACAATTGGAAAACTGGATTATTACGGAAAGCAGTATCCGAAGTTGCAAATGACTGTGTTCTCAATATCTGATTTATCTTTAAACACAGCGGCAAGTTATATTTTCTGGAGTCGCGGCGGTTACATATCGCTTAGGGACAGTGATGAGGAAATTAAAGAGACGGTTGAAATGGTCTTTAATATGCGGAAAGCTGTTCCGTCATACTTAAGGAACATTGTTGATGAATACGATCATATTCCTGATAAAAAGCCATATTTGACACACAGAGAGTTCGAGATACTCCGCTATATTGTTAGAGGGAATACCGCAAAGAAAACCGCTTATATTTTAATGTTGAGTTTAAGGACAGTACAGAATCATATATCTAATATTTATGATAAATTCGGGGTTCGTAAAATGGCAGGTGTTTTAAAGTTGGCGATGGCGATGGGAATTTTATCAGATGATAATTTGTAAATGACTTACATTAAAATTTATTTGTTATTATTTCCCCCGCAGACGCAGGGGAAATAAATTGTTAAAGTGCTGCTAGAATTTTATACTGTTCATCTTCTGATAGTTTCTTGATGTTAAATACGCAATTGCCGCATTTACGGCTGTCTTTGCAAGCCCGACAGACTTTTGAGCTGTCCATGATGAACGGTAAGAGTAAAATAATTTTTTCTACTGCTTGAGTCATTGGTTTGTTTAGAAACCACGCGAAACGGCGTACAGAGACTGACGCTGTCTCTGAAAACTGCGGCGTATAAAACCGCTTGAAGTTGTCCGTGTTATTCATTGAATAACCTCCAGATTTGAAATAATTCCCACTTACTATGAGCAGGAAGTATGAAGGATAAAGAAAAACTTCCGAACCGCCGCCCTTTAATATTTTGCCAACGAAGGCTGGCAGGGGGTGGTTTTTCTTCCCTTCACTTTCTGAGGGAAAAAACCACCCCCTGCCCATTCATGGAGATTGTTTTATTTGACAACTTGGGCTTTGTTAGGGGAGATGAGATTTCAGACTTCGATAATGAACCACTGCCCTGACCCGTAGGGTTGGCACGATTTTTGCCCGCGCATGGGTCGCATAGTTCGATGCAAAAATCGTGCCAAAAGGGTCTTAGCCAAAAAACTTATTAGAACTGTAAAAACCTTAATACTACAAGGTGGCGTTACGAGAGATTGCCTCTGTAGAGGAGGTTACGTAATACGACTAATAAAATACTATTTAATAAATGTTTTATGTTGTTTTAGTGGTTGTATGGAGCCGTAGGGGGAGACTACCATTTCTTAGTATTTTTAAAGTATAATATTAAAAATAATACTTTTTTTAGTTAAAATCAATTTAAATATTAATTTATTTTCGGATTTTTTTTTATATAATCTAAATTGTAAATTAATGTTTTTTATTTGTTTATTTATATATATGTATATATCTTTTATAGCTTTATTATACTTTTTTTTATGAATAATTATAAAACCTTTTTTATACAATCTTTTAATTGATGAGATATTCGAAGAAATTAAAGGAATATTCTTTTCTAAGCGTACTAATAGCATTTTTATTTTAATTCGTGGAATATTTTCTTCTGAAAATAATCCTAATATATTAAGTATTACATTAAAAGATTTAATTAAAATATCTATTTTATAATTTATAATTTTTTTTGTTTTATTAGACTTTTTTATAATTGAACTACGCAAAAAATAAATTAAAACATGAAAATTTAACTCAATAAAAGAAAAATCAATAGCAGCCAGATTCTTTGCTATTTGAGAAAAAGCGTCGTTAATATCTTTTGGCTCAGTTGGTTTTAACTTTTTCTTATTTCTTAGCATAAATAATATTATAATATATCCTTTAATGGTATAATTTTTTCATTATTTAAATCTACCAGTATAAATCCACTGTGAGGATACGTTTTGTTTTCAATTTCTATTTTTATATGTTCTTTCACGAATGCTATATTTTTTATTACAGATATTTCTCCCTGCCAATTTCTGTCAAAAAGCAAACCTTTGTAAAAGAAACCTTTATAAAAATAATCTGATATGTCAACTGTTTTTATGTCAATAATAATATTTAACTTTTTATAATTAATAATTATATCATCTATAGGCTCAATTAATACATTTCTATATATATCAACAAGATTATTATAAATAGTCAAATATTTATGTGAATAATTAATTTTATATATTAATTCATTGTACTTTATAAATATTGGTTGCTCAGAACTTAGTCCTTCAATCCATATTATTTTATTTTCATAAAAATATATATGCCAAGTCTCATTATCATATTTATAATTAAATTTATTTTGATATTCAAATTTTGCAGAAATACATTTTATCTTTTCATCTTGTAAGGTATTGCAATATAAAGGAATATATGTTGTTTCCCAGTCAGTAATCCTTATTAAGTTTCTCGTACCATTTATTTTAATAAAATTAAATAAGTCATCAATATTAATATTTTTTATACAAAATAAATTTAACAATTTTTCTAATAAAAATCTACCATTTTCTTTATTAGCGATACAGTGTATAAAAATCTGCTCTTTTTTTAAGTATTTAAAAAAATAATTATAATCACCTTTTTTTATATATTTCAATCTATATATTTCGGACATAGATAAAATAAGTATTTCAAGTTCTTTTTCCGTAATATCTTTAATATAATCATCAATGTTTACCATAAATTATCTTAGTTTTCTTCTTTAAGAACAAATACAGATTCAAGACTATCAGGTATTTCAATATTATTATTCTTTCTGAACTTGTTTTTAATATTATCTAATTTATATAATATTTTATAATATAATTTTTTTAATATTGATAATTTACTATATTCAAGAGTATAATAAAATTCATCAGGATTTTTTTTATTAACTGGTGAAATAGCATTTAATAATAAATAAACTTCATAAGGGTTAAGTATTTCTGTGTTTTTTTTGCTCAAATTAATAACTCCTTTAATTGACTTCAGGTATTATTCTTCCAATTTTATTATTTACAATATTAATAAAATCTAAAAAACTGATTTTTTGGTTAGCAAGTTTTAACAATTCTTTTTCGTTTCTGGAAACAAAATCCTTTACTTGATTTAATTCTTCATCTGTTATATCTATTTTTGCATTTCTAACTAATACTCTGGGATTCTTTTCTATACTCATGGAATAAATATTTGTATGGTCTGGTTTATCACTTTTTTTACCTCGAAATTTTATTCTTTTGAAATTTCCAATATTATCCCATGCGCCTATTTCATCGAGAAATATATGAACTGGTAAACCAGTTTCTCTTTTTGATAGTCTACTCATATATTCCTGTCTGATATTTTCTGCTTCATTATCACTTAGAGATTGAATACTATCGTCCCAAAATTTACTTTTGCCAATTTCTTCGATAAAGTGTTGATGGGTAACATTAACCTCAACCCAAATTTCATTTATTTTTAAAATATCATACCATGAAAGAAAACGTGAACTAATTAATTGACACCATGCAAAACCGAAAATACAACAATCAAACTGATTATTTATATTATTAAGTGTATTTGTATTCATTGTAAAATCATTTTTATCAAATCTAATATTATTTAATTTTTCATTAAATAATATTAGTAATTCTTTTTTGGATTTTTGAAAATCGTCTCTATAAATAATGATTTCATCACTCCATAATGGAGTTTTTTGTAATTTATTATAAATTATATAATATATACTATCGTCTCCACGTTCTTCAAGATAATATTCATCTTTATTTGGTTCAAGAATAAATGGTTTAAGATTTATTGATAAATTAAAATCATTCAAATATGCATTACCACTTTTCATTAGGTTAATAGTATTTTCAAATACTATTACTGCTTGTTTATATGCAGAAGAAAACCCATTTTTTATATTTTTATTGAGTTCAAGTAATTGTTTTTTGAATACGTAATTCCATTTAAAATTACTGTTTAATATTTGCGCTCTGTATTCTAAAATGACATTCAATAAATATTCATGAAGTCCAATATTTATTTCAGGAGGTTTTATATTAATTATATTTCTTTGTTTATATTTACAAATTAAGGAATTAAGAACACATGCTTCTTGTTCAAGGTCGGTAACAGAAGCATATTGTTTATAATGCTTAATTATTTTGTCCTTTCCTTTTAGAGCTAAATCTTCATAATCTTTTAATTTATTTGTAATATTCTGCAACCTTCTTTACCTCTTTTTTTACCATTTTTACAAGTTCTGGCGGATTTAATACTTTAACCTTTTGCCCTTGACCTATTATCCAATGAAATATTTCATATAATTCAGTTGACCTAAAAGAAATATATAATGTTCCATCTTCTTTTAATTCTATTATTTGATTTGGGTCATAGGATTTATCAATGGATTCATCAGAAAATTCTTTAGGAACAGAAAATTCAAAATGATACAATTTATTGTCATAAGGAGTTACATCAGCATTTTTATTTTTTATGTAATTCTTTAATTTAAAATCAGATGGTATTTTAAATGATTTTCCAGTTGTTCTATATTTTCTTATTCTGTTAATTGAGTATATTCCAGGTTTATCTGTATTTTCATTATTAAAGGCTAATAAATAATAATGATGTTTTTCATAAAAAATATATAATGGCTTTATGTTTTGCAATGAATACTTTCTATTACTGGAAGTCCAATATTCAATTTCTATTATTTCTTTATTTTTAATTGATTCTTGTAAAGAATATTGAATATTACCATCTAATACTAAAGTAGGTTGAAATCTAAATTCTGACGCATTAGCATCTATGGTAAATAATTCGTCTTTATTTTCATTTTTTGGAATTACTGCAATTATTTTACCAATAATGTTTTTAAATTTATCATCAAATTCTGAGCTTGTAGCGTGTTTTAGAAATTCTTCATATATATTAATTGTTTTATATTCATCTTCAGTTAATATTACATTCCTGATAAAAAAGTTAGGTTCAGAATAATAAAATCCTTTCTTTGAATAGTCATACTCGATAGGAGCGTCATAAAATAATCTAAGTTCGTCTAAATCTCTTAAAACTGTTCTTTCGGCTACCTCTAATTTTTGGGCTAATTCTCTGGCATTCGGATAGTTACCAGAGCGTATTTCTTCATCTATTCTCGATATTCTTCTTAATTTTACTTTCTTTTCACTGTCTTTTTTATTCATAGCATTTCTCCTTAATTACTAATAATAATATATAATATCCACTATGACAAGCAATGTCATAGTGGAACATTTTTTCTATAATAAATCTATAAAACATTTATAATGTTCTGAACCGTCTGATTTAACATCTATTTTTGAAATATTATCGTTAAATAGACCAAAGAGCGTTATTAATTTATCAATTATTTTTTGATCATTTATATGAGGATTTAAAAATATAACAGCATGATTATTTGATATTTCTACCCTGCCTCTTGGGTAATAATTATATTCTTTTTTATTATATGGTTTATGCTCATTGTTATTCTTAACATGATCATTCCATGTTAATTTATGATTATATGTTTTTTTATTCTTAGAGTTCAATTCTATATTTTGAATATCAATAGGATTACCATTAAAATCACATTTGACAGGAAAAAATATTATTTTTAATTCACTCAAATTAATATTTTCTGTAATAATCCAAAATATTCCAGAAGATAATTGATTGTTTTCTAATTTATGTTCGTATTTTTCTGACATTATTTTTCCCTTTTCGTTTCTTTATTTCTTGTGTTAATTCAGAAACTAATTCAGATAAATTTTCTTTTTCAGCTTCAGCTTCTGGATTTAAGCCATCAAATAATGCTTCATTTAAAAGAATACTGTCCGAAGCAACCATAGCATAATGCTGTAACTCCTTATTTGACAGTTTTTTGACTGTCTTAATTTTTTCCTTCTTTTTTAATTTATTCTCATGAAATGGATTACCTTCATCGGAATATTTCTTTAATTTAGGCAATTTACCTAATATTTTCGGATCAATTGAAATGTCATTATTGGATAAATCCAAATCAACAAGATTTTTAAGATTTAATATCCACAAAGGGACTTCATTAATCCAAGTACTGTGTAAGTTAAGAATTCTTAATTTCTTTAAATTGCCAATAAAATCTGGTAATGTTCTGAATATATTATGACTAAGATCAAGATGTTTTAAGTTTTTCATTTCAGATATAAAATCAGGTACTTTGTCAAAAGGACTTATAGATATAGATGTTAAAGATTTTAAATTATTCATATTTTTTGGAAAAAAAGTATTAGATAAATAATCAACATCACCGCCAACATAAAATGATTTTAGTGATTTCAATTTACCAAAAGATTCAGGTAATTTTGTTATTTTAGTACAATAAATATGAAAGTCTTTTAATGATGAAAGATTGCCAAATGATTCTGGAAGTTTTTCTAACCATGAAGCCTGTCCTCCATGTAATTCTTCTGATTTAGGGTGATTTGCTTCTTCATTTAATGTGAAATCTTCCAATGATGAAAGATTGCCAAAAGATTCAGGCAATTTTGCAATTTTATTAAAACTAAGATCAATTATTTTTAGATTTTTTAAATTTCCTATTGATGAAGGCAAGAAAGTTATTTCATTAGTACTAATATCAAGTTTTTTTAAATTTGAAAAAATATCAATCCAATCAGGGAGCTTTTTCAATTCATTACAGCATAAAATTAAAATCTCAAGAAATTTTAATTTTAATAATTCTTCAGGTAATTTACCAAGATAAAGATATGATAAATCGAGTTTTTCCTTTTTCTGTTTTCTGCATTGTTCAATGCGCCTTAATGCTTCTTTATGGTTCAATTCATGAACTTTTTTCGCAAGAGCAGGAAGATGGCTAATATTTCTTCCTCTTGTTTCAATTTTTATCAATTTAGGTAAATCCAGTATTTCTTGTGGAATAATTTTTAAATCCCAAATATCAATACTTAATAACTCTAGAGATTTAATATTGCCTATAAATGATGGTAATTCTTGAATACCTGTATTATCAAGGTCAAGTTTTTTTAATTTCTTTAAATTTTGTATATTCATAGGCAATTTTTTTAATTTTTGATTACTGCTAATATCAAGTGTTCTTAAATTTGTAAGCTCACCTATCCATGAAGGAATTGTTTTAATTTCTGTACATACTACAGATAAGCTTGTAAGCCATGTTAAATTTCTTATTTCTTCAGGAAAAACAATTAAATAACCATTATATCCAATCTCAAGTGTCTTTGAATGAAATTTAATACATTCCTTAATTTTTTTTCTTGCTTCGGTTAATGCTGATTTTTGTTTTTTTAATAATTCTTCATTTTTCAAGATATTTGTCCTCCCATTGTTTAATAGTATTTTCCCAATCTTTTCCATACATCCAATTACCATTCAAATTGGAGGTTATTTTTTCAATTGCTAAATTATATAAATGCCATTTTAAATGACTTTCATTTAAAGCATCAAATATTATTTCTTTAGAAAAAATACAATCCAAGAAATATGGGCGTTTTGTTGTAGATTTTCTCCATATCATTTTTTTATAAGCCCTTTTCTAATTTTAAATTCTCTCATTTTTTCTTCTGATAAAACAGATATATCATTTCTAAATTCAATCGTGGTTTCTTCAGGAATAAGACTTTCAATATCCATAGCAGAATATTTTGTTAATATATAAAATCCTAATTTTTTTAATAAATTAATTGAAGCTATATTTTTATCATCAACCATAACTTTAATGTAATCTATATTTAATGTTTTAAAAATATCCAATAATGAAGAAAGTGCTTTAAACATTATATATTTTCTTTTATTATCTTCATCAAGCCAAAATGTTAAATAGCGATATTTTAACGATTCATAACATTTTGATAATTTTCCAACTTCAATACAACCTATTACTTTTTTATTATTAATGAGCACATAGCATAATAATTTACTTGATTTTAAATATTTAATATATGCTTCAATATTGTTAAAGTTTAATTCTATCTTGTTCAAATGCCATAAATGAAGATGTTTATTATTTTTTTTATATAATTTCATTAGTTCATTAAATAAAAATAATTCCTTATTAAAATTTAATCTCTTTATAAGAATGTTTGCACTATTAATTTTATCTGGTAGATGATTATTACTTTTCACATTATACCCCCTTTAAAATAAATACACAGTTCTAGATTTGAACCAGAAACCTCCACCTTATAAGAGTGAAGATCTAACCGCTTGAGCTAACTGCGTCCGTTTACTGTTATATAATATATAGCACAGTCAATATGACAGGTAATGTCATAGTAAAAATATTAATAACCCCAACGCTTATATTTTTTATAATGATAATCTTTTTCCCACCTAAAGGAATTTCTCAGTTTAAACTCACTTTTTATTAAAGTTTTTATTCCTGGAGCACTATCTATCCAATTACCGCAATATATAACATATTCATTTTTCAAATTATCGTACGCGATTCTTCCTCTTGGTAAATCTTCATAATTAGATGATTTTGGTACTAAATCATAATTTTTTAATGTTTCCCATATTTCATAATGTCCATTTGGATAAATTAGAAAATTATTATATTTCTCTCCTAAATTACGTTCTATCAAATCATAATAATATATTTCTACTTTACTATTTTTATAATGAAGCCAAAAAATACCAATTTTGGGAATAGGATATTGTATTATTATCCCTGCTTCTGATTTCAATTCTCCGCTGACAGCTAAAAACACACCATAACATGAGCAGAATATTTTATAATTAATACTATCTTTTGAATAATTAAAATAATTGTTTTTTATTTTTAGATTAATTTCTTTATTTATAAAAGCATTATTACCTGCACCGCCTCCATAATGTTTTAATATGCCTGTTTCATTATTTATTTGGGGATTTTTATCTGTTAATTCTTTAAATAACTTTCTAAAATTTATTTTTGGGTGTATAGTATATTCATCAATAAAATTAACCGTGTTTATGAATAATTCATTATTTTCTTCTTTGTATCCATCTAACACATAGCATATAAGGCTTTGACTAATTAAACATTGAATCATTATTCCTACATGACCCATAGCACCTGGGAATGCATATTCTGCATATAAAATATCTTTAATATTTAATTTTTTTAATATTTCATAAGTTAATTCTTCTTGTTGCGGTTCAATCTCAAATATAGCGTTTCTTTCTACCATATTGTTAAATATATTTATTACCTGTTTATAATGATTCATGGTTTTGTTCCTTATAAAGTTAAGTTAATAGTAGATAGATATTTTGCAAACTAAAAATATACATATATTAATAACATATTTACTATGACAAGCAATGTCATAGTAAATAATATTTAATAAGAATAAAATATTTTTCTTGTAAAGATAGTAATGTTTTATTAACTTATTCTACCATTCTTAATTGACTTTAAATGCCTCGCAAAATCTTTAAGAAAATCTTCTTTTGTTTGATCTTCTTTTTTTCTTTGTTCAAATATTTTACGTTCCCAAAAAGCGTCTTGAATCCATTTAAAATCTAATTCTTTATAAACACCAATTTCTAACGCTTCATTTAATAAATCAACCATTTCGAGACGATCATTAATTGATAAATTATCACATTCGGGAAAAATAGTTTCTATGTTTTCACGAATATATGATAATAATTGCTTACCTTCAAAATTGAAATTAAAAGAAGGCATTATCGAAATTAAATCATCTGGTGTGGAATAACCGATAAGAAATATAAGATTAGATTTAATTTCTATAAAACTGCATGGAGGAAGAGTTTCTTTTTTTTCTTTAGAATCATTATTATAAAATGAAAAAGTTTCAGAAAGAGTAAAGCCAAATTTCCCACTTGGAATAGAATCAATTAATTCATTGAATTCAGGAATTTCTTTTTTACAAGTTTGATATGAAAACCAATAACTATCAAGAATAATTACTGGATTGTTTAAACGAGAGGATTTAATAATATTATGTATCCAATCTTTACGAACTTTATTATAAGGAAATGAGACATCAAGATAATATTCATCATGGTCAATTTCATTAAGAGCGGAATGTGTTTGAAAAGTTTTTCCCATGTAACCGCCATAGACTACAATAGCCTTTTTTCCAGGATTTGGGTCTTGAGATAATTCCTTAACAGCTTTTTTATAATCTTCAATAATTGATTTAACAGATAAATCACCCATATTATTCTCCTTAATTAAATTACCTTTCGTAAATTATCAATAGTATCTTTGATAATATTGTTAACAACAGTAGCAAGTTTAGTTATATTTTCTTCGTTTAATGATAAATCCAAAGTTTGAAGCCATTCAAGTTGACCACTGCTAAAAAATCTTTCAATTTTAAAACCTAATGTATCATTTCCTAATAGTTCACCTCTTACTTGTTTTTCCACTTCTTCTAAATTAACATCATCTGGCACTCTAAAAAAACCAAGTTCCAGTATCGGATTATAAGGCAAACTTCTTCCATATGCTTTTAAACGGTTGTTGGCATCGCCATCAGATAAGCCTACTTTAAAAAGAAGACCTGCAAAAGGAGGTTTAATAATTGGATTTAATGTTATAAAATATAATCCTCTTTCAATAATATTACATCCTATCTTTCCTGAACCTTTTACTTTCCTATTATCAGAATCTTGTAATTTTAATGTTTCATCATAAATCCAAGTATCATTTTCTTTTTTAAATTCAATACCTGTAGAAAGATATGAAGCAACAGAAGCTTTTTTTGTTTTTGTTTTCCATGAATTAATATCATCAATGGCGTTATATATTTCATCTGTTGTCCCTTTCCCGCCAATTTTTTTAATAGCGGCTAAGACCTGTTGATACTGTGTCATTTCCAATCTATCCTTTCAATCATTATTTCTAGGTTCTTTGTTGCTTTATGTTTCTCTTTCAGATAAGCAATAACTGAACTTTCAGACATTCCTTTAATTTGCGTTGCGGTAACGCTAGTTGATGTGGTTGCCCTTCCGCTCCCATATCTGTATTTAATAGAAGCGGTGTAAAATTTCATATCTCCCTCCTAATCTATAAAATATATATAACATATTAAGTATGACAAGTAATGTCATAGTAAAATATTTTTCAATCTATTTCAATAAGAATCCATATTTATATATTTTGGGCTCAATTTTCTTGCTCAATTTTTTTAGTTTTTCCCTTAATAACTTAATTAACTCGTTATATTTTTCATCATTTGATTTTGCTTTCATAGTTCCTTTTTCTGAACGTTTTTGAAAATGTTCCCGAATGTCATAAAAAGAAGCATCAACTGATGCGGTTTTATCGTTTTTAATTACTGAATGATAATATTTCCATAATTCTTTTCCTGCTTGCATAACTTCTTGCGCTTCTTTGCTTAATTCTTTATCTTTTAAATAGGTAGACATAAAATTTGATTTGAATTTATTTTTAGCGTTTACTTCTTTTTCTGTGAATGGTATCCAGTGATTTGTTCCATGTATTGACTGTATTTTATTATCAAATAATGTATAAATAAGACAATTATTCTGAAATTCTAAATCTTTTTCCCATTTATTATTAGGATATAAAAATTGATCTCTATCATTAATCCATGTTAATTCTATTAAGTGTCTTATTGTATTGTAAATAGATACTTCAATAAGATTTTTAATAGAAATCCAAATACCTCGTGGATTAGGGCATTGTTCCTTTGAGTTTAAAATATATACAATACTGTTATGTTGAAAATCATTGCCATTTATACCATCCATATAACCTATTACATCTTTTTCTGTTTTATATTTAGAAATCCATTTATTTATAAACTGATCTTTGTTATAGGAATAAAAAGACTTATGGAATAAAAAAGTATTATTTTCATCATAAACATCTACTTGTATGCTTTCAAACTTTGTTAAAATTTCTGTGTCCCAAATTTTAAACCCAATAGGAAATTTACCTTTTACATTATCGAAAGTATATGCCGGAACTATAAAACATTTTATTAATTTTGCCATAAAATATTCACGAAATTTAATAAATGCAGAGCCATTAAATATTTTAAGTTTAGAGAATTCTGCAATTTTACAGGTTTTTATTTCTAAATAAATGCGTGTTAAAAATTGAGCGAATAACTCACGACCTGCCGTACCCATATATAAACTGTATTTATCATGTACTTTTGTTTGATTGACTCCAACTTTACCTGTAACATCTTTGCTAGAAACTTCAGCATAAGGCGGATTAATATAAATTATCAACTTTTTTCTTTTTTCAAGATCATTGATTATTTCTCTTAAATCTTCAGGGAGTATATCAAATTTGTCATTCAAAAAGTCAAATTGAAAAACATGGCTGGGAAGCAAATCTAAATTATCATCAATGTCTATAAGACTTTGCATTGTTTCTACATTGCCCTGGTCTATATCACTTGCCCATATATTATACTTGTTTGTAAGACCTGCAAGAAGGTTTCCTGTTCCTGCGGCGCAATCCCATATATAATATTCATCCTGCCAATTATCACCGAAAACATCGGCAATATATTCTTTTGATTTATCTGCCCAGATTTTGGGAGTAAAGAAACTGCCTTTTACTTCACGGATATTTTGAGGTACAAGCAAATCTCTCCTGTCTATTATAAACTGTTGATATACAGGAGCGGGCGGACGTTCGTATTTATTCCAAAAGCGTGTATACGCTTCGCCATTGTCAGTAAAGTTAATATCAGTTGAAAAAAGTCTGCCTGATATGTGTTCCTGAAATTTGTAGTTATCGTTTTTTAAAACTATTTTTAATTTATCGGTTATTGTATTTCCTTCGGAACTCATTATATCAGCACGGTAGAAATCACAATCAAGAATTCCCTTTTGTTTGAATTCAATCCATTCGTCTTTTGGGATATTTATATATGGTTTTACCTCTTTAACCCATTTAATAAAAATCTGAACAAAATTATCTTTTGTAATCGGACTTTTAATTGATAAGCATCCGCCGGATGTACTGCTGCCTTTAATAAAATGTGATTTAATAAATTCTTTTATTTCTTTATCATCTGAACCAAAATTATATATAATTAATTTCGCTCCAATTATATTTTTTACCTGCAATTTTGCTTTTTGAAAATCTGCCGATTCATGGTTGCTGGGAGTTATATTCCAATTAAAATCCGTAACAGAAAAGATTGGCAGCATATCGTGAAAAGAAACAAAACTAATTCTTGCTTCATCAAAAACGCCAAGCCAGGGCGGAGCAAGGTGATCGGCTTTTTCATAAGTCTTTTTACAGGTAAGAACAAGCTGGGTATACATATCGAAAATATCATGTGTGCCTTTCTTTGCTTCTGCCCATATATAATGAAAAGAACTGCCGGGACTTTCGCTGAATAAATCATCTCTTGAATTTTTATCAGTTATAACAAAGTCTATATTATCAATGTTTGGCTCATAACCGAACTTAGCGAAATAATCGGTGTGAACGAGGCTTTTCAATGTTTCTTCCTTTTGGATATTATTATAATTTGGCATATCAAAAAGACCTTTTTGTTGCTGTTTCCTTCGCTTTAACCATGATTTTCAAATTATAACATATAGCAAACCGTAATACTACCGTACGCCGTATAAGAATTTATTACTTATTACCGCCAAACTGGACTTTTAAAATCTGTTTCTGTCGTTCAATTTCTGCAATAAGTTCATCTTCGGTAGGCAGATAGGGCATATATTTTGCTGCGAATAACTGCTGGCTTTCATTTAGGACAGAGTATCTTGCAATGGTTTTATCGGTTTCAGTACATAATAAAATGCCAATGGTAGGATTGTCCCCCTCCCGTTTTTTTAGATCATCAAACATTCTGACATACATATCAAGCTGTCCGATGTCTTGATGAGTGATTTTTGTAGTTTTGAGTTCGATGAGCACAAAGCACTTCAGAATGTAATTATAAAAAACCAGATCGATGTAGAATTCCGCTGTATCGGTTTGTATATGCTGCTGACGGGAAACAAAAGCAAAGCCTTTTCCTAATTCAAGAAGGAAATGTTGAATGTGATCTATGATAGCTTTTTCAAGTTCTTCCTCAATATAGCCGGAATTTGCAGGTAGTCCAAGAAATTCAAGAACTGCCGGATTTTTTATAAATTCTAGTTTATCCAGTTGAAGTCCCACCGTTTTCTTTTCCATTTCTGATACGACAGGCTCTTTTATCTGGGAAGATAAAAGCCGCTGATAATAAAGAGTGGAAATATTTCTGTCCAAAGTTCTTACTGACCAATTATTGGCGGCAGTTTCGGTCAGGTAATAATTTATGGCGTTTTTATCTGAAAGACGCATTATAAGCTTAAAATGAGACCATGATAGATTTGGCATACAGTGTGTGCCAAATTCGATATCTTTAAAAGTCAAATAAAATTGCCTGAAATTTCGCAGATTCCGTTCGCCAAAACCCTCTCCAAACTCGTTTTGAAGCTCTTCAGAAAGAGTCTTTATTATTTCCTGACCGTATTCCGCTCTTTGTTTGCCCTGTTGTTCTTCTTCGATGATTCTTTTACCTATCAGCCAATAGGCTTCTACCATTACGGTATTTATCGTTGTATATGCTCTTTTTCTGGCGGAGACTATTATTTGTTTTATGTCGGTGATGTATTGATTTTTTATTATTGACATTGATTACTCCTTATTATTCGCTTTTAATTTAAATGTGTATTGTTCCATTTCTATTAAATAATCGTTATAATGTTCTGAAAGCCAACTCGATATTTTTCTCAATTTTTTTATTTCTTTGGTAATTTCATTTTCAAAATATTTAAAGTTCTTTTTATTTAATTGTTCTTTTATACCCTTCTTTGCAATTTCCCTTATAATACTTCTGCGATCACTGCTTTTTTCATTACTATAAATTAAAAGATTAATAAAACTAATTAATAAATTATCGCTTTGTTTCATATACCCCAAAGGATATTCATTAAATCCATGTCTGCTTATTGATTTGCCTTTAATATATAAAGTTATCATAACTTTTATTGATTCTTCNCTGCCAAGTGCTGCCAGAAAAGAATNTATTTCAATATTTTCATCATCTGATAATTTTTTATTTTTCANATCTACTTCTATTTCATGTATTANATTATTTTTTTGTTCTATTGTTGCTACTTTAATACAATATTGCAATACCATTTTTCGATATTCATAATTATAATCTTTTTCTTCTTTTTTTATTCCTAAAGTGATTATTTCCGATGTGAATTTTGAAAATATTCTTTCAATATGATTTTCATTACATTTATTCCAAAATAATCCAATACTTTGGAATTCTCCATAAATGCTAATGTTTTCTAACTTTACATCGAATAATTTTTTTGTTATATCAATTATGGTGTTTAATATTTTCTTTTTNAAATTATTATTTTTATTATTATTGTAATAATTAATAAAATATCCTATGACCTGTATTCTTGATACATGAATTTTTATTTCTTCAATTATTTTCAATCCAAATTCTATAATTTGATCAGGACTTATCATATCAAAAATGTCTATAAACCAGTCAAGACTTTTTTCGTTATTAATATATACTGTTATACCTGGATTAGGAGTAACTAATAATTTTAAAATATGTTCAGGTTTCATCCAATCAGGGGGTGTTTTATTTAACAAATGTTTAAAATAGTATAGGAATGGCGTTAACCAATTACGAATATTTATACATTGGAAGTCATCAATCGACATATTAGTAAATTTATTATATACATCAGTATTAATATTATTTATTATTTTTTGGGAGGCTAATTGACAGATATTTATTTTTTCTTTTGTTTTATTATCTTTTGAGTTTTCAATATTTTTAATATATACCCAATAGAAGTAAATATAAAAATATTCTTCTCTGAATGTATAATCTTGCAATTGTTTTGTAATTATATTAATATCATATATATTATCTCTGTAAAAATCTTCAATTATTTTTAATGCACATTCAGAAAAAACTGGTATATCATAATTTCTTTTCTCATATAATATAATATTTACTAAAGAAGTGTGTCTTAAATCATATAAAATATGTAATTTATTTTTATTATTTTCTGAAACTGAAGCTAAAATATATTCGTTTATTTTTATTATTTCATTTATCATTTTATTGTTATCTAACATTAAATCAATATCATTATTATTAACAAAATCAATATTCTTTCTAATTTCTTCTGCCTTTTTTTCTCTTTCTTCTTTTTTTAATAATTCGTCATAGAAATTTGTATTATATTCATTTATTATAAATTCTGAATTCTTTAAAATATGGTCTAAATTATTATATATATAATACACTGTATCATTATAAATATTATCAGGCATTCTTTCTTTTATTAAATACAAATAATTTAGCGCATTGGTGGAATCAGTAAANTTAATTAATTTGTGAAGTAAATTACCTGTCCCCCAATTATTTAGTTTTCTATCAATGATTTCTTTTACCAGAAACCCCATTAAATTATCAAGTTCTTTTGTTTGCTTAATTTGAAATAATTTTTCGTAAAATCCAGTAAATCCTGCATTTTCCCAATTTAGATAATATATTGAAAATGCTTTGTAATCATTCTTGTCAAGAGATTCAATGTTGCTGTACAATATTTCTTCAAATATTTTAATAGGGTTATCGTATGATTCTTTAACATCATCATATATATTATTATTAACAGCAAATTCAAGTAAATTAACAGCATCTTTTATTTTTATATCAGTATTTCTTAATATTCGAGTTAATATATAAGTACGATCATCTGATTTTATTAAATGCCTATCGCTTTCATCAGTAAGCTCATCAGAAACAAAACTTGCCGTATTATTATTACCGGAATAAATATTCTTCATTGCATAACGAAGTATTGGAAATAATAATGGCTTAATAGTAATATTATCATAAAATATAGAAAAGATATTATATTTTATGGAAAATTCTATTTCATTTATTATTTCAGATAATAAATTACAGGTATTACCAGAAATATTATAATAAAACAATTCCCAATCAGATTGATTCCAATCTAAAGTCCAATTAAAATCCTTATACCAATCAAATATAAATCTTTCGGATAGAATATTTTCTAATTCTTTTGAATATTTATTAAAGGTAAAAAATCTAATTAAAGGCAGTGCGATTTCTTTTAAATTATTTAACTCATTCTGAGACCATATATTATTAATATGCGGAATTAATAATGTAATAGCATTTCCAAATGACAGAACTTCATCTTTTGAAGGTTTAACAAGATAATTATTAATTTCCTTTATTAAATAATGAAGCGCATTTACTTTATAATCATCTGGCAGTAATTGCTGCATCCTCAAAGCCATATTATCAATATTTTTTAATGGATTATAAGGCTGATGAAATCGTCCGTAATATATCCAAAATTTGTCTTTTTTATATTTCTTGAATATTTTAATGAAATAATTATATCTATCTTTATCAGGAATTGAATCAAATTCGCTAAGNAGTATATAAATAATATTATCCTTATTCATTTTAGTATAAATATATCTATATAGATTGTAGGATTTAGTTTTTGCAATATTCAAAAATAAGACAAGTACATCAATTAAATTTATATTTATTCTATTTCTAATAAAAAAGAAACTAAATACATCTTTTTCTTCTTTAGTTATTAACGCATTTGAGATAAAATATTCAAAATAAAAATTTGAGATAAAACTTATTTTATTAAAATCATTATATTCTATTATTGAAGATTGAATAATAAAAATAAATTGACTGTCATTGTTTAAATATTCTTTAAGCTCATTTTCCGTAAATAAATATTTTCCATTAACAAACAAATGGAAACAAAAATCTGATAATATCGAAATAATATTTTCAATATCTATACCTGTTGTCTCTCTTTTTGTAATATTCTTGGAATAATCATCTCTTTCTTTATCTTTAAATAAATTATCTTTTACCAATAAATTATAAAAATCTTCAAGTTTAGATTCTTTTGATATCTTTTTCTCAATTATAAAACTTCTATATGCAGGAATTGAAATTAATTCAGAAATCGGTGTTCTTTTATAATTATTTATTAAATCTAATAATTCAGTATCATTATAATCGATGTATTTTTCCAGATTTAATTTTATAGAATCCTTATATATTTCAAGATTATCAAAAGAAGAGTTTCTTCCTGTAATAATAAAATAGACACGTTTATTATTTGATAAAATTGACTGTAATTCACGATCTAAATCAATTCTGGAGGGTTCGCTTAACTCATCAAGACCATCCAAAAAAAACAAAAGAGGATCGATATTATTTTTTATTTTTTCCTTTATATTACCCTGATAATAGTGTTTTAATGATTCAAATAATAGAAATGGCATAAATTTAAAGTCTGAATTTATATCTTTAAAAGCCATTATAAGACTATTATATGCCATTTTCATAATAAAACTTTTTCCAAGATAACCTATTCCGCATAAAGTTATATTTCCTAATGAATCAAATTGTTTTTCTGA
>JGI24695J34938_10001594_pt1 | contig 19078 bp, 17 predicted proteins | sample TergutCo191P3_FD_34938 | JGI IMG/M metagenome (IMG submission 34938)
CATAGAAATTCTCTTTCAACAAATCGTTCATCCAATCGAAAAAAGTTTTCACAGACTGCTCGGTACGATGTTTTTGAAAGTAACCATTTTCTTGCGTCCATTTTTCAAACTCTTGAATCATGTTCCAAATATTTGCGATGCTTTCTTTAAGAAAAGCGGAGCAGGTGTCCACCGGCGGTTCCCATCCGTTTTCGTTTTTAGGAAAAAGTTTTAATGCCGATTTATACAATGCTTTTGCAGCGGTGGCTTTGGCAATATTGTCACCATCGGCTTTAGTAATAATGAGCGCATCAGCCATTTCCATAATGCCGCGCTTAATTCCTTGCAACTCATCGCCGGCGCCCGAAAGCATGAGAAGCAGGAAGAAATCCACCATAGATTTTACCATCGTTTCGGACTGTCCCACGCCTACCGTTTCAATAATAATGACATTGAAACCGGCGGCTTCGCAAAGGATAATAGTTTCGCGGGTTTTGCGCGCCACCCCGCCTAAAGTGAGCCCTGAGGGTGAGGGGCGGATAAACGCATTGGGGTCAATGGAAAGCTCCTCCATGCGTGTTTTATCGCCCAAAATGCTTCCTTTCGAGATTTCGCTGCTGGGGTCAACTGCCAGCACGCAGAGTTTTTTACCGAGCGCAGTTAAATATTTTCCAAAACTTTCAATAAAAGTACTTTTTCCCACTCCGGGAACGCCCGTAATGCCAATTCTTATGGAGTTTCCAGAATAGGGCAAACATTTTTCAATAATCTTACCTGCAATTACAATATCCTCATGCGCCGTACTTTCAATAAGTGTAATTGCCTGACTTAAAAGCACTCTGTTGCCTGTTAAAATACCTTTAACATATTCATCTGCCGTTAATTTTTTTTTTCTTTTAAATTGCAGATAGGGGGACACCGGCTCCGGTTGCGGAATGCCCTCTTGAACATGAAGTGCGGAGTCTTTAAGATACATAACAGCTTACTTATCTAAACTTTCAAATTTTGAATTCATACTCACATACTCAGGAATAATCTCTTTCATTAATTTCACAACGTACATAGGTTCTTCATTTTTAGAATTAATCAAATGCTTGATATCTTTTTCAATATCTTGATAATCATATCTTCTCACCTCGGCAATCAAAATTTTCTTATGGGGGGTTGGTTTAGTATTTTCCGCAGTTGCCAAAAGTTCTTCATAGAGTTTTTCGCCCGGTCTCAATCCGGTAAATTCAATGGCAATATCTTTTCCAAGTGTTAATCCTGAGAGTTTTATCATTTTTACTGCCAAGTCATAGATATTAACCGATTCACCCATATCAAAAATAAAAATTTCGCCACCTTCACCCATAGCGCCTGCAGTAATCACCAATTGGCATGCTTCATGAATAGTCATAAAATAGCGCGTAATATCGGGATGGGTAATGGTGATTGGACCACCATGTTTAATTTGTTCTCTAAAGATGGGGATGACCGAACCATTTGAGCCTAACACATTTCCGAAGCGTGTAGTAACAAATTTAGTATTATTCTGGGCATAGTTTAGCGATTGTACATAAATTTCGGCAATACGCTTAGAGGCGCCCATCACGCCGGTAGGATTAACGGCTTTATCGGTAGAGATCATCACAAACTTTTGAACGTTGTATTTCACAGCCAAATCTGCCATAACTTTTGTTCCCTCCACGTTATTTTTTATGGCGGCATATACATTTTCCTCCATCAGATGCACATGTTTATAAGCAGCTGCATGATATACGGCATTGGGCTTGTAATACGCCATAATCTCTTCCATCTTATCACGGTCGGTAATATCGGTCAATAAAATGTCAACATTTTTCCATGTTCTTTTGCCAGAATATTCTTGTTGTAAAAAGAAAACAGGTGTTTCAGCATTGTCAATTAAAACCAGTTTTTTAAAGTCAAATTTTAACAGTTGGTGCACAATTTCACTTCCGATGGATCCGGCAGCACCTGAAATCAAAATCGTTTTTCCGATAGTATCTTTATTAACCAACGATTTATTAATATCAATAAGATCGCGTTCCAGCAGATCTTCAATTCTTATTTTTTTGATTTGTTTAAAGCTAAGTTCGCCATTAATCCAATTTGTTACAGGAGGCACAATCAATACTTTAGCATTATGTTTAAGTGCTATTTCCGTAATCTGGTTTTTTCTGTGTGCTGAAAGGTTTTGAATGGAAATGATGAGAAAAGAGACATCATTTTCCTGCAGATATTCATCCAATTGTGAAATAGCTCTAACCTGAAGGCTTTCCAATTGCATTCCCTGTTTCTTGGGGTCATCATCAAAAAAGGAAAGTACATTATATTTACTTTCCGCATCCCTGTCCAATGCTCTTTTAGTATTAATACCACTAACTCCGGCGCCAATAATTACAATGTTCTTTTTCAACTTTTTAGGATTCATTTTTTCTAAAAAATAGATTTTAAAAAGAAAACGATACATGATGAGTAATGTAATTGTAATAAAAAACTCCATTCCAACTATGGAAATCGGAATAAAGCGTTTAGAATTAAGATCTAATCCCCAAAGCAGGTAGCTCAATAAAAACAGCGTAACTGTTCCTAATATGGTGGCTAAAAAGATCTTAATAATATCTTTTGAGTTGGTATAACGTACAACAATTTTTGGGATTTTAAACAAAAGGAAAAAGAGAGTTCTAACCCCTAAGATAACAAGAGGAATAATGGGCGTAAAAAAAGTGGAGATATGAGTAATTCCAGTGATTGTGTCTCGAAAGAAGATTGCCAGCATTGTTGCAAAAAACACGATGCACAAATCTATTCCCAATATCACAGTGCTGGGAAGGAATCGCATTTTTTGAATAAAATTGTTAATCATTTGTTTTATTATCCTTTATAAAACGGCATTTTAACGACCACCGCCTTCAGCAATTTATCGCGAACTTTTATAAATATTTCCGTATCTAATTTACCAAATTCTGTTTTAATCCAGGCAGTTCCCACGGCTTTATTGATAGAAGGACCTTGTGTTCCGGAGCGCACCGATCCGATTACGTTGCCTTCAGCATCGCACACTTCGTAGTCTTGACGTGGAATACCGCGATCAATCATCTCAAAGCCTATCAATTTTCGTATCAAGCCCTCTTCTTTCATTTTCAGCATTCGGTCTTTATCAATAAAATCCTTATGGTCTGCAAATTTGGTAATCCAGGCTAAACCGGCTTCTATCGGGGTGATGGAGTCGTCAATTTCGTGTCCATAGAGACAGAAGCCCATTTCGAGGCGCAGGGTGTCTCTGGCAGCCAAGCCAGTGGGTTTAATGTCAAACTCGGCGCCGGCTTTAAAAACGGCTTTCCAAATTTTTTCAGCGTCCTCATTTTTCATATAGATTTCGCAACCACCGGAGCCTGTGTAGCCTGTAGTAGAGAAAATTACATTGGGAACACCGGCAAAAGTCAACGTTTTCACCGTATAATACTCCATATCTTCCACCGTTGTACCGGTTAGTTTTTGCATAGCTTTCAAAGCCAGCGGACCTTGCACTGCTAACTGCGAAATCTCATCGGAGATATTATTAATCTCGGCGCCAAACTTCTTGTTTTGTTCTACCACCCATGCCCAATCTTTATCAATATTGGCAGCATTTACCACCAAAAGATAATCGTTTTCAGCCATGCAATACACTAAAAGGTCGTCCACAATACCACCTTTGCCATTTGGGAAGCAAGAATATTGCACTTTGCCCGGATACAAAGCTGCCACGTCGTTAGAAGTAATGTATTGTAGAAGAGGAAGCGCTTGCATTCCTTTCACTGTAAATTCGCCCATGTGGGAGACATCAAAAACGCCCACTTTGCTACGCACGTGTTGATGTTCAATCACCAAGCCTTCATATTGAATGGGCATACAAAAACCTGCAAATTCTACCATTTTTGCGCCTTTTTCTTCATGTAATTTTTTAAATTTTGTTTCTTTCATAAGATTTTTTTTATAGATTTCTAATAATATTACAAATATGTACTTTTTTTAGTGCGCAAAAATAATTTTTTATTGCAATACCTAAAAATTTCGATTCTAAAGATTGAAATTGGGATAACTGGAGAAGTAACAAAATTTCTTAGTTTTCTTTTATCACTGTTTCAGCGGCTTCAATAATGGCAACAAATTCATTTGCTTTTAGAGAGGCTCCGCCAATCAATCCGCCATCTACATTTGGTTTTGCGAAAAGATCCAGCGCATTTTGGGCATTACAACTGCCTCCATACAGGATATACGCGGCATAGGCGGTTTCCGTACCATATCTTTTTTCAATAAGTTGGCGAATGAAAGCGTGCATTTCTTCAGCTTGTTCGGGCGTTGCGGTTTCGCCGGTGCCAATTGCCCATACTGGTTCGTATGCAATAACCACAGACTCAAAATCCTCTTTCGACAAGTGAAATAACGATTCTTTAATCTGTTTCTCAACCACTTCAAAATGGCGGTTAACTTTGCGTTCTTCAATCACTTCGCCACAACACACCACGGGGACGAGTTGGTTTTCTAACAAAATATTTGTTTTTTGAGCAATAGTATCATTTGATTCGTTGAAGAATTTACGTCTTTCAGAGTGTCCTATGATACAAAACTCAACGCCCAACTCTGCCAGCATTTCTGCGGATATTTCGCCGGTAACCGCTCCGTTTTTAAATTCGCTACAGTTTTGAGCACCTACGGTAAAATCGGCTTCCTGCGCTTGATCGGTAGCTAACTCTAAATAGAGGAACGGGGGGCAGAGCACTACGCCGGTCTCTAATCGCAAGCCGGCTATTTGTTCGCCTATAGCAATAATTAAATCGTCGGCTTCTTCAAACGATTTATTCATTTTCCAATTTCCAATGACCATTTTGGGTTTCATACGCTTTTATTTTTTAAGTGATTATTAATAGGTTGGTAATACTATTTATTTTTTCCGGCATAGAACATATATTCTACACATAATACTATAAATGTGGTAAATAGGGTATTTAATACTGAACTCCATAGTATGCGCCACCACTGAACCCATTGAAATACTTCTAAAACAGTTACCGTAATTTGATGCACAAATACTAGCAGAAGAGTATAGACTAAAATCCAGCTAAATTCTTTCACTCCGGGAACAGGTTTAATGCCGCTTTCCAAAGGTCTGAATCCATTCAAAACAAAAATAACATAGGGACGAAGGAACACCAATAAGACACAGGCAAACGCCTGAATTCCATAAGTTCTCAAGAAAGCATCCACAATAAATCCGGTAGCAAATGCAATGATATATTGTACCGGTTTAGGAATTTCTAAAGGAAGCAGGATGAGAAACAGCAAGTAAACAAAAGGATTGAGAAAGCCAAACCATTGAATATAGTTAAAAACAAATACTTGCATTAGTATCAGTATAATAAAGCGAGAACTATTTTTTATTAACTTATTCATTCACAAATTTTGATTTTAATGAGTCTAATTCGGGTTTATAGAGGTTAGAAATAAGGTACACGTTATGAAGGTTTCTAAAATCGGTGGCTAAACGAATTTTAATAGTTAGGAAAGTATTATTTGGGTTGTCAAATTTTTCAATTACGGTTCCAATGAGAATATCTTTTGGGAACACATCCGAATAGCCGCTGGTAACAACAGAATCTCCCACTGTTACCAATAAATGTTGAGGGATAGCAATAACCTGCGCAACAGAAGGGTCGGAGTCCAACCACACCACAGTTCCAATTTGATTTATGGGTAAAATTTTGGCGCTTACTCTTGAAAGCGGATTCAGTAAAGAGATAACGGTACTGAAGTTTTTAGAAACATCGCTCACTACCCCGGCAACCCCATTAGGAGAAATCACAGCCATATCGGGCGTTACACCATCTTTACTTCCCTTATCAATAATGATATAGTTGTGAGCTTTATTGATGCTATTGAAGACAACATGCGCAGTTTGAATGTCATACATTCTGCGCTTATTTTTATTTTCTCCTGAGAAAATAGAATAAACCGTATCTTCCGAAAAAAAGAACATTTTCTCCTGTTCTTTCAACAGATTTAGATTTTGTTGCAATAGAGACGCATTTTCAGTGGAGTATTGAAAGTGTTTATAAAAATTATGGGCAAGTTTTTGCAATGGACCAATAATTCCTTGTGCTGCTGTTGAGATTACAAAATGTTGATAAGTACTGTTATTATAAAATAACATGAGTGCAAAAAGTTGCAACAGCAAAAAGACAAAAAGATGAAAATAGCGTTTAAGTAGATCTCTAAAACTGGTCATTTGAATGAATCAATAAGGGATGCGAAAGTATAATTTTTTAGCAATTGGAAAATGTCAGATAGAATGAGGAACGAGTTCTTTCCACAGCCTTTTCATCCCTACAGTAGCTTTCTCCTTGATAAAATGCACTGTTCGCGCAATGGGTTGCACCTCTTTGGGGTCAACCACATAAATTTGAGCATCTCTGCGAGCGGAATAGAGTAGCCCCGCCGCCGGATACACATTAAGTGATGTACCTATAATAATGATGACCTCGGCTTGCTCCACAATTTTTGCAGCTTGATGAATGAGCGGAACATCCTCTCCAAACCATACAATAAAAGGGCGGAGCAGTTGCCCGTCGGGCGCTAAATCACCGAAATTAAAAGTTTCGTACCCAATATCTTTTACGTGGTTTTTGTGGTCATCGCTGCACACCTTGGTAAGTTCGCCATGCAGATGGATAATTTGGGTGGAACCTGCGCGTTCGTGCAGGTCATCCACATTTTGTGTAATTACCGTAACATCGTAGTATGTTTCCAATTGAGCAATGATTTTGTGAGCATCGTTGGGCTGGACTGTTGCCAGTTGTTTTCTGCGCTGGTTGTAGAAATCAATCACTAATTCAGGGTTTTGGTACCAGCCTTCAATGCTGGCAACTTCCATCACGTTGTAGTTTTCCCACAGTCCATCGCTGTCCCTGAAAGTGCTTATGCCGCTCTCGGCGCTGATACCTGCGCCAGAAAGGAGGACTAATTTTTTTTTCATGTTTTAAGTATTTTTGAATTTCTATAACTCTGATTATCAGATGTTTTTTTGGTTTTTCAAATTTGGGGCAAAAATAAGAAAAAATGAAAGGGAATAAACGTACTCCCATACTACTAGACTGTCTAAAAAAGCATAGAGCTCTTGTTTAAGTACCAATTTGTAGAAAAAAAAGTTAAATTTTTTCGTAAAATCTATGGATTATCATCCCCCAAAGAATGCAATAAAAATTCCCGCAACCACTGCCGAGGCTATTGTACTGGAAACAATTGGTCCCATAGCGTGCATTAAAAGGTAGTTTTGAGAATTATATTTTTGTCCCATTCTTTGGGAAATACGAGCAGCCATAGGCATGGCGGAAACACCGGAATTACCGATTAAGGGGTTCACTTTTCCACCGGTAACGTAGTAAAGAAGTTTGGCGATTAAGATGCCTCCCACCGTTCCGAAAATGAAAGCTACCAATCCAAGGAAAATTACGAATAGCGTTTGCGGGGTAAGAAAACGATCTGCTGTGGCGGAAGAGCCAATAGACACTGCAACTAATAATGTTAAAATATTTAACATACCTTTTTGGAGAGTTTCGAGGTAACGTTCTGTTACTCCGCTTTCTCTAATCAAATTTCCTAACATCAGCATGCCCACTAATGCCCCTGCAGCAGGAACTAACAATAAAACTAAGATGGTAATACATATTGAGAAAAGGATTTTTTGATTTTTCGTAACATTTTTTGCGCGCGGCATAACAACAACTCGCTCTTTTTGAGTAGTAAGCGCTCTCATTATAGGTGGTTGAATAAAAGGCACCAGCGCCATGTACGAAAAAGCGGCTATGGCAATGGTGGGCAATAAATCGGGTGCCAAACGGCTGGCAGCAAAAATAGAGGTGGGACCATCGGAACTGCCTATAATAGCAATGGAGGCAGCCTCATTTAGACCAAATCCATTGAATCCGTCAATATAAGGTGCCAACCAGTTTCCTAAAAGGATTGCACCACCAAAGGCAACAAAAATGCCGAGCTGTCCGCCCAACCCTATCAGCGCAATCTTTGGCGAAGCAATAAGAGGACCAAAATCGGTCATAGACCCAATGCAAAGGAAAATTAATGGTGGGTAAATGACATGTATAATGCCCTGATAAAGGAAATGCATCAAGCCGCTTTCATCATAGGCAGAGAGGTTTGCTCCCGGAATGTTGGCAAGCAAAATTCCAAATGCCAGAGGTAACAACAACAATGGCTCATATTTTTTCCGAATGGATAGATAAGCAAAAAATAACGCCAACCCAATCATGATGATCTGTTGTATGGTGATTGTGGTCAGACCGGTACTATAACTACCCAATAAACCTGAAGCTTTAAGAAGTACATTGTTATTCATAATTATGTCTGCTGTGTCAAAAAGTGCATTGAAACTCATAATTTTTTAAGTTTAGTGACTAACAAATTTCAACCGAAATATTTATTTTATCCAAAAAAATAATTATAAAGTATTGTTAATCAGGTTATTTTCAAATAAAATTCTCGGGTGCAAATAAACAGGAAATTTTTAAACTACGTATATATTAAAGAATAATTATTTGAAATAAAAACTTGTTTATTCCAAAGATCTTGAAAAACTTCAACTCAAGGCTAAAAAATATATTTTCGCCAACCTAAAGCAAAAGGAATATGCCGAAAATACTATCTTCTGTTTTGCGCATATTGGTCGGTTTAGTTTTTGTAACATCGGCAATATTAAAATACATCTCTATTGATGTATTTGATTTATATATTTTTGAACATAATTTGTTTTCTGTTTCAGTAACGGAAACATTAACTCGTTTGCTTATTACGGCAGAGTTGGCGCTGGGTATCCTGCTTGCTACTAATATCCATACAAGGCTTGCCTATTATTGCGCTCTGGTGTTTTTGGCAGGATTTACTTTGTATTTGTTTTTTCTTCCCTATTTTTTTGATGTGGATATTGCCAACTGTCATTGTTTTGGAACAGCTATCGTGTTGAGTAGATGGGAATCTATCGCTAAAAATGTGATTCTCCTGTTTTGTTTGGCATTTATCTCGCCAAAATTTTCTATTTACAAAAAATGGCACACATGGGTTTTGTTTGCTTTAGGCGTAGTAACCTTTATCGTTTTTATGGTCATTAATGCACCTAACTATTTATATACCATGGTGCATAAAGATAAAATTCAAATAAATCTTCCCATTTATGAATCCGCCTTATCAAATAATGGTAAAAAAGCAGAGTTTACCGATGGGAAACAAATAATTTGCTTATACTCAGTAAGATGTAGGTTTTGTAAACATGCTGCTCTGAAATTGCATCTCATTATGAAACACCATCAACTTCGGGAAGATCAGGTAAAAGCAATATTTTGGTCGGGAACTCCTGATAGCCTGATCCACCACTTTTTCTCCGATCAAAAAATCCCAATACTTGAACATACTACCTTTCGGATGGATACTTTTTTAAATATCACAGCTGGAAGTATGCCTGTATTACTTTTTTCCAATAACGGCATGATAACGCAAAAAGCCAACTATATCTCATTAAAAGAGAAAGAGGTAGTAGATTTTTTCAAATAATATTTTGCAAAAATCATGATTCAAGGCAAAAAAGTATATTTTCGCCCCCCTTAAAAAATAACCAATTAATAATTTAATTTATGGCAACAAGAATCAGATTACAAAGACACGGTAAAAAAAATCAACCTTTTTACCACATTGTAATTGCGGATGGTCGTGCACCACGTGACGGACGTTTTATCGAAAAAATTGGCACCTACAACACGTTAACCCATCCTGCAACTATTAACATTGACTTCGATCGTGCATTGTATTGGGTAGAAACAGGCGCTTCTCCTTCCGATACGGTTCGTTCGATTCTTAAACGCGAAGGCGTTTACTTGATGAAACATTTACGCGGTGGTATCGCCAAAGGCGCTATTAGCGAAAATGAAGCTAACAAAAAATTTGAAAGCTGGATACAGGAAAAAGAATCGAAAGTGAGCAACGCCAAACGCGAAGTTGCTGACCAACACCGTGCAGAAAGCAAAAAACGCATAGAAGCGGAAAGTAAAATTCGTGAAACTATTGCGAAAAAAGTAGCTGCTAAATATGCTGTAGAAGCTGCTAAAGAAGCAGAAGCAGCCGCTGAAGCTGTTGAACAGGAAGAAGCAGTTACAGTAGAAGTTGCAGTTGCAGAAGAGATTGCAGTTGCAGAAGAAGCAGTTGCAGAAGAAGCAGTAGCAGAAGAAACTGTTGCTGCAGAAACTGTTGAAACTCCCGAAGTAGCTGAAGAAGCATAAAAAAAAATAAGAATAATAAAACGAGGCTCTCTTTTTCAGAGGAGCCTCGTTTTGCACGTAATATAAAATAGCTTCACATTGTAATCAAAAAAAGGGATAATAATTACACCAATTATTTTATATTTTCGCACCCGCTTGCGAAAAACTACGGTTCATGCACAAGCATATTCATTAACCATTAGCATATCAGCGCTTTAATTATATGGAAAAACGAAACCCACGACAGAATTTTGAAGAAACAAAAAAAGCTATCGGCTATGTTTCACGTAAAGAAGCTTCTCAAAAAGACTATGATAGAATAGGTTTTATGTCAGGATTGGAAGTACACCAACAGTTGTTAACCAAAAGAAAACTGTTTTGTCGCTGCCCTGCCGGAGTATATCAAAAGCTAAACGAATTTGATGCGGAAGTGATCCGCCATATGCGTCCAACGCTTTCAGAATTAGGCGAATATGATGGCACAGCGTTAATGGAATTTCGTACACGGAAAGAGATTATCTACCGTATTGCCAACACCACCGCCTGCACATATGATGTGGACGATACCCCACCATTCCCTATTGACAGGGAAGCGCTGGATATTGCGCTGGAAATTGCGCTCGCCTCCAAGATGAATATCGTGGGCGAAGTGCATATCACACGCAAGCAATATTTGGACGGGTCTATTCCTACAGGTTTTCAACGTACTGCTATTGTGGGTATTGGAGGAGAAATTCCGTTGAAAAACAAAACCGTGCGTTTAATTCAAATGAGCGTGGAAGAGGATTCCTGTCGCGAAGTCTCCGACATTGGTCACCGCCGCATTTACCGCACCGACCGTTTGGGAATGCCCCTCATTGAAACCGTTACACATCCCGACATGAAAAACCCCGACGAGGTGAAAGAAGCGTGCGATTATATCCGTTTTCTGAATCGCAGCACAGGCAAGGTGCGCACTGGAATTGGCGCCGGACGGGAAGATGTGAACGTGAGCTGCGCCGGCGGAACCCGCGTGGAAATAAAAGGCGTAGCACACACCAAATGGATTCCGGAACTTACACACGTAGAAGCGTTTCGACAATGGGCGCTGTTAGCCATTCGCGAAGAACTAAAAAAACGCGCCACCAAAGAAAATTGGAAAATACAAGCGATAGAGTTAGATCCCAAAGAGTTTCATTTCTATTACACCCCCATACAACAAGCCATTGAAAGAAAAGAAAAGTTGTACGCAGTGAATTTACCAAAATTCGGCGGCTTGCTCTCCCACTTTACCCAGCCCACAAAACCGTTTTATGATGAGTTTATCAGCCGTTTGAAAGTGATTGCCTGTATTGAAAAACCTAACATGGCAACAAGTGAAGATATTGATGATGTGATCAGTAACAACGTGTTTGAAAAAATCAGGGAACTTTTCAAAGCCGGGGATGAAGATGCGCAAATTATTTTTTGGGCGCCCGAAGCTGATGTGAAAACAGCATTGGAAACCATTGAGGAGAGAGCACTTATGACTTTCGACGGCGTGCCGAACGAAACCAGAAAATCGTTTGTGGATGGCAGCACCATTTTTGAACGTGTGTTGCCGGGCGCCGATAGAATGTATCCCGATACAGACTCTGCCCCCATCCCGCTCTTAGCTTCTCATATTGAAACACTTCGCAAAAATATACCCGACGAGTTGTCGGAACGTTATGCACAATTGGTGAAATGGGGCGTGCCACAGGATTGTTATAACTACATCTTTACCCATAACTATTTCCCAATCATCAAAAAAATGGTGGAGGAATTAAAGTTAAGTCCTAAATTCACAGGTGTTTTCTTTGGACAAAAATTGAAACATTTACACGGGCAGCACCAAAAGTTGACCTTCTCTCCGCAACGTATTTACGATTTGTTTGCTTTTTTACAACAAAAGAAAATAGATTTCGCCATTGCGTATAAGATGTTGCAACAGATGTTTTTACATCCTAAAATAGATTTCGATTCAATTCTTTCTGTGTTGAAATTCAAGAAAATGGATTTGCAGGAAGTGGAAGCGCGCATTCCTTATTTGAGTGAGAAATTTGCTCCTTGCCGTAAAGATACCAATGCCCAAGATAAGGTGAATGCTTTGATGGGACAGTTGCGCTCTATCAGTGAGGGAAATGTTAATTTGGTTGAATTGGCAAAAAAAATATAAAAATCTAATGCAAAAATGGGATTTGCTAATATCTGATCTTTGAGTTTGGGATGAAAAATTTTCACAAAATGCATAATCTTCATTGATTACATTTTTTGAAATTGAAATTAATTGCTTCCTTGCAAGTTTTTTCCAAAAAAACTATATATTGCCTCAAATTTCTCTTATGAACTCATCTCGCTATCCCGTACTAAAAGTACTGCTACCCTACATTTTTGGCATTATTTTAGGGTATTTTCTGCCGATAAACAACATTAATTTGCTTTATTGCATTATTGGACTATTTTTTTTTAGTATAATTTCTATACTTTTTCGACGAAAAAGAAACTTTTTGTTGCAAAAAGTTACCACTTGGGGACTGCTTTTTTCATTCGGCATTGCGGGATTTTTGTCTGTTTCCTTCCATTTTCATAAAAAAACAGAAATATTGGATATGGAACAATTGACCCAAAAACAAGTTTGGATGGCGGAAATCTTGGAAACACCCAAAGAGCGTGAAAAGTCGTATAAAGTTGTATCTAAATTATATAAACTCCATGAACCCTCATGTTGGATTACAAAAAAAGTAGTCCTCTACTTTCAAAAGGATAGCATAATTGAAAATTGGAACGTAGGCGAAAAGGTAATGGTAAACACCCAATTATCTTTTATTGAACCGCCAAAAAATCCTTTTCAATTTGATTACAAAAAGTTTATGAAAATGAGGGGTATTTATTGTACAGGTTATGTTGGCAAACAGTGCTGGATAAAACCAGAGATAAAACAAATAGTTTCCATAAAAAGATATGCTTCTTATTTACAACGCTTTTTGTCTGAAAAATTAAAAGAAGCAGGCTTAACAGGTGCAGAATATAGCGTAACCGCAGGAATTTTATTAGGCGACGACGATACCATTGAACCTGAGTTAAAAGCAAGCTACGCCGCCACCGGGGTAAGTCATATTTTAAGTGTTTCGGGCATGCACGTCGGGATTATTTATATGATACTCAACTTTTTGCTAAAACCGCTCGGAAAATCACGCAAGTCACACTATATCAAAAGTCTAATCCTTATGGCTTCTGTATGGTTTTATGTGAATATCACGGGGCTTTCCCCACCGGCAGTACGTTCCGGCGCCATGTTCACTTTTGTTATTGTTGGACAGTTGCTCCAACGCCCAACCAATATGCTGCAAAGTTTATTTACTTCTTTGTTCATCTTGCTTATTATCAATCCGGTACTGCTATTTGATGTGGGGTTTGAATTGAGCTACCTTGCTATGTTCGGCATTGTGATCTACCAAAAATTGATGACAGCATGGCTACAGCCCAAAACCAAATTCAGCAAATACCTTTGGGAAATGGTAACTGTTTCTGTAGCAGCGCAGCTAACCACCTCCCCAATCGCCATCTACTATTTTGGACAATTTCCCAACTATTTCTTACTGACCAATTTATGCGTTGTTTCTCTATCTACAGTCATGATGATTACGGGAGTAGCCACTTTAGCAGTATCATTCAACAGTTTTCTTTCCAATGCAATCGGGTTTGTATTAGGTATTGAAGTGAAGTTTATGAACAGCATTATACTATTCATCGAACAACTTCCGGGTGCATTAACCACCAATATCTCTGTTAATTTTATTCAGGTTCTTTTACTCTATGCGCTAATAATCTGTTTCAATATTTTTCAAAAAAACAGCAGAAAACAGCTTGTTTTCTGTACAGCAATTATATTGAATCTCTTTTTCTGCATGCATTCCATAGATATTGCAAGAAAAAAAGCACATGTTGAGGTGATTAATTACGAAATTTCCAAGTGCGCCACATTTCAATTTTGTTGCCACGGTAAGGGGCTCATTTTTTCCGATTCTATTCATAATGAGTTCGATAAACGTTATCAATTTAGTATTAAGAATCATGATAACAAAAAGCGTGTCAACAATTTGTTTTTGAAACTTGATGAAGATTTTGAAAACTCTTTTTTATGCAAAAAAGGAAACTACATTTTCTTCCAAAATACCATTTATGTTTTAGAAAAAAACAGATTTAATCCTAACATTGTAAAATTAGTTGTTTATGACCATGAATTTACCGATGGAAGCGCTTACAAACTGCATTGATTTAGAATAGCTTATTAAACTTTCAATAATAGCTTTTCTTGGAGTTTGGTTAAGATTTAATTTGGAAGATTTTCTGTAAAGTGTAATCTCTTTATTCATAGGCGGTGAAATTTCGTCTTTTTACAGATGGAAAACGCCTATAAAAATGAAATATTGCAAAAAAATAAAATAAAATGCTATTTCTTAATTTACGAAATGATTACGCGTTTCTCTTTAATCAATTTTCTAAGGTTAATGAGGGCGTATCGCATTCTGCCTAATGCAGTGTTGATGCTTACCCCTGTAATTTCGGCAATGTCTTTAAAGCTAACATCGTCATAGATGCGCATTTCCAATACTTCGCGCTGTTCTTCAGGAAGATATTGCACTAAATTTTTCACGTCACTGTAGATTTGCTCCGTAATAATTTTTTGTTCTATGGAGGGGTCTGCTCCATTTAGCACATCAAAGATGTTGAAATCACTGTTGGATTCAAAAACCGGCATGCGTTGCACTTTGCGATAGTAGTCAATTTTCAGGTTGTTGGCAATTCGCATTACCCATTGCAAGAATTTGCCTTCTTCCTTATAATTGTCTGATTTAAGTGTGTTTATCACTTTAATAAAAGTATCTTGAAAAATATCCTCTGCTAATTCACGATTTTTCACCGACATGAGAATGTAGGAAAAAACCTTTTTTTGATGTCTGCTGATTAAATGTTTGAGGGCAGTTTCATCCCCATCGATATAATGAGAAATTAACTCATTATCGGTTAACGCAATCGATTTCATAATCATTTATTTTTTTATTTAAAGTTAAAAAGTAGATATTTAATCGATAGTGTTCCTCCTATTATTAATGGTGAATAAAAAATCGCCGCAAATATATAATAACTTTGATGTGGAATACGATTCTGAGAAAAAAAAATCTTTATTATTTTATTTTATTAGAAATCAGTATAATAAAATCCAAAAAAAACGTTGCATTGTCATTTTATAGACAAAACGGGTATGAGATTTTAAAACTTTTTAAATAAATTATTCGTAATAATCGAACTTCAAGTGCTTAATCGTTGTTCCTTTGTTTATTAATTGACGCAAAGAGTCAATACCAATTTTTAAATGCTCCAAAGAAAACCGCTCTGTTACCAACTTGTCGCTTTTTTCTGTTTTGATGCCATCGTGGAGCATCGGTTGGTCGGAAATCATAAGTAAGGCGCCGGTAGGGATTCTATTGTAAAACCCTACAGAAAAGAGTGTTGCCGTTTCCATATCAATGGCTGTGGCTCTTATGGAGCGCAAGTACTCTTTAAACTTTTCGTCATGTTCCCATAATCTGCGATTGGTAGTATAAACCGTACCTGTCCAGTAATCTTTGTTATAGTCTCTTATGGTAGAAGATATGGCTTTTTGCAGATTAAAAGCGGGTAACGCCGGCACTTCGGGGGGAAAGTAGTCATTGGAAGTTCCTTCGCCTCTAATAGCCGCTATAGGCAGCAGCAAGTCACCCAGCCCGATGTAGTTTTTCAACCCGCCCGTTTTGCCCAAAAAAAGAACAGCTTTGGGTTGCACGGCAACCAACAGATCCATCACGGTGGCAGCCATGGGACTTCCCATAGAAAAATTGATAATGGTAATATTTTCTTTCGTAGCGCTTTGCATTGGATTGTCAACTCCCATAATTTCCGTATTCATAACTTCTGCAAAATTGGCTACATAGTTTTTAAAATTAGTAAGAATGATATACCTGCCAAAATCAGGCAAAGCAGTTCCCGTATAGCGAGGAAGCCAATTGGAGGCTATTTCTAATTTTGTTTGCATATTTCCGTTTTTTGTTATTTATTCTTATTAATCAAAAAGATAAAATGGATTTGGGACAGCCCTTTCTCATAGTTGCTCAAGGTTGTATTCCAATGTAGTTCTGCGGTGTTATAGTGCGCAGTTCTTTTTTCACTGTTTCCGAAATATTTAGGCTTTCAATAAAATCCAATATTACCTCTTTAGTAATGGCTTTGCCTCTGGTGGCGGCTTTGAGCGCTTCGTAAGGTTGCGGATAATTTTCTCTTCGCAAAATGGTTTGAATGGCTTCAGCAACTACTGCCCAATTTTTTTCTAAATCCTCATTTAGTATTTCTTTATTGATGATGAGCTTGTTTATTCCGCGCAGGAGCGATTTTAGCGCTACAATACTGTGGGCAAATGGCACGCCTATGTTTCTCGTTACAGTACTGTCGGTTAAGTCGCGTTGCAACCTTGAAACGGGAAGTTTGGCAGAAAGTCCTTCAAACAAGGCATTGGCAATGCAAATGTTTCCCTCAGCGTTTTCGAAATCAATAGGATTTACTTTATGGGGCATTGCAGAAGAACCTACCTCTTTTTCATTTACTTTTTGTGTAAAGTAATTCATTGAGATGTAAGCCCATACATCACGTGCAAAATCAAGCAAAATGGTGTTGATCCGCTTCATAGTATCAAAATAGGCTGCCATCATGTCGTAATGCTCTATTTGTGTGGTGGTTTGCAAACGTTTCAATCCTAATTTTTCCTTCAAGAATTTATTGCCGAAAGTTACCCAATCAATATCAGGATAGGCAACATGGTGTGCATTAAAATTACCGGTGGCGCCGCCAAATTTTCCGCAAAACGGGATCGTTTCAAATAATGCTAATTGATTTTCAATGCGTTCATAAAATACAAACCATTCTTTTCCCATAGTGGTGGGCGAAGCAGGTTGTCCATGGGTGTGCGCCAACATGGGCGTATGCATCCACTCTATCGCATTCTTTCGTAAAAGTTGTTGCAGATTTTCAATCTCTTCAAACCAGACATCCCGCTGAAACTCCTTCATTAAATAGGGAATTGCCGTATTGTTTATATCTTGCGATGTTAACCCAAAATGAATAAATTCCTTATATTCAGATAAATGTAAAATATCGAACTTCTCTTTTAAGAAATACTCCACCGCTTTTACATCATGATTTGTAACACTTTCTATTTCAATGACACGCAAGGCATCTTCTTCGGAGAAGTGTTGATAAATGACGCGCAAGTCATCAAAAACCTTTGTATTAATAGTTTTCAATTGCGGTAACGGGAGTTCGCACAGGGTAATAAAGTACTCAATTTCTACGAGCGCCCGCGCCCGAATAAGTGCAAATTCAGAAAAATAGTCTGATAACGCAACAACTTGTTTGTAATATCTTCCGTCGATGGCGGAAATGGCGGATAATCTGTTTACACTCATAGTTTAATTTTTGGAATGACAAAAAAACAACTTTTTTTAAATAAAAAAAGACTGTTTTACATTCTGTACAAACAGCCTTTCCAGTGATTCCGACAGGATTCAAACCTGTAACCTTCTGATCCGTAGTCAGATACTCTATTCAGTTGAGCTACGGAACCGCTTCGGGACGGCAAAAATAATATTTTTTATGAATATTATTGTTGGCTTTTCAATAAAAAATCATTTATGACTGAAAATGAGATGTTTATTTGTTTCATTGTTTATGTTTTAGGCGAAAATAAAAAAAAAACCGCCTATTTTTGAGCGAGGATTTTGTATGTTTTTTGGTTTATTTGTTGGAAAAATTATCATAGTTGGCTCAAAAATTAGGGAATCTCACAGTTTGTTTTCTGTGACGGAATTTCGGGAATATTCTTTTATATGCATTTGAAAAAATGTGTCATTTGTCATCTTCTTCAATTCCAACAATTCTAAATCGGGAAAAAGGTATTTTTGCCGGAGCTTGACAAATCAGCAAGTATGATGACTGCAGAACAAATAAAACGCCTTATCCCGCAAGGCGAAACAACTACTGTCCAATTCAAAATAAGGACGGAAGAAGTCTGTAAAATGGGTGTGGAAATGGTTGCTTTCAGTAATGCTCAAGGTGGAGTGCTTGTTAGTGGGATTAATGACAAAACCGGTGTAGTAACAGGCTTATCGTTTGAAGAGATACAACAAACCAATGCGCTACTTGCCAACGCTGCTTCTGAAAATGTAAAACCTGCCATTATTATAAATACGGAAACGGTTAACATTGACGGACAAAACATTATGGTTACAACTATTCCAAAAGGTAAAGACAAAACATACAAGGACGAATTAACCAATGCCGGTATTCTTAGCTACTTAGTACAGAGTACAGAAATTGAGGAAATTGTACGGGCAATGGACACAAATTTCACTACTGAAAAACTTTTGAAAAATATTTCTTTGATGGATGAAACCGGACAGTTGGAAAGACCACTTGAAGTATTTGTAGAAACATTGACGAACACTTTCATTCACAGAGATTATTTTATTAATTCGCCAATTAGGTTGTTTATTTTTGATAAATAGACGTTATCTAAAAATCCTGAAAGACAATAAATTGATTGAATATGTCGGATCTGACAAAACCGGAGGATACCAAGTAATTACATAGAATAACCAAAATGAAACCACCCCCGTTACTTCAAATAGACCCCTGGCTGAAACCTTTCGGTTTCTCACTAAAACGCAGCGCCGAAAAAGCAAAATTGCGCGAACTGGAATGAC